>Ga0070728_10001507_pt1 | contig 34010 bp, 26 predicted proteins | sample tdDd471_FD_66723 | JGI IMG/M metagenome (GOLD analysis project Ga0070728, IMG submission 66723) | Marine sediment microbial communities from the Atlantic coast under amendment with organic carbon and nitrate - tdDd47.1 | ecosystem: Environmental > Aquatic > Marine > Coastal > Sediment | place...
GCTTCAAAAGAAGAGGGATTTTATATTGTAGATATAAGCGATCCTTCTCAAATGGTTATTCGGGGCTTTATATTATTAACCGGAGCGAAAGATTTATCTGTTTCCGGTGATTATGTGGTGATTGCCTCAGGTGAGGATGGATTTACAGTCATCAACATAAGTGAACCGGCCAGTCCGAGAATTGTCGGCTCAAGAAAAACAACAGATGCCAATTCTGTAGATATTGAAAATAATTATATTTATATCGGTGATGGAATAAAAGGTGTAAAAATCTATAGTCTTGAAAATCCCAAGAGACCTCCTCGTGTTTACTTCAACGATCAGTACGAAGCATATGATGTCACAGTTTCAGATCACAAATTGTATATTTCCTCAGGAGACCAGGGATTAAATATATTTGATATCTCAAATCCGGAGTATCCTGAAAAAATTGGATCTTTTGAAGGTATTGAAATCCTAAGTAGCGAAATACAGGGAAATTACTGCTATTCAGCCTCCGGTGAAGGCGGCTTGAATATATTGGATATCAGTAATCCCGCTGAGCCGTCTTTCTGCAGTAATTATAAAACTGAAAATGCTCAGTCTCTTATGCTTGCAGATAATCATGTCATGATTGCAGATGGTGAGGGTGGCCTTCTCGACATAGATGTTACTGATCCTTATCGTCCCGAATCTTTTGAATCAATGGATCTGACTTTTTCCACATCAGTTGATGTATCTGAAAATCTGATTCTTGTTGCAGATAGATCAGGTCTTTATACAGTTGAGTCTTTTCAGCATGGTCAGTCATTTAAAATAAGTGAGTTGGAAACAGAAGGTGACGCTAATTCAATAACTATCATGGGTAACTATCTCTATATTGCAGATCATTCAAAAGGTTTTGTTATTGTTGATTTGAATAATCCAGGCGAAATTGACGAGGGAAGTGTTTTATTCACTGTGAAAACTGATTATGCGGAACAGATTGTCATCAATGGTGAAAAAATCTATTTAGCAGATGGTTCCGGTGGAATCAAAACTTTTGAGATACTCGAAAATAATCCGGTTTTGAAAGAAATCATTGATATCGATGGCAATGCGAAAAAGATCATTGTAACTGAAGATTACATTCTTGCAGCAGCAGGCCCTGGAGGATTGCAGGGGAAAAAACGGGACTATATAAATCCAATCCCTCTTGAGGCTGTTGATGACAAAATGAAGAGATTTTCAGCTGATATCTCAATTATGTTCCCCGATGCACGAGATCTGGTTTTCTTTCAGGATTACATTTACCTCGTAGACCGTAAAAGAGGACTGATCGTCATTGATTTTCAAAATTATGAGAATCCCGATACAATAATGGAAATAAGTATGCCTGGAGCAAAATCAATTGACCATTTTGAGAACAGGGTCTATATCGGCCATGCAGATGGAGTCTCAATTTACGATATAAGTGATAAAGATTTTCCCGAAGAGATTGGACTGATAGAATCTGCATACATTGAAGATATTAAAATAGTCGGAACAATCCTCTATGTTGCCGAGGGGCATGCGGGGCTGTCTGTTTATGATGTCAAAGATACAAAAGGGATTCTAAAAGTAAGTGCCTGTGAAGACGTTTTTGCAGATAGCGTCACCGTTTCGGGAGAATATGCCTACATTGCTGATTCGACAGGTATTAATGTTGTGAAAATCTATATTCCCCAGTGGATCAAACAGAGATATTAATTATTCATGAAACATTTCAATTTTGATAGTTCTTCCGTTGATATTCTCTCCATTGAGTTCTTGTATTATACAATCAGCTGTTTGCTGATCCTGAACTAGTGCTCTGGCAAAACCCTTTGACTTAAATGTAAACTTATCTTCACTTATTTCAAGAGATAGAATTTTGCCATGTTTTTTTAAAATTGTCATTAAGTTATCATGATTGATGTCAAATGATAGATTACCAATAAACAATGAAACATTCATAGTTCAGAATATATGATTATTGATCAAAAAATGCAACTTAATCAATAAAAAAACGTCCTCACAAAGACTGATTATACGAATTATAAAGATTTAACGTTAAAATAATATGTAAAACGAATATTTCCTTGACTTCTAACATATTCTGTAGTTTCCTGAAATTGGGAGCTATTGAATGGAAAATTTAAAGAAACTCAAGTTGGAAAATTCTAACAGGCTTTTTGATGAAGCAAAAACATTAATACCCGGTGGTGTACTGGGGATACGCAGACCTTACAACTTTGTTGTAGGTGAATTTCCTGTTTTTTTTGATGAAGGGAAAGGCGGTCACGTTATAGATGTCGATGGAAATGAGTATATCGATTATTTATGTGCCTACGGGCCGATTATTATTGGAAATAGAGAAGAAGAAATAGATAATGCGGTGATAGAGCAGATACAGAAAAAAGGCTTTTGTTTTTCACTGACACAGTCATATCAAAATGAACTGGCAAAAAAAATGAATGAGCTTATACCCTGTGCGGAAATGAGTCTCTTTGTTGCAACCGGATCTGATGCTACAAGTTGTGCTATCAGATTAGCCAGATCATATACGGAAAGAACAAAAGTTCTTCGATGCGGATATCACGGTTGGCACGACTGGTGTGTGGAAGTAAAAGGTGGAGTCCCGGAAAAATTATACGAAGATGTACAGGGATTTCCTTATAATGACCTCAGTGCTCTTGAAAAGATGTTAATCGCCAATGGAGATGATACGGCAGCAGTAATCATCACGCCTCTAGGTCACCCTTTGGCTAATGATATTACTGAACCCGTTTCAGGATATCTTCAAGGAGTTAAGGATCTTACAGCAAAATACGGGGCGGTACTAATTTTTGATGAAATCAGAACTGGATTCAGGGTTTCTCTGGGTGGAGCTCAGAAATATTATGGAGTCACACCAGATCTGGCCGTTTTCGGTAAAGCTATGGCTAATGGGTATCCTATAGGAGCTGTTACCGGTAAAGCTGAAATAATGAAAGAGGGCGAAAAGAATGTTTTCATATCATCAACTTTTTTCCCCAACAGCTTAAGTTATGTAGCCGCTATGAAAACGATAGAAATCCTTGAAAGAGATAATATCCTCGGGCAGATCTGGGAAAAAGGGGAGTGGTTTATCACTCAGGTGAAACTGCTCTGTGCGAAATACAAAACCGGTGCTAAAATCTCCGGGATACCTCCAATGATGTTCATTACATTCGAAAAGGATCCTGACAAAATCTATAAAGAAAAAAGAACTGAATTTTATACACAGCTAATCCGTAGAAAAATATTCCTTCAGCCATTCCATCACGGTTATATCTGTGCAAGACACAGCCAGGATGACCTTCAGAATACAGTTAACGCTATTGAGGAATCATTTCAGTATCTTATTGAAAAGTACGGTGAAATTTAGGGAGGATTATTAATGGCAGATTTAAAATCGGGAAGAGGAGAGATTTTTACAGAATTAAACAGTGATAATCTTCGAAAACATTTCCGCAAAAAAAATAAGAAACTGGTTAATAAGGAAACAACTGTCACAGAGGCTGTGAAGGATTATATTAAAGATGGAGATTATATCTCAGTCGGAGGTTTTGGTGGAGTTAGAATACCGACAGCTATACTCCATGAAATACTGAGACAGGAAAAGAAGGATCTTGGTTTTAGTGGCCATGTTTCTACACATGACTGTCAGATTTTATCAGCCGGTAAGAGTTTTAATCGATGTGATGCAGCCTACATAGTCGGTCTTGAAGCCAGAGGGCTCTCCAGGCATGCGAGAAAGGTATTTCAGTCCGGTAATATCAAAGTTACTGAATGGTCCAATGCGGCGCTTTCCTGGAGGTTCAAAGCCGCGGCTATGGGATTGCCTTTTCTGCCGGCTAAAACCATGCTGGGAACAGACACATTTGAATATTCGGCAGGTAAAGAAATACTCTGTCCTTTTACAGGTGAAAAACTTCTGGCTCTTCCAGCTCTTCATCCAGATGTCGCAGTAATTCATGTTCATCGTGCAGATGTATACGGCAACTGTCAGATAGATGGGATTATCGTCGCAGATGATGATATCGCTAAAGCGGCAAAAAAAGTAATCATCACAACTGAAAAAATTATTGACAATGAAGAAATTCGCAATGATCCGGGGAAAACTATTATTCCATTCTGGCTGGTAGATGCTGTTATTGAAGTACCCTTCGGCTCTTATCCCGGTAATATGCCCGGTGAATATTTCTCTGATGAAGAACACCTTTTTGAATGGTTAAAAGTTGAAAACGATGAAGCTGAATTTGAAGAATTTCTAAGTAAAAATATCTACAGCTGCAGTGATTTCAATGAATATATCACCAAAAATGGCGGAATAGAGAAAATGAGAAAACTTCGAAGACTCGAAAAGTTTATATAGGAGCTGCTGATTATGAGTATTGAATACAACAATATGGAGCTGATGATAACAATCGCAGCCCGAAATCTGGAAGATGGAGCAGTTGTTATTGTGGGAACAGGAGTTCCCTGTGCAGCGGCAATGCTGGCACAGAAAACAAAATCTCCCAATCTGACAATTCTATTTGAAGCTGGTGGAGTTGCACCTCAATTGCCTGCAATGCCCATTTCAGTAGGGGATTCAAGAACTACACACAGAGGAATAAAAGCCACTACTATGGCAGATATTATGGAGATGTGTCAGGCCGGTCTTGTCGATTACTGTTTTCTTGGCGGAGCGCAGATAGATAAATACGGGAATATGAACTCAACAGTCATCGGAGACTATTACAAACCCAAAACGAGATTTCCCGGTAGCGGAGGAGCTAATGACCTGGCTTCTCTTACATGGAGAACTATGGTGGTCTGCCCTCAAAGCCAAAGGAGATTTACGGATAAAGTCGATTTTATCACTACTCCCGGATATCTGACAGGGGGGAATTCCCGCGAAGAAGCCGGTCTTCCTAAGGGAACAGGCCCTTATCGTGTAATCACTGATATTGGAGTTTACGGCTATCATGATGAATCGAAGGAAATGGAACTTCTTTTTCTTAATCCCGGTAAAACGATAGTTGATGTTCGTGAAAATTCCGGATTTGAAATTCTAATCGCAGAAAATCACGGAATTATTGAACCTCCAACAGATGAGGAGCTGAGAATTTTAAGAGAAGAAGTCGATCCAGATAAAATAATAATTGGAAGAAGTTAAAATGTATAAAAAAATAATCAGTTGTGCCATTTGCGGTGCAGAGACAACTAGAGAGCAAAATCCGAATTTACCCCTATCTCCAGAGGAACTGGCCGAGGCTTCTTTTCAGGCATATAAAGCAGGAGCTGCCATCATTCATCTCCATGTCAGGGATCAAAATGGAAAAGCAACCCAGGATCTGAATACATTCAGAAAAACAATTTCATTGATAAGAGAAAAATGTGATGTCGTTGTAGAGGTTACTACTGGTGGAGCTGTGGGAATGACAGATGATGAGAGACTGGAAGTTGTTACTCTCAATCCCGAAATGGCTTCTCTAGACTGCGGCACCATGAATTTCGGTGATGATTATATATTAAACACACTTCCGATTATGAGAAAATTCGCTGTCGCTATGAAAGAGAGAGGAATCCGACCGACCCTGGAGTGTTTTGATCTCTCTCATGTTTATGCAGCACAGACACTCGTAAAAGAAAGGTTAGTAGAAGCTCCTTTTCATTTCAGTTTTGTCCTCAATGTACCGGGAGGAGTTCGCTATGATGTGGAAACTCTCGATATGATGGTGAGAAGGATTCCCGAAGGGAGTGATTGGACTGTAATCGGTATTGGAGGGAAAGCTTCCTTGCAAGCTCATTATGGTGCTCTTTCTCTCGGTGGGCATGTCAGGGTCGGATTTGAAGATAATGTCTATTATTCCAAAGGGATATTGGCTGAAAGTAATGCGCAGCTTGTGGAACGGGCTGTGAGAATTATAAAGGAGGCCGGTTTTGAACCGGCAACTCCTGAAGATGTAAGAAAACAATTAAAATTAAGAGGTGTAGAGTCATGAGTTTATCAGGGAACCCCTACGGTTGTCATCGAGTCATTGAACCATCTGGTGTACTTCCTCAACCTGCAATGAAAATCAATAATGACATGGAGAAGTTATGGGATAACGAAATTCTTGTTGATGTTGATATCCTGAATATCGACTCGGCAAGTTTCACACAGATCAAAGAGCAGGCTGGTTGTGATCTTAATAAGATAGAGGAGATTATATTATCCATTGTCTCAAATGCCGGGAAAATGAAAAATCCTGTTACAGGTTCCGGAGGAATGTTTATCGGTACTGTTAAAAGTATTGGAGAGAAACTGAAAGGCGGTATAGATCTTAAAGAGGGAGATAAAATTGCCTCTTTGGTTTCACTATCATTAACACCTTTAAAAATCGATAAAATATTAGAGATAAAAAAAGATATTGATCAGGTCATAATCAAAGGGCAGGCAATTTTATTTGAAACAGGACTCTATGCGAAATTACCTGAAGATATTCCTGCCTCTCTTGCATTGGCTGTTCTCGATGTCTGCGGTGCGCCTGCACAGGTTGCCCGTATGGTCAAATCAGGGGATACAGTAGTGATCATCGGTGCCGGTGGGAAGTCGGGAATCCTCTGTTCATATGAGGCAAAACGCCGGGCCGGTGTAAATGGAAGGGTTATTGGTATCGATTTCTCCGAAGAATGTCTCGACCGCTTGAAATCACTCAATTTATGTGATCATGTAATTAAACTTGACGCAAGTGATGCTGTATCTTGTTATGAGTCAATTGAAAAACTGACCAATGGTTCAATGGCCGATCTTGTTATTAACAATGTAAATATTCCAAATACGGAAATGGGTTCTATTTTAATGACAAAAGACAGGGGAATTGTCTATTTTTTCAGTATGTCAACTTCCTTTACAAAAGCTGCTCTGGGAGCTGAAGGTGTAGGAAAAGATGTCGATATGATCGTTGGTAATGGATATGCGAAAGATCATGCAGCCATTACTTTGAATATTTTACGTGAATCACCGTCAATAAGGGCAATGTATGAAAAGCTCTATTCTTGAAAAGGACAAAACAATTATGAAAAAAATATATGAAACAGTTAAATATAAGCATATTCCTTTGTTCAAAGAAGTAACTGATACCCAGTGGAATGACTGGAAGTGGCAGTTGAGGAACACTGTCAAAGATGTAGAGACATTGGAAAAAATTATCGATCTCAATGAGCACGAAAAAGAACAGCTATTAAATTGTCTCAATAGATTCAGAATGGCCATTACCCCCTATTACGCGGCACTGATGGATAAAGAGAATAGAAATTGTCCGGTGCGAAAACTAGCGGTTCCCATGCTTGATGAATTATATGATGATCCCTCTGATCTCGATGATCCCCTTCATGAGGATTCTGATTCTCCAGTTCCGGGATTGACCCACAGATATCCCGATAGAGCTCTTCTGCTCGTTACTCATGAATGTTCTATGTACTGCCGTCACTGTACAAGAAGAAGGGTTGTCGGAGATCATGATAACCTGATGCCCGATGATATTCTGGAACAGGCGTTTAAGTATATAGAGGAAACTCCCCAGATTAGAGACGTATTGATTTCCGGAGGAGATCCTCTTGTTCTTTCCGATAACAGGCTGGAAATTATCCTGAAGAGACTCAGCTCTATCGAACATGTTGAAATAGTGAGAATAGGAAGTCGTATGCCTGTTGTTCTGCCTATGAGAATTACTGATGAATTTGTGGAAATGGTGAAAAAATATCACCCTGTATATCTCAATACTCATTTCAATCATCCTAAAGAGATTACAGTAGAAGCACGTAAGGCCTGTGCCAAGTTGGCAAACAACGGTATCAATGTGGGAAACCAGTCAGTTTTACTCAGAGGAATAAATGACTGTTCCAACATCATGCTTCATCTCGTACAAAAACTCCTCACCATTAGGGTAAAACCTTATTATATCTATCAGTGCGATCTGTCTAAAGGTATATCTCATTTCAGAACACCAGTATCAAAGGGAATTGAGATCATTGAAAACCTGAGAGGACATACTACGGGAATGGCTGTTCCTACATTTGTAGTGGATGCACCTGGTGGCGGAGGGAAAATCCCCGTGATGCCTGATTATCTGATTTCACAGACAGATAAAAGGATTATTCTGAGAAATTATGAAGGAGTAATAACTACATATACACAACCTGATGGATATCTGCATCACGATAAGGATAATTGTGAATTCTGCAGTGATCGTGACAACCTGCCCAAAACAGGGGTCAGTGCGCTGCTCGATGGAGAGCAGTTGTGCCTGACACCTGAAGGTTTGATGCGTGCAAAACGCTATGGGCGCTGAAAATTTTGAAGAGCTTCGAGATAAAGTTACTTTTATTTCAGGCAATTCAAAAAACTCGGGGAAGACAACTTTTCTCAATTATCTTCTTCCCCGAATGCGATTGCTCACGGAATTCGCATTTTTAACAATAGGAGTTGATGGAGAGAGAAAAGATCAGATCTTCGGAACAGACAAGCCGGTTATTGAAACAGAGAAAGGGGATGTCTTTCTAAGTTGTGAGAATCTTTTGAATAAAAGTGATGGATCATTTTCCATATTGCAGGTATTTCCCTGGAGAACAGTATTGGGGAAACTTGTTCTTGTCCGAACTGAAAGAAGAGCACTGATAGAGATTGCCGGTCCTGAAAATAACTCTCAACTGGAAGATATAATTAGATATATAAGAGAAACTTTAGAAATCAAAACAGTTTTGATTGATGGTGCAGTAAACAGGATCACTCAGGTTTCCTCAAGTAATTCTGCAGGCTTTTATTATATCTGTAAGATTACACAGGAGAATATTTCAAGTTCAATCGACAAATTAAAAGTTATTTATTCACTTTATGAAATTAATTTATTAAAGGACGTCAAGCTTGATTGTGAAACATTATACATACATGAAGGAGCCTTTACAAAACGTTCCATATTAGAGATCCCCGAGAATACAGAAACCATCGTTCTTGAAGATTTTACAAAATTTTTTATCAGCAATGCAGAACTTGGGCAATTGAAAATGAAATATAGTATCCGTTTCACTAATAAATTGTTTCTCCATGGATTTATTATAAATCTATACAATATTAATATAGAAGAATTTAAAAAACACTTATGTAATAAGTCTATAATCGATAAGTGCATTTTTAACCCATATAAAAGGTAAGGAGGTTTTATGACAGAAAAAATATTTCAATATTCTGAAATGGAATCCTACATGCAGTATTATTCCCCTAAAACCCCTTATGGTTTAGAAAATAAGCAGGAACACAAATTCTATTATGAATTATCGGAGCTGGAAAAATCATATGATCTTATTGAAAGTATGATAAAGTACATTTCTGAATCACCTCAAAAAATCGATCAGATTGAATATCATTTAATTAAAATTCCCTATCTTGAAAAATCTATCGAAAGTATTTCTACGGGATCAGAAATTTTCAATGTTAGAAAGTTTTTAATTAATTACAAAAAGATTGCAGGAATTATACCTGTTGGAATCTCAGATCTATTTCATTTTTCATTTTTCTCAGATGAGTTGCTGGAAAAATTAAGCGGAGACCAGTCTGATGAGGAAGTCTTTTATATAAGTGATTTCTATTCAGAAGATTTAGCTTCACTCAGATCGGAAATCAATATAATCGATAAGCATTTAAAAGATGTAAAAAATGAAAAGATTCTGAATATTTTTGAAAAACTCAATTTGGATTTCCGATTTCATGATTTTTTAGTTATCAATGAAGAACTTATTCCTGAAGAAGCAGATGAGGCTGTATATATTGAATCCTACGATAATCAATCGGTACTGGTTAAGCCGAGTTTTGGCAAGCAATATTATGATGTTCTGAACTCCAGAAAGGATCTGATAGAAAAAGAAAAAAAGATCGAGTTTAAAATAAAAAAAAGTCTGCACGATGAAATTAATAAAGAAAAAAATAAGATAGATGAATATAAAAAGAATATTCTTCAGTTTGATACAATACTTGCGAAGGCAAAACTTGCGATAAAATCGAATGCTGTCAGACCGGAAATTGGTCAAAATCTATGTATAAATCTGGAAGAGGCTGTTTTTGTGCCCCTCCAGGAACAGAATCTTCAGAAAAATAGAAAATATACCCCTTTAACCGCGAGATTTGACCAAAGAAACATTGTAATCAGTGGTTCAAATATGGGGGGGAAAACAATATTACTGAAATCTGTCCTCTTTTGTCAAATATTGGCACAACAGGGATTTTTTGTTCCTTCCAGGAGATTTTCAACAGTAATTTTTCAGGAAATCAATCTCATTGGTGATATTAATCAGAGTAACAATAGTGGTTTGAGCAGTTTCGGTGAAGAGATTTTGAATCTCAGTGAATCTCAAAGTAACGAGCCATTGAGCAAGCCTTGCGGTTCGCCGAATAAAAGAAATACTTTATACATTGTTGATGAATTCGCCAGAACGACTAATTCAGTTGAAGGCAAGGCATTGTATTGCGCTTTATTAAACTGGTTCAGTGATAATGGGAATATTTTTTCGATCTCTTCTACTCATCAGGAGAATCTTCCCAATATGAAAGATCTTTCATATTGGGTTATGAAAGGGCTGGATTATGGCAAGTATAAACAGTATTACCACAAGGATTATAATTGCGATCTCAATGAAAGGATCTCCCTGATTAATAATTTTATGGATTACGGAGTAACACCTCAAAATAAATCAGAGAGAAATAGGGATGCACTGAAGATAGCAGATATTCTAGGTTTAAATTCAAAAATTATAAAATATGCAGAAAAATATATTAAAGAACAGGAGTAATACACCATGGAAACAAAGCTGGGTTTGTCAGCAAAAAGAATAAGAAAATGCCGTGATCTGGCCAATGATATAGTCGAGCCGGTGCAGAAGTACATACAACAACACACGACTGATTCTGTAGAGAGGGCTACTTTGCGCCTGCTTGGAGCTGATTTTGTCGATGAAAATGGAGTTCCTGTTCCCAATATTATAGTCAATCAGTTAAAAGATAAAATTCAACATGGCCTTTCCCGTTATTATATTAATGCTTTACTCAAAGGAAACTGCTCTACTGATGAATTGAATAGACAGATTGCAGGTGGTTTGAATATTGCTGAAATAGAACTTGTAGACAGGAAATACATTGAAGATAAAGGTCTCGAGCTCGTTCATCAGTTTTCCAACAAGGTTACCCGTCACAGAGATTTCCGAAAGGAGAAGATCGATGATGCAATAGATTTGCAGCCATCTCCTCTTTTGTATGTGATAGTCGCAACGGGAAATATTTACGAAGATATTAAACAGGCTCAGGCTGCTGCAGAACAAGGCGCTGATATTATTGCTGTAATTAGAACGACAGCTCAGAGCCTTCTTGATTATGTTCCCTATGGTCCGACAACTGAGGGATTCGGAGGCACTTATGCCACACAGGAAAACTTCAGAATAATGCGAGAAGCTCTCGACGAAACAGGAGAGAAAGTAGGCCGTTATATCAGGCTTGTCAATTATGCATCGGGATTATGCATGCCGGAAATTGCTGCTATGGGTGCTCTTGAGAGACTGGATATGATGCTTAATGATTCCATGTATGGAATCCTGTTCCGCGATATAAATATGTACAGAACGTTTGTGGACCAGCATTTTTCCAGAATGATCAATAGTTTTGCAGATATCGTTATAAATACGGGAGAGGACAATTATCTGACAACTTCAGATGCTTATGAAAAAGCGTATACCGTCACAGCTTCACAGCTGATTAATGAAAGTTTTGCAAAGAGATCCGGAATGCCTGAAAAGCTTATGGGACTCGGTCATGCATTTGAGATGAATCCAAATATTAAAAATGGATTTCTTTATGAATTGGCACAAGCTCAGATGGCTCGGGAGATATTTCCCGAAGCTCCTCTGAAATATATGCCTCCAACTAAATATATGACTGGAGATATATTTAAAGGTTATGCTATGAACACACTATTCAACTTCATTGCAAAAGCTACAAATCAGGGGATTCTCCTTCTGGGTATGCTGACTGAGGCAATCCATACTCCTTTTATGCACGATCGTTTTCTGGCAATCGCCAATGCGAAATATGTTATGAACAATATGGGAGATCTTCTGTCTGATATGGATTTTAAGAAAGACGGTATCATGCAAAAACGCGCGCAAACAGTATTAAATCAAACAGAAGAATTCCTCGTAGATATAAAAGAGAAGAGTCTATTTGATTCAGTTGAACAGAAAATGTTTGCCGATATCAGCCGTCCTAAAAATGGAGGGAAGGGTTTGAACGGAGTTTATGAAAAATCCTCCTCTTACTGGAATCCTATAGAAGATTTTCTGAATCATGAATTAAAGATCGGCAGGGAGGATATCTGATTATGATGATAAAAGCATATGGAGACACGCTCAACGACGGATCAGTTCAATTATCATTTACACTGCCTGTAGCTTCTGGTCCAAAAGCAGATGAAGCAGCTAGAATTTATACAGGTAAACTCGGATTTGATGAATGTGAAGTTGTACATTCCAATCCTCTTTCTGAAGATTCTACATTCTTTGTAGTTTATGGGAAAAGTTCTGCATCAGTGGATTATTCAAAAGTGGAAGTTGATGAAGTGGAAACATCGATGAATTTTTATGAAGTAAATAATTTCATCAAAGAAAAACTGAAAAGAAAAATAGTTGTTGTAGGGGCTTGTACCGGATCAGATGCCCACACTGTAGGTATCGATGCAATAATGAATATGAAGGGGTATGATCAGCATTACGGCCTAGAGAGATATCCCGAAATTGAAGCATATAATCTGGGAGCTCAGATTGATAATGAGGATTTAATATCCTTCGCTAAAAAAAAGAACGCTGATGTTATCCTCATCTCACAGATAGTCACTCAGAAAGAGGTCCATATACATAATATGACTAATTTTATTGAATTGATGGAAGCCGAGGGATTGAGAGATAAGATGGTTATCTGCGCCGGTGGTCCGAGAATCAGTAATAAACTTGCAGTGGAAATAGGCTTTGATGCAGGATTTGGGCGGGGATCATATCCAGAGCATGTTGCCTCTTATGTTGTAGAAAAATTATTAGAAAAAAAATCACGGAGAAAAAAATGAAGAAAGTTTATATTATAGATGCGGCAAGAACGGCAGTTGGTACATTCGGTGGGTCATTGGCTCCGCTTTCAGCTGTAGATTTGGGATCAACTGTTGTAAAAGAATTGATGAAAAGAAATAATTTGACATCAGAGTCAGTTGATGAGCTTCTTATGGGTTGTGTTCTCCAGGCTGGAATGGGACAGAATGTAGCCAGGCAGATAGCCATCAATTCTGGAATCTCACAGGATAAAACAGCCATGACAATTAATATGGTCTGCGGTTCAGGATTGAGAACTGTATCTCTTGCTACACAGGCGATAAAAGCAGGTGATGCTGATCTGATTATTGCCGGAGGAACAGAGAGCATGTCAAATTCCCCCTATCTGTCAAAAGAGGCAAGATTCGGTGGACGCATGGGTAATTTATCTCTTGTAGATTCAATGGTCAATGATGGATTATGGGATGTCTTCAATGATTATCATATGGGTATCACTGCTGAAAATGTTGCTGAGAAGTACAATATCTCCAGAGATGATCAGGACAAGTTTGCTGTGCAATCACAGGAGAAGGCTTCAGCAGCTTTAGAATCAGGAAAATTCGAAGATGAAATAGTTTCTGTCTTTATTCCAAGAAGAAAAAAAGATCCCATTGAATTCAGAACAGATGAATATATCCGACCAGGTAGTAAATTTGAAAAATTGAATTCATTGAAACCGGCATTCAAAAAAGATGGTTCTGTTACAGCTGCAAATGCCTCCGGTATAAATGACGGTGCTTCCGCTATTATCATTGCCGGTGAAGACGCTGTTAAAAAATATAATTTAAAACCAATGGCAGAGATAATTTCCTACGCAACTCATGGAATAGATCCTTCTATAATGGGTGCGGCACCAATAGAAGCTGTAAAAAAAGCTCTAAATAAAGCAGACTGGTCTATAGATGATATTGATCTTATAGAAGCTAATGAAGCTTTTGCCGCACAATCTCTTGCCGTGATGAGAGAAACAGGGATGGATCCGAAAAAAGTAAATGTAAATGGCGGATCCATCGCTATAGGCCATCCAATCGGTGCAAGTGGAGCCCGAATATTGACAACTCTTTTATATGTTCTGAAAGATAGAAAAAAAGAGAAAGGTCTTGCAACCTTATGCATAGGTGGCGGAATGGGAATAGCAATGTGTGTGAAATCTCTTAATAAATAATTCTAAAAGATGTAAAAACCACTCTTCCTGAGTGGTTTTCTAATGCTCTGTTAAATTAATTAGTGCAAATTAGTAAAATTCTATTACAATAAAGTTAATATCAATAATGACTGTATTGTCAGGAGAGAAAATTGCAGATAATTTACCAGATTATTAATGAAATCCAAAATGGTTCTGAATTGAATAAAATTAAAGAACTAATCTCTTATGGTGATATAAACAACCATGCAGGAGATGATGGTAAAACAGCATTAATGGCTGCTTGTGAATCTGGAAGAATTGATATTGTTCATTATATGCTTGATGAGATTGATGTATTTATTGATCAGAAAGATAACTTTGGACGTACTGCATTGATGTTTGCCTCTATGCGTGGTTACCTGGATATTGTAATTCTTCTCATAGAGAATAAGGCAAATCTGGAAATAGAAAGCAAAAGAGGCTGGACTGTTTTAAAAAATGCCGTTTATAGCGGAAATCTGAAAATGGTTAAATATCTGATTAGCGAATGCAAAATGGATCTCAATCGGAAGAGTAAAAGAGGAGCATATCCCTTTATTTATGCAGCTGAGCAAAATCATCTGGATATTATTCGATACTTTGTTGAAGAATGCAGATCAGATATTAATCAGGTAGATAAACACGGTTGTACCGCCTTGATGTGTGCTGCAGAACATGGAGCAGATGAAGTTGTGACTTATCTTGTTAATGAAGCTAAAGCAGACACAGACATCTTGAGTATCCGTGGAATGAATGCAGTTATGTATGCTATAGAATTCGGACATCTTTCAACAGTCAAGCTTTTGTTGGAGCAATTGGGATTTGACAAGGCTTATATTGATAATGACGGCTGGAATTATTTGATATTTGCCTCGATTCACGGTTACATGGAAATTGTAAAATATTTAGTTGAAGAGTGTGGATCAGACATCAATTACCAAAGTTTCAGTGGAAGTACGCCCCTTATGTATGCATCGCTTGAAGGGCATATGGATATAATCAAATATTACTGTGAAGAAAAAAAAGTGGATATCAACAAATTGAATAAGGAAAATCAGTCGGTGTATGATATTGCATCAGAGAATTCTAATCATCAGGTTATCGATTATTTGAAGAGCCTATAATCTTATTTTTTCCTGAAGTAAATATAATATAGAGGAAATGAACAATGGATATGAGAGTTGCGAATATCGTAATAACCAGAAATGCCCTGTTCAAACTGAAATGATCTCCAATCCATCCAATTATTGGGAATATAATTATCATAAAAAAGCTGAAAGTCATACTTTGAAATGATAGTACAGTTGCTCTGTATTCAGCGGGAATAAGTCTGTTGATGTAATCACTGATAGCGACATACAACAATCCCTCCATTAAACCGATTAACAGATAAAAGAAATATTTGTATTCTGTTAGAGAAATTCCCCAAAAGGCTAGTATGACAAATATGGGAACAAATATGACAATGCCTTGTTCGCCACCTATCTTTTTTTCAATTTTATGAGCAGCTAAGCCGGTCAATCCTGAAAAAAGTGCCGAGACTGCAAATATTATCCCTATTTTAAATTCTGAATAGGCAATGCCTTTCCAGTAGTTCTGCAGATAGAAAAAAAGACTTACTGTAAAAGAGAAAATTAATTCAGAGAATATAATAAAAAAAGCGATCTGTTTTTGCCGTTTAATGACTTTCATACTATTAATAGTTTGATTGACCAGTATATTAAAAATACCCGTTTTCTTTGGTCCTGTTTTTACTATTTCCGGTTCAACAAAGGTAAATGCTGTAATTATGGAAAATAATACAAAGATAATTGAAATTGCAAAAACGAGATTATAACTCTGAGTTGCAATATAACCACCGATTATCAATGCAATAATGCTTGAACATTGAAGGACAAATTCTTTTCTCCCGACAATAGCCATGTATTTTTTATCTTTTGTAGCATTATCCAGAGAATCATATAGAAGAGCTTCACCGGCACCGGATTCCATATTATAACCAAGTGCACATACAATAAATCCGGACAACTGAAAAAAGAAACTTTCAGATAAGAAGAGAATTAGTAAACTGAACATAAAAAAGATACGGCCGATAATCCGAGAAGTTTTTCTTCCCCATATATCTGCAACAGCTCCTGTAGGTATTTCCATTAAAAAGGACGTAATATGAAAAGAGCTTTCCATAATTCCAAGTTGAACAAGTGAAAATCCTCTTGATGCTAAATAAATCATCCAGAGACCTCTCGTAAGATCGAGATTGAAAAACACTGTAAATATATAATCTTTTATAATATTCTGTCTAAGTGTACTCATTATTATGTTCCTAAAAAAAACTCTACCGGATTAACGGTAGAGTGAGTAAGGATTTGAAATTTGTAAAACTTTTAAATGCTTTTTTACAGTTTTTTTAAATTAATATTCTATTCATTTTTAAATGTATTTTATTCTTTTTTATTTTTTCCTGTTGAAAATGCCAGCAGTAAACCGAGTGCGACTGATAATACTGCGGCAAATAATGTTCTGAATTGAGAAGGTAGAAGAAAGGTTACAGTGTGAGCAGGTATCCAGAAAAAAGGTATAGTTTTTTTGTATACAAATGACCACATTTTGTCCCAATCAGCACTTTTAAAAAGCGATAAAGGAGAGAATGATTTTATCGCAAATTTTCCCGATTCTTGTGTAATATGTAAATCTGTCAAATGATGTATGAGCATCATGACAGGTGCAAAAATAATATTCATAAAAAGGGAGATAAGGAAGGCATTAAGTATCGGAATATCCTGAACTTTGAAAAGATTTGAAACTCCTACTGAAAAAATTGCAAATGCAAAATAGATGAATATTCCAAGAACTCCCCATATCATCATCTTGGGAAATAAACCGAACTCTTTCTTATAATAAATTCCCTTTCTAATTCGTAAGACCAGTAGCTCACCGAACGTAGCCAGAAAAGCGAATTTAATAAAAGAAATGATTATTGGAGAATTATTATATGCTGAAACATATAATGCTCTAGTTGGTTCATATATAAAAAAAGCCACTACAAGTGCTATTAATACAAAAGCCGCCAAATCGGTTCTTTTCAAATCAGCCTCCAATCTTTGATAGGCTATTCTCACTCTGTTTTTTGCACATGTCAAGAAAATATATTAAAAAAAATATGAAATATGAAAATATAGGAATATATTATTACGAAATACGCACTTCAGTTGAGTATATTTTCAATTCCTCTTATATACGATCGGTCCTGTTCCAGTGCTCTAATGAGTTTATTGAATACTCTTCTATAAGCCTGATCATAGGAGAGTCCGCCATCTTTCAAAGTATCATTTTTATATTCAAACAATACCCTATTGTCCTTTTTCAGACTAATAATACAATCAAGTCCGGCCATTAAAGGAGCATTCTCGAGTACTTTTGGAAAATCTGAAAAATCCAGAGATACAACCAGGTTATAACTGGAGTTCTCTTTATCTTCTGATAAATTAAATTTTTCATTTCCTGTGGAAAACAGAGAACCAACTGCACCTTCGAGAAAGTCGAGATCTGTTTTATTTGTTTCAATCGATAAAAATATTGAAGAAGATTCTACGGAAATAGCTAATTCCCGTGATCCGGCAACAAAATTTTCTCGATACACAGCATCCTCGGGGAAACCAAGATCATGAGGATTTATAGACACTTCGAGAGTATTTTGTCCACTATTTAGCTGATTACTTTCCAACCTTACAGGTATATTTCCATTAATATCAGAATAATAAGTTCTCAAAACTGTTGAACCGATCTTTAAGGTTACAGGAATTTTACCAATATAATAATCGGCCGATTTACATGTAATTCGAAATTCTATTGAATCTCCCGATTCTATTGTCAATTCCACAGTATCTATTGAAATAGAGATATCTGAGCTTCTTGAAAAAAGTTCTGATAGAATGAAATCAAATATATTGCCTTTATAATAATCACCAAGCTCTCCTTCGAGAATGCTGCTGTATGGTGATTCATGAAGTACAGCGGAAGCAGATGAAAGCTTAAATAATCTATCAGCTGTAGTAGCTCTATTACTGAAATAATCATCATCAATAATTTGCTGTATACGTGAGAGCAGCTGAAACATCTCATTTTCCTGAATCTCCAGCCATCGGTTTTTATTAAGCCTTATATAAACCCAGTATCCCTGGCTACGAGAATAAAAAGTATCAACTATCTCCAGTTCTTTTAAGTATTGTTCGACAGATTGATTGATTTTTTCCGTAAATGATTCTGACAGACCATCTTGCGACGAGTCAGAAGTTCTCACTTCGGTTTCAGCACTGATATTGGTTGAAATCTCAGCGGCAAGATTTAATCTGGCCTGTACAAGAGCTCTTTCATAATCATCAGATTTATTTCCGCTATTAGAAGTTCCTATTCCTGTATAATATCGAGTGTCGAAAGGATAATTATTAATCCATGATGGTTCGCTCTGTGAAAAGGCATTTGATACAAATACTACAAATAAAACTGTGATAATTTTCTTCATATTTAAATATTATAAGAAAACAGTTCTATAAGCAACAATATTAGGTTCAGTAGAGGACGGTTGCGACCATCCTCTACTTGTTGAATTAAAATTTTAAAGACAAATCAGCCATTTCCAGAGCCGCAAGAGCGGCATCCCATCCTTTGTTGCCAGCTTTTGTCCCGGCTCTTTCTATTGCCTGTTCTATATTTTCAGTTGTTATAATGCCATTGATTATCGGAATTCCTCTTTTTAGAGAACTCGATGCAATTCCCTTAGCAGATTCAGATGCGACAATATCAAAATGCGCAGTGGAACCCCTTATGATTGCACCTAGAACAATAATGACATCATATCTTTTTGATCCGGCCATTTTATCAGCAGCAAAAGGTAATTCGAAAGCACCGGGAACTCTTGCCAGGTCAATATCATTTTCATCAACTCCATGTCTTAACAAACAGTCTAAAGCTCCTTCGTATAACTTATTTGTTATGAAATCATTGAACCGGGAAGATACAATTCCGATTTTTCTTTCTTTTCCTGTCAGTAAACCATTAATTTCCATAATTTCTCCTAAAGAACCAGCATATGGTTCATTTTGTCCTTTTTTGTTTCCAGATATTTTCGATTATTCATATTGGGTTTTATTTCCAGAGATATCCTCTGCAATATTTTTATTCCATTCATTTCCAGAGAGCTGATCTTTTCTGGATTATTTGTCAAAAGATTGATCTCTGAGATATTGAGGGATTTCAAAATCTGCGAGGCTATTTCATAATCCCTTTCATCGCTTCGATATCCCAGTTTCTCATTTGCTTCTATTGTGTCCAATCCTGTATCCTGAAGTCGGTATGCCTCCATTTTTCTTGTGAATCCTATTCCCCGGCCTTCCTGTCGCAGATAGATAAGAGCACCTTTGGTCTCATTTATATAATTCAAAGCTTTCTTCAACTGATTGCCGCAATCACAACGCAATGAACCGAAAAGATCACCAGTCATACATTCACTGTGCAGTCGGACATTGACTGGAGCACTTGTATCTATCTCTTTGTGAACAAGTGCAATATGGGGCATCATTGGCGATAAGGTTGAGGGAAAGGAGTAGAGTTCATAATCTCCGTATTCAGAAGGTAGGAAAGTCGCCTCCAGTGTATTTCTATTGTATAAATAGTCTTTTAGATCTCTGATCGTTAATATGGGTAGTTCAAAAGTTTTGGAAAACGCTATCAGATCAGTTCCCGTCATCATCATTCCATCATCACCCATTATTTCACAAATGACTCCTGATGCTTTTTGACCGGACAATCGCCCCAACTCCACGGCCGCTTCTGTATGTCCCGATCTTTCCAGCAATCCTCCCGCTGCCGCAATCAATGGAAACATATGTCCCGGTCTCAGCAAATCATCAGGTCTGGACTTATCACTAATGATAGTCTTTATTGTATTCAGGCGGTCAAAAGCAGATATCCCTGTCGTTGTTTCATGTGCTGCATCTACAGATATTGTAAATGCCGTTGAAAACTGACTGTCATTACCTTCAGTCATCAAAGGAAGTTTCAGTTGATCAGCCTGTTCCTGTTCAATAGAAATACAGATCAGTCCCCGACCGTACTTTGCCATAAAACTAATGTCCTCAGCAGATATCTTTTCAGAAGAGACCATTAAATCACCTTCATTCTCCCGATCTTCATCGTCAGTTACGATGATCATCTGGCCATTGCTGTATAAATTTATTATTTCTGAAATATCTTTCCATTTTGATTTATCCATAATTAATATCCCCATATTTTTATCTGATCTAATGAAAGATTGGATTTCCTGGTTTTTGTTATCATTGATTCTACATACCGCCCTACCAGATCTGTTTCAATATTTACCGAATCACCATTCTTTTTGTATTTAAGATTTGTATTTCTGAAAGTGTGTGGAATGATTTTCAAAAATATTGAGTTTTCTCTCTCATCTTTATCTGAAACAGTAAGGCTTATACCATCAATTGCAACGGATCCTTCATCAATGATGTATTTCATCAATTTGCGATCAAGACTTATCTGCAAAAGTATCATGGAGTCATTTTCAGATATTTTTTTTATAACCCCTCTGTCATTTACATGGCCCTGTACTAAATGACCACCAATACGCTCTTGTAGTTTCATAGCTCTTTCAAGATTCACATATTTTATTTTCTCCGGCTTATTGAAAGTCGTTTTATTTACTGTCGTTGAGGAAATATCCACAGAAAATGTGTTGCCTTTGATGTGAGTTACAGTCTGGCAAACTCCATTGATGGCAATTGAATCACCGATTATTGTATTTTCCATAATTATTGATCCAGTGAATTCAGCTTGAAGATTGCCTCCTTTTTTAATAAGGGATTTCATCACTCCCACTTCTTCTATCAGGCCTGTAAACATATTTCCTCCCTGTACCCTGTTAATACAAACTGATTATTAATTGTTTTTAAATTAATACATTTCAGAGAAACTGAATCGCCCATCATTTCTGTTCCAATATCATTGACAGAATTCGTTCCAGAACCGCAAATGATGGGAGCAGTGTAAACACTTATTTTGTCAAAGAGCTTTTCTTTAATGAAGGATGTAAAAATCTTGCTGCCTCCTTCAACGAGAATAGATTTAATTCCCATGCTAAATAGCTTTTCCAACAGAGGTTTCAATGAGATTTGATCATTTTGATTCAGGGCAAGTTTTATGATGGTAATATCCTTCTCCTGAAAGATTTTTTCTCTTTTGGGATCAATTTTATTACCAGTGATAATGAATGTTTTGTTATTATTCTGGTCATCGAGAAGAAGTGATGTTACAGGAGTAGATAATCTGCTATCCAGAACAATCCTATTGATACTTCTCTCATTTTCAGTTCTGACAGTGAGTATGGGATTATCAATTTCAACAGTTCCAACTCCTATTAGAATGGAGTCGTATAGTGAGCGAAGCTTATGCACATCTTTTCTGGCATCGTGATCTGTAATCCATTTGGAATCTTTGCTTTTTGTTGCAATTTTACCATCAAGTGTCTGCGCAATCTTCAAGTGTACAAATGGAAGTGACTTCTCCATATTTTTGATATAGATTTCGTTTAAAATTTTGGTCTGTCCTGTCAGAATCCCGGTTCTAACATGAATTCCGGCATCTTGCAATTTTTTAATGCCTTTACCGTTTACATATTCATTTGGATCAGTAATAGAAATTATGACTTGAGAGATTTTTTCAGAAATAATGCGATCAGTACAAGGTTTTTGCAATTTCCCCTTATACATAGTGACACATGGTTCCATTGTAGAATAAAGTGTTGCCCCGACAAGAGATTCAGACGAATTATCTATGGCATCAATTTCCGCATGAAGAGAACCGGGACCTCTATGATACCCTTCTCCGATGATTTTTCCCTCTTTTACAAGGACAGCACCAACTGCAGGATTGGGAGAAGCATGGATAGCTCCCATTTCAGCCAGTTCTAAAGCTCTTTTCATATACTTGATATGATTCATTTAACCCCCTTAAAATTTGATTACGGGGGTATTTATAAAAAAACCCCTGAAAAAATCAGGGGGGTATTTTCTTATAAATTGATTTTCTTTCATCCGGACTCTACCGTCGGCTCTGGAATTAAACCAGATCAGTCTATCTATTAGATAGAGTCGCGGGCTGTACCGCCGGTTTGGAATTGTCAAATTGACTCACCATACCCCGAAAATCATTTATGAGAATATTTTAGAAAAAAGAGTTTGTCAATAATTTTTTATCTATTTCTTTTATGATAGGTTTTCAGTGCTATTACAGCATCTCTGGAATTAGTGGCACTTTCCATAATGTGAAAATAATGTTTATCAATATTTCTTTTCTTAATCTGTTTTGTTGATAAATATATCTTTTTTTCTTTGAGAAAGTTTCTTTTTATCTCCCTCTCTTTTAGTATCAAATCTGTTGTTCCGCTGAGATTTTTATCATGAAAAGGTATGCCTATTGTGGAAAGACTAATTAAAAGTTCGTCGGAAGAGGGCAATCTTTTTGTCAATCTTTTGTCATATTCATCTTTTGCCGCAATTGTTATACCTCTTTTCCTTCCTACTGCCGGTCCCTCACCAATGTAAAATCCAGCTTCGATTAAACTGCTCCTGAATGGTATTGACGACGAATATGATAAAAGAACTGCATTATCATTCATATGGTGATATAACAATTTCAGAAATTCTACTGTATATAAGACAGGATCATTTGCCGGTGAAAATCCGTCGTGGAAAACGACATCATAATTTGAAAAAGGTTTGTTTTTCATCATCTTTCTTGCATCACTGCAAAAAATGTTTATTTTTGCATTATCATTACTCAGAAAATAGTCTGAAACAGCTTTTTTTAATATTGCATGTTCCTCATAGTTCAGAGAAAGGAATTGACTGATAAATATTATTTCTTTGCTGATCTCCACCATATCAATGGAAACATCTTTATTGTGTATTAATGCAGCTAGAGAGTTATAACCGAGGCCACTGCAGAGATCAAGTAGTATGGGTTTCTCTAATTCATTAATACCCGAAGGTATGGCGAATTTTTCAAATGCCTCTGACATAGCTCCCATTGTAGAATGCATCAGCTCATCTTTTTTTTCCGATCTGAGACTGTAGGTACCATCATCAGTTTTTATGAGTATATTTTCTGAAATCAGTGTATTCATGATTTCTGATGGATTGATCAATTCATCTTTCATTATAGATGAAATCACTTTTAATGTACGGGTTTCCACAAGCAAGATAGATGCTTCTCCTTCTATTTGAAAATAATTAATTATCTATTGATTCCCAAAACGCAAGACCTTAAAGTTAAGCTATGGATTCAAAAGTTTTATTTAATATAAAACCATTCTTTACTGAAGGTGTTAAACCCTACACAAGTGGACCGAAATCTCTCCGTTATCATGTTTTTTTAATCCTTGAGCCACTTTTTTTGATCCTTGTAATAATTTTTTCAATACTGACCCATTCTCTTTTATTAGACAAACAATCTCTTGAAATCTTAACAGCATATTGTTCAGTTCAGTTGGGACTATTCATTTTATATTCCTATTTTTATAAAATAAATAGATTAAACCAATCATTTACTCTATATATTTTGCTATTAATGGCATTGTTTACATTTTTAAACCTAATGGAAATCAGTACTTTCCTCTGGTTGTATCTGGCGACTTTATTTGCATCTCTCTTATATCGAATAAGGAGAACAGCAATAGTCTTTCTTCTAATTGTTGCGAATCTCTTTCATAGTGACGGGGATTTCTTTGTCCAATTTATTAATGATCCTTCATCCATCGAGCCATCAAATTCTCTTATTTTTCTGACAATTGTCAGTAGTTTTATAACAGGGATGATTATTTCTGCAATTATTTATTTTATGGAAAAAAGTTTCACAAAATTAATACTTTTACAAAAAAGTCTGGAAAGAAAAGATACAAAACTGATTCGGGAACTGGAAGATAAAGAGAAGATAAAACAAACATTGAAAGGCAATGAACTAAAATTCAAGACGATTGTCGAATATGGTTTTGATGGAATTACTATTGTAGACAAAGAGGGAAATAACAAATTCGTAAGTAATTCTACGGAAAAGATAACCGGATACAGCATTGATGAATTCAAAGAGGGAGCGATTTCTTTTGATAAAATCCATCCCGATGATATGCAGAGAGTCGTAGAGAATTTCAGGAATATTTCAGAGAATAAAATTCAGCAGAGTACGATATACTATCGACATATGCACAAAGACGGTGAATGGAGAAATCTCGAAGTTTCCGTTTCCAATCTTCTTGATAATCCCGGTATAGAGGGGATCCTTTTTGTTTATAGAGATGTGACAAAACATATCAGAGCTGAACAGAGAGCAAGGTACTTTGAGTATTATGATAAATTAACAGATTTACCCAATCTGTTGATGTTTTCAGAAAAAATATCCGAAGAGATCGAACGGTCATCAGCTAGAAATCGTTCCTTTGCAGTTATGTGTCTCGGAATAAACAGTTTTAAGAATATTAATAGTGAATTCGGAAACACTTTCGGCGATATGGCTCTGAAGCAAATCGGATCAAGATTAAAAAGTAATTTCCGCGGTGATGATTTTGTCTCCAGAATGATGGGAGATAAATTTCTGATTCTTTTCTCAGATATGAAATCTGAAAATGATGCAATCGCGATTGTTCAGAAAACTATGAATAGTTTTGAAACACCTTTCTGGATAAATAATCGGGATATAACAATATCCGTATCCATAGGTATAAGCATCTACCCTCAAGATGGATTGAGAAAAGATGAATTGATTAAAAATAGTGAAATAGCCCTTTTTATCTGTAAGGAGAACAGGGAAAGGAAATATTCCCTTTTCAACAAGAATCTGAATGATGATTTGATATATAGAATTCAAATAGAGAAGGAAATTTACAAAGCTATAGATAATAAAGCTTTCACCGTTTATTACCAGCCTAAAGTCAATAAAGATGGTACCATTTTAGGCGCTGAAGCACTCATAAGGTGGTTTTCATCTGAAAGAGGGATGGTCTCTCCAGGTATCTTTATTCCCATATCCGAACGCAACAGATCCATTATTGAGATTGGTAAAATAGTTATTGAAAAAACATTTATAGATATCAGAGAATGGCTGAAGAAGGGTATCACACCTGTAAAGATTTCAATAAATGTTGCATCACTCCAATTCAGTGATCCGAATTTTATACGTAATGTCATTGAGCTTCAAAAAAAATATCAAATTGATTCGGCTTATGTTGAGTTTGAAATTACAGAAACAGGTATTATGGAAAATGAGAAAAAAACTCTTGAGATCATGGAAAGCCTGACCAGGAACGGTTTTTCAATTTCAATTGATGATTTCGGAACGGGATATTCATCATTAAATAAATTAAAGGATTATCCTATACACACATTAAAGATAGATAAATCATTTATCGATTCAATTCCGGGAAATCCCTCATCGTGTAACATCGTCAAAACAATTATTGACCTGGCACACCATCTCGATTATCAGGTTGTCGCCGAAGGTGCAGAGGAAAAACCTCAGGTCGACTTACTCCATGAATACGAATGCGATTTGATACAGGGATATTATTTTCACAAACCAATGCCCCAAAGCCAGTTTGTACAATTGATCAGGTAGGGATGGAATAATATAGTAGGGTGCGAATAATCTTGAACGGGGCGGTCGCGACCACCCCTACAAGATTATTTTGAAAGAACTTTTTGAGTTTCCAGAGCAATCATCAGCTCTTCATTTGTCTGTACTTTCAGAATTTTTACTTTAGAATCATCTGTATTTACTTCAAATGTTCCATCAGCAAAACTATCGTTTTTCTTACCGTCAAATTTGACACCGAGATATTCCATGTTTACACATACATCTTCACGGAGGATAGGCATTTTTTCACCGACTCCACCGGTAAAGACAATTATATCAATTCCGTTCATCGCTGCTGCGTATGCACCGATCATTTTTTTAATTTTATATGCATATACTTCAAAAGCCTGTATTGCCATGGGATTTTTTTCTTTGAGAATTTTGTCTTCGATCTCTCTCATATCATTGCTGATATCAGAAAGTCCGAGCATCCCGCTCTTCTTGTTGAGAACGTTATTCACTTCATCAGCTGACATTTTCATGTTTTTCATCATGTAGGTAGCAATAGCTGGATCGATATCTCCGCTTCTTGTCCCCATCATGATACCTTCTAGGGGAGTGAACCCCATTGACGTATCGACAGATTTCCCGCCGTCAATTGCACAAACTGAAGCACCGTTACCAATATGACAGGTTACGATTTTGAGATTTTTTATATCTTTTTTAACATATTCTGCAGCTTTTTGAGCAACATAATTATGAGAAGTTCCATGAAAACCGTACTTTCTGATTTTATGCTCGGTATAATAACTATAGGGAAGAGCGTAGAGAAATGCCTGAGAAGGCATAGTCTGGTGGAAAGCGGTATCGAATACTCCTACCTGAGGCACATTGGGAAGTGCTTTTGTGATAGATTCAATTCCCTTGATATTGGCGGGATTGTGAAGAGGAGCCAGCTCACAGCATCTTTCCAGAACAGTCATAACTTCATCAGTGATTTTTTCAGAATCAGCGTAATCTTCACCACCGTGAACAATTCTATGTCCTACTGCATCAATTTCTGATGGATCCTGTATGACTCCATGGTCTTTGCTCATCAGATTGTTGAGAATCTCTTCAATTCCCACAGTGTGATCAGAAATGGGCATTTCCAGTTTTTTTACTGAATACTTATCGCTTTTGTATGTATACAGTGCATTTTCTTCTCCGATTCTTTCAACAACACCATCAGCCAGTACATCTTCGTTTTCAAGATTAATAAACTGAAATTTTATTGAAGAACTTCCACAGTTAAGTGTAAGAATTTTCATTTAATCAACTCCTATTAATATGTATATCTATTCGTTATTAAGCAATTTAAAATCTATTATGGAATATACTTTTTTTAATTTTTTTTTTCAACGTAGCAGGACCTTAATAATTTAATATAATATGTGTGACATTTGAATTAGAATGATATTATTATCGATGTAAATCAATTAGGAATACATATGAAAAAAATAAGAGATATAAAAATAGGAAATATTCACATTGGCGGGGATTATCCCGTTGCAGTTCAGACTATGTGGGACAAACCACTTGATGAAGTGACTGTCGACTTGATTTCAGCTGTAAATAGACTGGAATCCTTCGGTTGTAAAATTATAAGATTTGCAGCACCGACAATCGAATCGGTTCCGCTACTGGGAGAAATCGCAGATAGAATCAACATGCCTCTTGTCGCGGATATTCATTTTGACTACAAAATAGCCATGGAATGTATGGATTACAATATACCTAAAATCAGAATAAATCCCGGGAATATAGGTGCTTCATGGAAAGTTGAAGAAGTCGTCCGGAAAGCCATGGACAAGGGTACGGTCATCAGAATCGGAGCAAATGGCGGATCTCTCCCTAAAGACTTGAAAAAAGTGGAAAATAGAGCCGAGGCAATTGTGCAGGCTGCAGAAGATCAACTCGATTTCCTGGAGAAACTTAACTTTCACAATATCGTTGTTTCACTAAAATCATCAGATATAAATGAAAACTATTATGCTAATTCAGAATTTTATTCTCGTCATGATTATCCTATGCATCTGGGAATCACAGAAGCAGGTCCATTAATTCCCTCTGTAGTTAAAAGCTCCATCGGATTATCAAAACTGCTTGAAAAAGGAATTGGGAGTACACTGAGAATCTCTATTTCCGATGATCCTCTTAAAGAAGTAATTGCCGCAAATGAGATTCTCTCTGCATTAAATATGAACAGCACAAATCGAATTAATCTGATTTCATGTCCCAAATGCGGAAGATCTTCTTTTGACACACATACTTTTATTGAGGAGATACAGGATTATTTATATTCTGTCGATAAAAAAATATCAGTAGCTATAATGGGCTGTATGGTAAACGGTCCGGGAGAAGCTTCTCATGCCGATCTGGGTATCAGCGGAGTAGGGAACAGCATAGCTATTTTTAAAAAAGGTGAAATTATTCGAAGGGAGACAGCTTGTACTGCCAAAGACGCATTTATAGAAGAAATCGAAAAACTCTAATATTCATTCTGTTCTTTTCTCTGATATTGACTAATGTGTTCTGCCAGGAAGAGGATGAACCGGATATAGTTACTGCGGGAATTGAGAAACTGGATTCTATGGAATCATGGTTATTATATCAAAAAGGTTTATACACTTTCAGTATAAGAGATTATGGGAAATCCCTGAGTTTCTTTAATAAACTTATCGAGAGACATGGAGTGTATCCGGAAGCTGAATACTGGATCGGTAGAGTTTTTGAACAGGAAGGTGAATACATTCTTGCAGAGAAACAATACTTAAAGGCTTTAGAAGCGGAAAGAACACTTTTGATCCCTCAGGAAAAATATGAAATTAAATACCGATTGGCTGATTTGTATAAAAACCGCGAAGATTACGATAGCTACAAGCAAGTGCTGAACAGTATTGTTCTCGATGAGCTGGAAAATAATCAGCTGGCATTGGGAAATGAAAAATCGGCTATCAATACACTGAAAAAAGACGGAATTGACAGAACTCTTTTACTATTCAGGCATGAGTTCACATACTCCATTGATTCGTTTAATCAATTGGGAGTGTACTATTATAAAACCGGAGACTATAAAGGTGCTACATCGAAATTAATTTATCCTTTATTAAGTTTGTTCTCTATCTCTATAGACTATCTCCGTTCAATGAACCCGGAATTTATATATCCTGAGGATATGGATACCCTCCTGGAAAAACATCCTGATTATGTTTTTTCCACATTGGAAAAAGTGATACAGAGAAAAGATGAGAATTTTCTTTTCTCGAGAAATCTTGAAACAACAGAAATCCTGAATGCAGAAGAACAATATGAAACAGCTCGGACTCTTTTACCTGAGAATCCTGAATTCTACTTATCAGGGGCATCTTTTTGTCTGGATCTCTTTAATCGCAATTCATCACTGAAACAATTATTGGAAGAGTACAATATTTATAAAACCATGTATTATCTGGCAGCCTCTCTCTATGCCGAAGGATATTCAGAAGCCGCAGCAAAAATCTGGGAGATTGTGTATAATGATTTTAATTCTCAGATCTGGGGAAGGAAGTCATATGAGCAACTTTTGAATCCTGTAGTAGAAATCGGGCTAACAATATTTTAATTTTTTCAGATATGCTATATTCTGTTAATTATGAAAAAAATTGTTATAAAAGGTGCCCGGGAACATAACCTTAAAAATATTAATATTGAAATACCCAGAGACAAACTAGTTGTTATTTCAGGGAAGAGCGGAAGTGGAAAATCTTCACTCGCTTTTGATACGATCTTTGCTGAAGGGCAGAGACGCTATGTCGAATCTCTATCAGCATATGCGAGGCAATTTCTCGGAAGAATGGATAAACCGGATCTCGATTATATCGAGGGATTATCGCCGGCGATTTCCATAGAACAGAAAACTACTCATAAGAATCCCCGCTCAACTGTGGGAACCATTACTGAAGTATACGATTATCTGAGATTGCTTTTTGCACGTATCGGTACAGCCTACTGTCCCAAATGCAATATTGAGATTAAAGAACAGTCTGTCGATCAGATAATTGATACTGTAACTGAATATCCCGAGGGGAGCAGGGTCCTGATTCTTGCTCCGATTATAAAAGGTCGAAAAGGCCAACATCAGAAAATTTTTGAAGACGCCCGAAAATCAGGTTTTGTCCGGGTACGGGTTGATGGAGAAGTTCTTTCATTAAATGACGAAATAGAACTCGAAAAAAATAAGAAACATACAATAGAAATCGTAATCGACAGATTAAAGGTCACATCGGAGACGAGAAAAAGACTGGCGGAATCTGTCGAAACTGCCATGGAAATAGCAGAAGGCCAGGTTATAGCTGTAAAAAAAGGTGAAAATGATCAGGAAGAACTGGAACAGTACTTTTCAGAGAAAAATTCCTGTTCCAACTGTGGATTCAGTATGCCCGAGCTGCAGCCCCGACTCTTCTCTTTCAATAATCCCTATGGAGCCTGCCCTGAATGCAGCGGGTTGGGGATGACAATGGAATTTGACCGTCAGTTGATTATGCCCGATTTAAATCTTTCATTTAATCAAGGGGGGATTGCTCCCTATAATCCCGATGCCAACTGGTACAGAAGCTGGTTTGAGGGGTTGGCAAAACATTATAATTTTTCTCTTGATACTCCATTAAAAGATTTGTCCGAAAAAATTCTGAATATTCTTATCGAAGGAAGTGAAGATAAAATTGATATCCTCTATGAGAATCGCGAGGGAACAGGTCGCTTTGAATATAATTCCAATTACAAAGGTGTCATTCACGACCTGAAACGTCGACACAAAGAATCGAGTTCCGATGGTGTTAAGGACTGGCTCGAAAAGTACATGGTTAAGAAAAAATGTCGTGCCTGTAATGGAAAGAGATTGAGAGAGGAAAGCCTCTGTGTAAAGGTTGATAAAAAAAACATATACGATATGACTTCCTATTCAGTAAAAGATTCTGTTGTTTTTTTTAATGGATTGGAACTCGATGAAACGAAGAAACACATATCGGAACAGATTATGAAAGAGATCAGAGAACGACTTTCATTCCTCCAGAGTGTCGGTCTGGAATATCTGTCACTCGATAGAGAAGCGGCGACTCTTTCCGGTGGAGAAGCACAGAGAATCAGGCTGGCGACACAAATCGGATCTTCTCTTGTAGGTGTGCTGTATATTCTAGATGAACCGACAATCGGACTTCATCAACGGGATAATCAGAGACTGATTGATACTTTGAAGCATTTAAGAGATCTGGGAAATACCTTGATTGTAGTAGAACACGATGAGCAGACATTGAGAACTGCTGATCATATTATCGATATGGGACCTGGTGCGGGAATCCATGGTGGTGTTGTTACTGCAGAAGGTACTCTCGATGATATTCTCAACCATCCTGACAGCCTTACAGGTCAATACCTTAGCGGAAAGATCTACATTGATAGCAACCGTGAAAGAAGAGCAGGTAATGGAAAGGATATTCTGATCAAAGGAGCCAGAGAACACAATCTAAAGAATCTTACAATTTCATTTCCCCTTGGCAAAATGATAGTGATTACAGGAGTTTCGGGATCAGGTAAATCAACTTTGCTTTCCGATCTTTTATATCCAATGCTTCACAATTCTACAAACCGGTCCCATAAGAAAGTCGGTGATTGCGATTCAATTGAAGGGACAGAGCATATTGATAAAGTAATCAGTATTGATCAGAGTGCAATTGGACGGACTCCCCGATCTAACCCCGCTACCTATGTCGGATTATTCACGCCGATAAGAGATCTGTTTTCCTCTCTTCCAGAATCAAAAGCCCGTGGATATAAAGCAGGAAGGTTCTCATTTAATGTGAAAGGCGGGCGGTGTGAGCATTGTCAGGGAGCGGGGACCCAGAAGATAGAAATGCATTTTCTGCCAGATGTTTATGTAACATGTGATGTGTGCAAAGGGAAAAGATTTAATAGGGAAACTCTTGATGTCCGGTATAAAGGAAAAAATATATACGATATTCTGGAAATGTCTGTTGAGGAAGCGTCTACTTTTTTTGCAGCAATTCCGACAATAAAAAGAAAAGTTGATACTCTCTTATCTGTGGGGCTTGGATACATTAATCTCGGGCAGTCAGCTATAACCCTTTCCGGGGGGGAAGCTCAACGTGTCAAACTTTCTCTGGAACTATCAAAGAGAAGCACAGGGAAGACATTTTACATCATTGACGAACCTACAACGGGTCTTCATTTCGCAGATGTGAAACTGCTTATGGAAGTTTTACAGGAGCTTGTGGATAAAGGGAACACAATTTGCATGATTGAACACAATCTCGATGTCATAAAACAGGCAGACCATATTATCGATTTAGGTCCGGAAGGTGGTGACAAGGGCGGAAAATTAATTGTAACAGGAACTCCCGAAGATATTGTAAAATGTAAGAAATCATTTACAGGTTATTACCTGAAGCCTGAATTGAATAGATAAAAGATTTAGTTATTGATTGGAGTTAATCGCTTTTGCATAAAAAAATCAGCATAATTTTATTCTTTCTATTCTCACTCAGCTTATTTGCGCAGGAAATCTCAGAAAATGAAGAATCTGATAAATCACTATATGAAGCGACTCTGTACAATGATATCAGCACGGCATCCTATTATGAACTGTTGAACTGGTGTCGTGAACTAGAACTGGATGAGAATGGAAACGCAGATCAGCTGAGATCTTTTCTGTATAGTTTTTACGATATAAATCTCAATGCCCAATTTCACAATGAAAACAGTGAATCAACAATAGTCAAAATTGTCTCTGCCGATTCGACTGAATATTACACCATTGATGAGGTGGAAGAAGAATATATCAGAATCAGTGGACGTGTGAAGCTGATTGTAAAACAGGGCGGTCGAAATATAACTCATTCGATTGAAGCGGATACAGTTATATTCAACAAAACAATAGACACTATGACAGCTTCGGGAAATATTCTCTATATAAAAGAAGAAGACGGGAAAGAGGAGGAGTATACAGGAGATAATCTCACTTTTAACGTCAAGAGCTGGAAAGGTGTAATTCTGAAAGGTGACTTTAAGAAAAATCAGGAAGTTGACGGGCAGGAAATGGAGTTTATTTTCAGCGGTGAATCAATTCTTAAGGGAGAAGGTGATGTTGTTGTCCTGGAAGATGGCTCGATCTCCTCATGCGATATTGAAGATAAACACTACCAGATAAAAGCTAAAAAAATATGGATACTAGGACCAGATGAATGGGCTCTTCTCGGTGGAACATTATTCATAGGCAATATTCCCGTTCTGTACTTTCCCTTTTATCATCTTCCGGGAAATGATATGTTTTTTAATCCCGCTGTCGGTGTATCAACCCGAAATGGTTATTATATTCAGACAACAACCTATTTGCTCGGTAAAAAAAAGAGTTCAGAAGGTGATGATTCTTTTTTTATAAATGTCGGAGATTCGGACAAAACTTATAATCTTGTGAGAGAAGGACTTTTTCTCTTTAAGGAAGTCGGGGAAGAAGAGCAATCGACAAATGATTATATAAAATATAAATTGGATTATTATTCAAAGCTGGGAGCTTTTACCGGTATCGAAGGCTCAATAGCTGATTTGTGGAAATTCAAAACAATAAACTTCGACCTTGGAATAGCTGTTAGTAAAAGTATCAGTACAAGTGATTATTCGAATTTCTTTGCTCCTACGTACGAAACTGAATGGAATTCCTCTGATTTCTTTGGTGTGAGTCTTCCTTTTCGCTGGGGTGCATCCCTGAGTTTTTCTTTTTTTACATTCAATACTAATTTTGAATATTACTCTGATCCCTATTTTACTAGTGACTTCAATAAAAGAGAAGAGAATTTCGAATGGTTGAATTATCTCCTGGCTCAGACAACAAGCGAAGATGAAGTGTATTCAGAAAGTAACAGCAAAACTTCCCTACAGTGGTCGATCAATGGAAATCTTGCATTACCCAATCAATGGGCTGGAGATTATATTAATAATTTTTCATTTAATTCCATTAATGCCAATATTA
>Ga0070728_10001511_pt1 | contig 33912 bp, 28 predicted proteins | sample tdDd471_FD_66723 | JGI IMG/M metagenome (GOLD analysis project Ga0070728, IMG submission 66723) | Marine sediment microbial communities from the Atlantic coast under amendment with organic carbon and nitrate - tdDd47.1 | ecosystem: Environmental > Aquatic > Marine > Coastal > Sediment | place...
GAAGAAGAAGCAGTGGACTTCAGTACCGGGGACCGTCAGCCCCGTCAGTCCATCGGCGCCACGGTCCCAAGTGCAGGACATCAGCTGGATGCGTTGGGAGGGTTTCTCGCTCCATGACTTCAGATTCTCATGGACGAGCGCCAGGTTCGTGTTCGCCAAGGGCGCGGTCAGGGCAATCTGGACGGGTTGCAGCCGGTGAGGAGGGAAAACCACGCCGTCGGCCGGGAAGTGCGTCCCTGTGCCGGCGCAACCGGACAGTGCACCCATGGCCGGCAGGACGAGGATCAGCAGAAGGCCAACCTGCCTGCGGCGGTGTCCTGAAAACGGGTCATGATCCCCGGCTTTACGTGTACTCACTTGTTTCATGATACGGTCTCCATGCCCCTGTTGACCTGCCTTGGCTTGCCCTTTGCCTTGGCCTGCCATGCTCATCGTTGAAATCGCAACGGTCGACGCCCATTCGATCACAGTATTAAACGCAACGATTGCAATTGCTTGCGAGTTACACGGACGGCGTTTGCAATTCTTAAATGCAACATCGGGGCCGGAACCAGTAGCGCAACCGGAGACGACGCGGTACCATCGGCTTCAGTTGCCTGTCTTGTACAGTCTCATCGGAGGATTCACATGCTCGGCGCCATCGCGGGAGACATCATCGGTTCGCGTTTCGAGTTCGAACCCACCAAGGAAACCGACTTCCAGTTGTTTGCCGACGACTGCCGTTTCACCGATGACACGGTCCTGACCTTGGCGACGGCGTTCTCCCTGTTGACCGATGGCAACTACGCCGAGAATTATCGGATCTTCGGGCGCCTGTACCCGCTGGCGGGCTATGGGAGCAAGTTCATCCAGTGGCTGGAAAGTCCCGAGCCTGCGCCGTACGGAAGCTGGGGAAATGGTTCAGCCATGCGCGTCAGTCCGGTGGGATTCGCCTTGGACGACGAGCGGGAGGTCCTCGAGGAAGCCGAACGTTCGGCAAGGGCGAGCCACGATCATCCCGAAGGCATCAAGGGTGCTCAGGCGGTGGCTCTGGCGGTATTTTTGGCCAGAAACGGTGCCGATAGCCAGCAGATCCGTAGCGAACTGGGCCAGCGATTCGACTATGACCTGACCCGCACGGCGGCTGAGATTCGTCCCTCCTACTCATTCGACGTCTCCTGTGCCGGTTCGGTACCTGAGGCCCTGATCTGCGGTTGCGAAGCCGCCGATTGGGAGGAGGCGGTACGTCTGGCTGTTTCCCTCGGCGGGGATGCCGATACCCAGGGCTGCATGGCCGGAGCCCTGGCTGAAGCCCGTTTTGGGGGAGTTCCTGCGGAGATCGGCGGTGTAGCCCGTGGTTTTCTACCGCCTCACCTGGCCGAGGTCTTCGATGACTTCCAGGCCACTTACTCGTCCTGAACCGGACCGTATCCCCGCTTGATTCCCACTAAAGGCCTCTGATATCTCCGTCGATATCCTTAGTAACTCAATACAGACATCCCGTGGATGGTGCTCGTGTTGTGCACCCTGCGAACTGAACGACTATTGCAGCTGAAACGGAGAGATCATGTCTTTGCGGGGAAAGGTGATTGGTCTGGTTGCCGGTTGTTTGGTGATCGTACTGGGCGGAGCCTCGGTTTTCAATTCCCTGGCCACGGACCGGATGGCCCGGGGCCAGGAGCAGGAATCGGCCCATCTGGCCGTACAGAGCATCGCTCACGCTATGGCAGCCTTCGGCGAGATCGGCGACATGGATGGGCTCGACACCTTCGTTAAGAACGTGGCCGAAGAGCCGGAGCTCCTGGACGTTCGCGCCGTTCGGGGTCCCAAGGTTGTCGCGGAGTTCGATACTCGCGAACACGCCGTACCCTCCGATGCGTTGGATCAGGAAGTGCTCGCCACCGGCAAGACGGCAGTCTTCAACAATCACCAGGAGCACACCTTGCGCTTGGTCCAGCCCGTAGTGGCCAAGGCTTCCTGTCTCGAGTGCCACGACCAGCACCAGACCGGTGACGTCATGGGTGCAGCCAGTGTGACCCTGGACACCCAGAGAACCGACGCTGCGTTGGCCTCGGTCAAACGGGGATCGATCCTGGCCGGATTCCTGGCCGTGGCTATTTGCGCCGTGGCCCTGGGATTGATCGTTACGCGCCTGGTCATCAACCCGGTAGGCAGTGTGGCGCGCACGCTGCTGGCCAACGTCTCGCATCTGACCGGTGCGGCTTCCGATCTGGCAGACACCAGTCGTCACATGGTCGATGGCGCCAGCAACCAGGCGGCCAGTCTCGAGGAAACCTCGGCGTCTCTGGCGACAATGACTGCCCAGACCCGGTCCAACGCCGAGAATGCCCAGGCCGCCCAGGATCGCGCCCGGACGGTGCTGCAGCAGACCCGCGACAGCCGGACGGCCATGGAGACCATGCGCCAGGCCATCGGCGCCATCAAGTCTTCCTCGGATCAGACCGAGCGCATCCTGCAAACCATCGACGAGATCGCCTTCCAGACCAACCTGCTGGCGCTGAATGCAGCGGTGGAAGCGGCCAGGGCCGGCGATGCCGGTAAGGGATTCGCAGTTGTGGCCGAAGAGGTGCGGAGCCTGGCCCAGCGTAGTGCTACCGCGGCCCAGGAAACCTCAGCCTTGATCGAAACCTCCCAGGCCTCGGCGGTCGAGGGCGTGTCGGCGTCCGAGGCCGTGCGCCAGATCATCGAGGATGTCACGAACAACGTGGAGGAAACCGTCACGTTGATGGCCGAGGTGGCCGCCGCTAGCGGTGAACAGGCCGAGGATATCGACCAGGTCAAGACGGCTGTCAGCCGGATCGACGAGGTCAGCCAGCAGAACGCCGTCATCGCCGGTCGCTCCGAATCCGCCGGCGAGAGCCTCACCAATCTGGGGCAGGGACTCGAAGAGGCGTCTACGGAGCTGACCCGGATGGTCGGCGTCGAGTCGCAACACTAGCTGGGCGCCTAAAGACTGGCATCTGCCGCCCTCAACAGGTAACATTGCAGGTCATCATCCCCTTGGCCCTGTCGCAACGGCAGGGCCAGTTCTGCACGGCGGGACCCGTGGTCCGCCAGCGAACCGTGGAGTGCTGCCGTGACCATGAACGCCCTCAAGAAGCAGTTTCCCGCCGGATCCTCTCCGGAATCGCCGTTTTATGTCTCGGTGGCCGGCAACATCGGGGTCGGCAAAAGCATGATCACGACCATGATCGGTGAAGTCTTCAACTGGCGGATGTTCTTTGAACCGGTCATCAACAATCCCTACCTGGCAGATTATTATCAGGACATGCAACGCTGGAGTTTTCATCTGCAAGTGTATTTCCTGAGTAAGCGATTCGAGGTCCAGAAGCTCATTCTGGACAGTCCCGGATCCGCGGTCCAGGACCGCACCATCTACGAGGACGTCGAGATCTTTGCTCCGACCCTGCGCCGCCGAGGCTGCATGGATGACCGGGACTACGAGAACTACCGCGAGATTTTCCGTAACATGGCGGCCTTTCTGCAACCGCCGGACCTGATCATTTATCTGCACTGCCGTCCCGAGACGGCGCTGGATCGGATCCGCCAGCGAGGCCGCAGCGTCGAGTCCGAGATTCCTCTGGATTTCCTACAGGATCTGCACGCTGCCTATGGGGACTGGATCGAGCGAGCGCCCGCCCTGTGTCCGGTGAGGACCATCGATACCGAAAAGATCAATCTCAGAGACGATGCGGAGGCCCAGACGGATCTACTCAGCATGATCCAGGGTTTTCACCGAGAGAAACATGAACGAATCAACGCGAGCTGAACGGGATCGACCCCGCGGTGAGCGATGACGGAGGACCCGATTTGAGTTCCGGCGACTACAGGCCCAGTGATTTGCTACGCGGCAAGGCCATTCCCGACGCGTTGTTGAAGGCGTTGCCCAAGACGGATCTGCACTGCCACCTGGATGGTTCCCTGCGTATGGAGACCTTCGTGGAGTTGGGGCGAGCAGTCGGCATGGACATGCCCGAGGACCTGGAGGAAGTGCGGAGCCGGTACTTCCCGGCCGATCGCTCCTGCGATATGCCCGAATTCCTGAAGTGTTTCGATCACACACTGGCGGTGCTGCAGACGCCGGAGAACCTGACCCGGGTGGCGCGTGAGCTGGCCCATGATTTTGCCGCTGAAGGGGTTTGGTACCTGGAAGTCCGATTCTGTCCCCTGATGCACACACAGCAGGGCATGACTCCGGATGAGGCCGTGGCAGCGGTGCGTCTCGGATTGGACGAGGCAGCGGCCGGCAACCCCATCACCACCGGTATCATCATCACCGGCATTCGCACCATCGAGCCGGAAAAATCCCTGGAGCTCGCGCGCCTAGCAGTGGACTGGAAGGGACGTGGCGTGGTGGCGTTCGATCTGGCGGGGGCGGAAGAGGACCATCCGGCCAAGCGCCATATCGAGGCATTCTACCATGTCATGAACAACAACCAGAATGTGACCATCCACGCTGGCGAAGGCTTCGGGCCCGAATCCATCCATCAGGCGTTGCATCGCTGCGGCGCCAACCGCATCGGCCACGGGACCCGACTGGAAGAGGATATCGACCTCATGTACTACGTGGCCGACAACCGGGTGCCCCTGGAGGTCTGCCTGACGAGCAACCTGCAGAGCTGCGTCGTCGACGATCTGGCCCAGCACCCGTTCCGCTACTACCTGAAGAAGGGTCTGCGGGTGAGTCTCAACACCGACAACACCCTGTTCGCCCGCACCTCACCCTGGCGGGAGCTGCGCCGGGCCGTCGATACTTTCGATCTGACCCTGCTGGAAGCCGAGCATCTTCTGATCAATGGCTTCAAGAGCGCCTTCTTGACGGAGAAGGAGAAGGGCCAGATGGTTCTAAACGCCCTGGCGACCTTCGCCTCGCTGCGGGACAAGTTCGGGCTCGATGACGCTGAGGAGGATCACAGTGACTGATCGCTTGGGCCTGCTGTCGGAAGAATGGCGGAACCGGGTCGGCGAGGCCGTCGACTGGCTGGGCGAGCGGGGCTTCAGCGGCAAGGTAGGGCTGGTCCTTGGCAGCGGTCTGGGCAATTTCGTCGATGCTGTGGTCACCACCGATTCGGTGGCCTATGGGGATATTCCCGGCTACTCAGCAACCACGGTGGCAGAACATTCGGGTCGCCTGGTCGTGGGTGAGGCCGCCGGCATACCCGTGATCGTCATGCAGGGGCGGCTGCATCCCTACGAGGGATTGCCGTTCTCGGAGCTGCTGTTGCCGACGGCGGTACTGGCCTGTCTGGGAATCGAAGCAGCAGTGGTGACCAATGCCGCCGGCGGTTTGAATCGCTATTACGCCCCCGGTGACCTGATGGTCATCCGTGACCAGCTGGATCTCCATTTCCACGATCCGCTGCGGGGGTTGCTGGCGGTACCATTCGCGCCGGCGCCGGCAGTCAATGCCGCAGGTACCGACCTGGTGGATCACGAACTGGCCAGGCAAGCTGCTGCGATAGGACGTATCGGCGGAGTTCCTGATCTCTATGATCCGGAGCTGGCTCGCTTGTTGGTGTCCGCGGCGGCCGAGTGCGGTGTCCCCATGCACGCCGGCACCTACGCCAGCATGTACGGGCCGGCCTACGAGGCCAAGGCCGAGATCGGCCTGCTCAGACGAGCCGGTTGCGATGCGGTGGGAATGTCGACGGCGCCGGAGACCGTCCTGTTGCGTCGACTGGGAGTGGCTCCGGTGGGGCTGTCGTGCATCACCAATCCCGCCCGGGAAACGGGTCAGCCCGAACTCTCCCACCAGGACGTAGTCGAGGTGGGGGCCATGGTTCGCGAACGCGTGGCCCGATTGCTGCTGGAATTCCTGCCTCGGATCTGATCCGAACCGGTCAGTTCGCCAGGAAATCGAAAATATCCCCGAGAGTGCTGCTGTCCGCCTGGTACAGCTCGGTGTACTTGCAACGTTCGCAAGTCACGGTGGTGAAACGCTTGGTTTGCACGTTGAACACTTTGGTCAAAAAGCCGCCGGTAGCCCGGAACTCGCTGGTCGCGAAAACATCGTGATTGCATTTGGGACATGAGAATCTCGAGGGCATCGCGCGTTCCTTTCGCCGTTGTTGGTCCGATTGTACTTCGCTTCTACCCCGTGTGGTCGAGCTCTATTCGCGAGGACATCATGCCGCTTTTCGTGATATACTGCAGGAAACCCGGTTTGGAAGGAGATCGCCATGAAATATTCTTTCCTGCTGTTTGCCCTGCTCTGTGTCCTGGTCCTCTCGTCTCCGGCCGCCGCCCAGATGCGGGGATTCGTCGCCTGCTCCACCTCGGACAGTGGATGTTTCTTCGACTACGACGCCGATCTCGACTCGTTCTTCTGCGACGTGGAGATCCCGCTGCTGCCCGACGGCAACTACCCCTACGATGTGGTGATGCGGACCACCGCCTCTGGCGACGAGTTTTGGGTGCCCGGCGCCGCCGGTGACGGCGTGGTCGTCGTCACGTCCGGCGGCGTGGCCCATGAGATTACGGTGGGCGAGTATCCCGTGTCCATCGCGTTCAATCCCAGCAAGGACCTGGCGCTGGTCAGCTGTCGCGATTCGGATCGCCTGGATCTGATCGACACGGCGTCCTACACGGTCGTCGGCAGTCTGCCCATCCCCGACACGCAGCTGGGGCCGGGCCAGATCGTATTCGATCCTCAGGGGGACCGTTTCTTCCTGGCCGCCTACTACGATGATGTCCTGTTCAAGATCGCCAGCGACGGTACGGCCATCGTCGACCAGATCACTATTGGCTCCAGCCTCTGGCAGATTTCCATCGATCCCAACTACGGCGACCGACTCTACGTCACGGACCGCGGCCAGGACGAATTGCACGTACTGGCTCCCGAGACCCTGACGCTGGAACGCTCGGTGAGCGTGGGCGACGATCCCTGGGGTCTGGATTGCGATGCGGACGTGGTGGTCGTCACGTGCGAAGACAGCGAGGAGATTTACCTCATCGACACCTGGGACTGGACCTCGACGGTGATCCAGTTGCCGTCCGATTCGGAGCCGCGCGACGTGTCCATAGCCACCGGACTGGTTGCTGTGGGCTTGCCCACGGATCTCCTGATTTATTCGGCCTATGTGACCGGTGGCACCGTCGGCACAAAAAGTCCGGTCTATGTGGTCGATCTGTACGAGAAGGTTCTTTCCTACGAATTCTCGGCCAACGGCTCCAACACCAACGCCATCGCGGTGGAGACCCAGATGCCGATTCCTTCGCCCGCCCCCGATTTGCCCGACCTGGCGGATCTGCGGCTGACGGCATCCCCCAATCCCTTCAATCCCCAGACCGTGATCTCGTGGGAGGTCGTCGAGGCCGGGTATGCACGCGTTTCCGTATACGACCTGACTGGACGTCGGGTAAGGTTGCTGGATGAGCGCCACCGCGAGCCCGGATTACAGGAGTTGACCTGGGACGGCCGGGACGACCAGGGTTCCGGTCTGGCCAGCGGCGAGTACCTCGTGCGCCTGGAATCACCCGGTGCCATGACCGGCACGAAGGTCGTGCTGCTTAAATAGCAACGGGAAACGGCGGTTTAAGGACGATTGCGTTATCCTCTTGCCGGTGGACAGCACCGTCTGGAAGTGACATATTTCTGATCGACTCCTTCCGGGAGCTCGTTTTCACACATTTGACCCTCGCTCGAGCCCAAGGAGTGCGGACCATGCGTCGCTATCTCGTCGCCGGAAACTGGAAACTGAACCTGGGACCTGCCGCCGGTCGGGAACTGGCCGCCGGCGTGGCCGACCTCCTGGCGGGACGCCAGTTGGGTGGCGACGTGCTCGTCTGTCCGCCATTCGTGACCATTCCCGCGGTGGGCGAAGTAGCCCAAGGGGATCCGGTACTACTGGGTGCCCAGAACTGTGCGGATCAGGACCAGGGCGCATACACCGGTGAGGTATCGGCCGCCATGCTCAAGGAGGCGGGCGTACAGTATGTGATCATCGCTCACAGTGAACGGCGCGAGTATCAGCGGGAGACCGACGAGATCTTCGTGCGGAAGATCGACCTCCTGCACCGCGCCGGGCTCAAGGCCATCTTCTGCTTCGGCGAGGTTCTGGAGGAGCGAAAATCGGGTCGGGCCCAGGAAGTGGTTCGGGCCCAGTTGCAGGGCGTGTTGCCGAACCTCGAATCACCAGATGCCTACAATACGGTGCTGGCCTACGAGCCGGTTTGGGCCATCGGGACCGGGGAGACCGCAACCGCGGAGCAGGCTCAGGAGATGCACGCCTACACCCGGAGCGTGGTCGCCGAGTTGCTGGGCCAGGAGGTTGCTGAATACATGCGCATCCTCTATGGCGGCAGCTGCAAGCCGGGCAATGCCCGGGAGTTGATCGGATTGCCCGACGTGGACGGGGGACTGATCGGTGGCGCGGCTCTGAAAGCCGCGGATTTTGTCGGAATTGTCGATGGCGCCGAGGCGTCGCTCTAGATCCGTTACAGGCAGGGGAAGGAATTGCGCGTGGGGCTGAAAACAGGAAATGAAATCCGGATGAAGATAATGGTCACCCTGGTCGGAGTGGCTGTGGGAATGCTGGCCGCCTGTGGCGCGCTGGCCGCCAACGGGATGGACCGCTATGCCGATCCGCACCTGGAACCGGCGTTCTTCCCGTTGCCCGAGAATGTCGAAGTGCTACAGCTGGAGAACGGTCTCCAGGTCATCCTCATGCGCAATCCGGCCCAGCCCATGGTGGGTGTCTACACTCAGGTGAAAGTCGGCTCGGCGCGTGAGGACTTCAGCACCAGCGGCATGAGTCACATGCTCGAACATCTGCTCTTCAACGGCAGCGAGAAGTACACTCAGCAGGAGCAGTACGACATCGCCGATCGCGCCGGCGCCTACAACAACGCCAATACCACGGATTTCTATACCAACTTCATGACGGTCGTCCCGGTCACCGAGCTGGAGACGGGGCTCGACCTCCAAGCCCAGATGCTCTTTCATTCGACGATACCTGCCGAGAAATTCGCCAAGGAGCAAGGCATCGTGCTGGGCGAACTGGTGCAGTCCCGGGACTGGCCCGGTCGTTTCACCGAGGTGGCGCTGCGGCAGGCGGTTTTCGCGGGCTCGAGTCTGGATTTGCCCACCCTAGGTACGCGCTCTACCATCGAGCACATGACCCGCGACGATGTGTACGAGTTTTATCGAGAATGGTACGTGCCGAACAACATGCACGTCACGGTGGCCGGCAACTTCAACCGTGATCACTTGGTGCAGTTGCTTGAGAAGTACTACGGCGAACCCGCTCCGGGGGCCTTGCCTGATCAGCGCCTCCGACCCGCCCCGTACATCGAGCGTACGACGTCCCTGACGCGGCGCGGGGGCGACCAGCGCGTCGTGGCTCTGGCCTTCGAGGCACCTACGTACGGTATGGCCGATTTTTTTCCGTTCGAGATCATGACCCGGCTGCTGCAACTCGATGGGAGTGGCGTCCTGACCCAGGCTCTTTCGGATCTGAGTGTGACGGGGACGGCTGACCTGTCCCTCTGGTGGGAGAATGCACCTGGGTTCGGCCGCCTGGTTCTGCAGTTCGATATTCCCGAGGACGCCGAGCCGGCGGCCTGTTACCGGCTGGTCCAGGATGCGGTCACCGCCGCGGTGGAACTCGGTGTCAGTGACGAGGACATTCTGGGGATCGTCCGCATGGCCGAGACCGAGACCCTGCTGCAGCGCGAGCAGCTACGGATGACCGGAATCTATATCGCGGGCCCGGTGGCGCTGGGGGGACCGGACTTCTTCCTGTCCTACCTCCCCAGGCTGAGAGAGATCACTGCCGAGCAGGTCACCCGCGCCCTGACCAATTGGCTGGTAGACGCTCCTTGCCAGGCTGTGCTCATCGAACCGGCCGCCGTATCGGAGGAGGACGACGGGGGCGTGCCCGCGGGAATGCAGATGCCCGAGGGAATGCAGATGCCGCCGGCCATGGCCGAGGCCATGCGCCAGATGGCTGCCGAGACCAGTGGCGAGCCGTCTGCGGGAACCGAACCGGAAGCCGTTCCGGCGTCTGCGCCACAGGTCGAGATCAAGGTGGATCGGTCCGAACTTGCAAACGGTGCCGTCCTGGTCAGCCAGACCAATGCCGACAGTCCGTTGATGGCCATCCATTTGGCTGTCCGTGGCCGGGCGATTCTGGACCGGGACAACGGACAGGCCGGTGCCCTGGATCTGGTGCACAGGCTGTTGGATGAGGGCTACGCCGGTTGCGACAAGACCTGTCTGGCCCGTCGCCTGCGCGAACTGGGGGCCGTGGTCAAGGTCGTGGACGATTCACGGATTCCCATGGACGACTATTATACGACGGGCCGGTTCAGTTTCGTGCGCATCGAGACCGCCGCCGAGTATGGCCCCGAGGTTCTGGAGTTGCTGACGGAGGAGATTCAACACGCAGCCTTTGATGACGACGACTTCGAACGGGTTCGCCAGGAACGTTTGACGGCCCTCGAGCGTCAGCAGACCAGCGCCCGGAGCACCGCGAATCGCCTGCTGAACGTGGCGTTGTATGGAGACAATCCTCTGGTACTGCCTCCCGAAGGCAGCGTCGAGACCCTGGAAGCCCTGGATTTCAACCAGGTCCGTAAGGTCTACCGCAAGGCTTTCTCGCCGGAGAATCTGGTCTTCGCCGTTGTCGGACCCCATGGGCACTCCGAGTTGCGGGAGCAGATCGAACGATTGCTGCCCGGCCGCGGCAGTCCGGCCCAGGGTTTACCGGAGTTGCCGTTGACCGGAGTTGCCGAGACCGTCACCGCCACGGTCGGTGGCCAGATGAGTGCGGTGCGCATGGGCTCGATCCTGGTCGTGGATCCGGCCGACGCCGACGCCTTGAGACTGGCAGTCGCCATCCTTGCGGATCGCGTTGCCATGGATCTGCGGGAGGAGCGGGGATTGAGTTACAGCGTTGGTGCTACGTTGAGTACCCGCGGCGGCCTGGGAAAGTTCACCGCCTGGATCAATCCACCGCAGGAGCGCCTCGAAGAAGGACGGGCCGCTCTGGCCGATTTCATCACCGCTTTCGACGCAGGCTCGGTCAGCCAGGAGGAACTGGACAAGATCCGCAGCGCCCGCACCGGCCGCATGATGATGCGTCGCTTGTCCTCGATGGGGCAGGCTTACTACCTGGCCATGGCCGAACTTGACGGTGACATCGGTGGATATCTCGGCGCCCTCACGGCCTATGACCGCGTAACCCTGGACGATGTCCAGAGGGTCAGTCGACAGTATCTCGGGGAGCTCGTGCTGGTGACGGTGCTGGTGGATTGATTACCGAAACTAGCGGGGGCTGCCGTCCGGGCCGTAGTCATGACCACAACATTGGTCGACGATTTCTTTCTCCATGCGCTTCAACTGTTCTGAATCGGCGCTTTTGCCGACCAGCAGTCGCCGGGCGCCGCGGCCGATGGCCTTGATCTGCTCCACGTAGCGACGGCAATGAATGCACATCAGCAAGTGCATGCGCAATTCCAGCTTTTTCATGAAGCCGAGCCCGCCCACCAGATCGGCCGTTACGAGTCGCGAAACTTCTTTGCACTTGAGCATGCCCACCCTATCCCTTGATGTTTCTGCGTTCAAGACATTCGCGCAACTTGTTGCGCCCCCGGTACAACAGCACGCCCAGATTCGAGCGGCTCACCGACAGGGTCTCGCAGATCTCTTCGCTCTCCAGTTCGTCGACTTCGCGCAGGATGAACGCCAGGCGCTGTTCCGTACTGACGCCGTCCAGGCAGTCGTCCAGGTGCTCACGGACCTCCTCATCGTACAGCGTACCATCGGTGGCCCGCGGCGGCTGGGCCCAAAAGCCGTTGGTCTTGAACCGGCTCTCCATGACGTCGTCGATGTCCTCGGCCCGTTCATCCTGCTGGGTCGAGCGCCTGGTTTCGGAAACCTTGCGGTACAGGATCCCGAATAGCCAGGTCCGTACATGAGAGCGACCTTCGAATGTATCTATCTTCTCCATGAACGTAACAAATGTGTTTTGCGCAACGTCCTCGGCGTCCTGGACGTTGAGGCCTGCGCCACGGGCAGCACGATAGATCTGAGGAAGATAGCTCTGGACCAGACGTTGCAGCGTCGACTCGTCCCGCTGGCGCAGAAGGGTCAGGAAATCGGAACCTGAGAAGGGATCGGTTGCCAGGGTAAAGAACATTCGGGATCGGCCTCGCTAAAAAAACTGTAATGAATCGGCGACCAGTTGCACTCACGACAGTAACCGGTCGGATCAAGACCACGACGTCCGCCGCAGGTGGACTTGATGATACAGTTTAAGGAGGAGAGCAATGTTTGCCACTAGAATCAAGCACGGAATCACCGGCGGTCTGGTCGGTGGAGTGATTTTCGGAATCATGATGGCTGTAATGGGTAGCCTGCCGATGATCGGCGGTATGATAGGACATTCCAATGCCATCGCGGGATTTTTGGTCCATCTGACGATCAGTGCGGGCATTGGTGCCGGCTTCGGTGTCGTGTTGGGACCGCTGGCCAGCTCCCGCCGGCGATCCGTGGCCGCAGGACTGTTCTACGGGGCCATCTGGTGGATTCTGGGACCGCTGACCCTGATGCCCCTGATGATGGGCATGGGCCTGGGCGTGAACTGGACGGCGGCGGCGGCGACGGCCATGTTACCCAGCCTGATGGGGCATGTGATCTTCGGACTGGTTCTGGGCTTCGTGTACGACCGCGCCGAGAATTGCTACGTGACCTCGGTCTTCAAACGCAGGCGAACTGGCGGTGCGCGCCAGGACGATACCGACCAGCGACCGACTCCCAGGGCTGTCTAGTCGCACGACTGCGGCCCTTGACCCCGGGCGGAACACCCTCCCCCTCTCCGGATTCCGCCCGGGTCACTTCAATGAGATCGCCGCGATTCCTCTCGGCCGGCATCATGAGGTTGCCAGTGCCCCCCCGACCGGACTATCCTGAACCAGCATCCAATCAAGCCACACCTGGTTTCATGACGAGAGCCGCCCGGCCGGATCTCGAGCCCCGAGGAGACGATCCACATGAATGCCTCCGAATCCCGGTCACTGCCGCTCCAGCCGGTCCTCCTGGCCCTGTTGATCTGCGGCCTGGCTGCCTTGCCGGTACTGGGCGAGGAACTGCTGGTACTGTCCCATGAAGCGGAGATTGTCTTCGATATCGAGAATCACACCGTGTCCGTTGTCGACCGCGTTCTGGTGCCGGAGGATGTGAACGAATTGAGGCTGGGAGCGGCCTTGATCGTCGACGAGATTCTGGACGCCGGCGGGCTACCGGTGGACTTGAATATCGTCCTGGGTCGGGACGAGGACGAGGACGGCGATTTCCAGCGCCTCGATCTGCATGCCTTGCAGTTGGACAGACCGGTCGGATCGTTCACTTTGATGTACCACGGTACATTCTTCGAACCGGTGGACGAGGTTGTATTTTCCAGAGAGAACGTGGGCAACGAGATCACCGCCACGATCGGTGACGAGGGTATCTACCTCTCGGGCGCCGCCGAGTGGCTGCCGTGGTACGACGGGTTGTTGGCCCGCCACGATCTGGCTCTGGATACTCCGGCGGGCTTCGAGACGGTCACCCAGGGCGAAAGGACCCGGCATGAGTCCATCGGCGGCCGACTGCTGACCCGCTGGGTCGCTGCCAATCCGTCCGACGGCATCAACCTGGTAGCGGCCCGGTACTTCGTGACCGCAGATGAAGTCCGACCCGGCTTCACGAGCTACACGTTCCTGCTGGAGGACGATTCCCGGCTGCGCGATACCTATCTCGAGCGGACCCGAGCCTATCTGGAAATGTACGAGGAGATGATAGGTCCCTATCCCTACGCCAAATTCGCTACGGTGGAGAACTGGTTTCCCACCGGCTACGGTATGCCCTCGTACACCCTGCTAGGTGGGCAAGTACTGAGATTGCCCTTCATTCCGTACACTTCCTTCGGCCATGAGATCTGCCACAACTGGTGGGGCAATTCGGTCTTCGTGGACGTGGCAAACGGCAACTGGTGTGAGGGTCTGACCGTCTATTGTGCGGATTACCACTACAAGGAACTGGAATCTGCTGACGCTGCGCGCGAATACCGGCGAAACCTGCTGAAGGACTACGACGCGTATGTAGGCGACGCGACAACCGACATTCCCCTGGTGGAGTTTCGCAGTCGCCACAGTGGGGCGACGCGAGCCGTGGGATACGGCAAGAGCATGATGGTCTTCCACATGATCGAGAGAATGATAGGCCGGGAGGCTTTTCTGTCCGGTCTGCAGCAGGTGGCGGCCGAGCATCGATTCCGGCAGGCGGCCTGGTCCGATTTCCTGGCTGCGTTCGGTTCCCACGGAGACGTCGATCTGGCAGCTTTCGGAGAACAATGGTTGGCGCGAACCGGAGCTCCGACCCTCGAACTGGAGGAAGTGGAGTTCGACGGGGACAAAGTCCGTTTCCAACTCCGGCAGGGAGTGCCCCCCTACGATCTTTGGGTACCGGTTGTCCTGTCGGGTCGGAATCTCCACTCAGAGCAGACTCTGCACCTGAGTGAGGTAAGACAGCGATTCGAGCTGGAAGCCGTTGGCGTACGGCAACTGGCCGTCGATCCCGACTACAACCTGTTCCGCCGCCTGGCGGCGCCAGAGATCGAACCGACCATCAGCCAGATTCTGGCCGATGACGCCCCGGCTTTTATCCTCGATCACGCCGCTCCGCCCATGGTCGATGCGACACGGGCTTTTGCCGAAGAGTTCGTCCCGCAACCCATCTACGAGTTCATAGAGAACGGACGGTTGCCGGTGGACTACCAGCCGGGTACCGGCCATTCCAACATCGTGATCAACCCCGGCCAGGAGCTGGCCGGACGGTACGAGGTCCCCGAACTGGTCATTGCCGGCGGGACTGTCTACCTGGCCGGCAAGCGCTACAGTCTGGATGACTACGATCTGCTCTACACAGCATTCAATCCCGACGATCCATCGGGAACGGATATGGTGATCATGTGTTCATCAGAACCACGGCTCGAATCCTTGGCTCGGCGAATCGGGCACTACGGCAAGTACAGCTGGTTGCTGTTGCCGGTGGGCCAGGGGCGGGTGTTGCGCGGGAACTGGTCACCAGCCGGATCCCCGCTGACGGCCACCAGCCGCTAGTTCGTGAATTCAGTGCATTGAATACATCCGCATGTGTTACAATGCACCAACAATCCGCAGGTTCGTCCGATCGTGGATCGTCCGGACCGGTGAGTGTCCGGGTCCCCGCTTCCGATGGCCCGGTTCAGCTTCCGGGAGCGCAGGAGTCCTCCGTGATTCGTCCCTCTTTTTCGCAAAGTGACGCCGGTTTCCGGCCGGTTGCTACTGCCGCTAGTCGGGAGTGGTCGGTATGGCTCGGGCTGCTATTCGGCTTGCTCGTGATTGCCGGAGCGCTGGGCGGTTGTGGAGACGACGAAAAGATCGTTGCCACCGATGAGCCCGAGTGGCATACGGCACTCGCTCCTGAGTACACTTTGCGCGCCATCTGGGGTGTCCATTCGGCGGAGTTCTTTACGGTGGGAGAGCAGGGCACCCTGCGGAGATTCGCGAACAACGAATGGACCCACTGGCAGTTCGACTACTCCAAGAACATGCGCGGTGTCTGGGGCATCGATGGCGATCACGTGGTGGCTGTCGGTGAATCGGGTATCTACTTCTTCGACGGCGACTCGTGGCTGTTGCAGCACGCGGGGACTTCAGCCGATCTACTTGGTGTTTGGGGGACGGCCTGGGACAACATATATGTCGTCGGAGTCGCGGGGACGTTGCTGCATTACGACGGCGAGCAGTGGCAGCAGCAAGATATAGGAACGGACGCCAATTTCTACAGTGTCTGGGGTGACGGTCCCGACGATGTTTTTGTGTCAGGGTCTGCCGGAACCATTCTGCATTTCGATGGTGCGGACTGGACACCGCAAACCACCGGTACGGATCTGGCCTTGGATTGCATTTGGGGCTTCAGCGGCACCGATGTCTACGCGGTAGGAACTCTGGGTACGATCGTCCACTACGACGGAGACTCCTGGGAGATCGAGGCCAGTGGCACCTCGGAGCGCCTGTGGGCGGTGCGCGGTCTGCCGGGGGGGTATCCGGTGGCTGTGGGCGCCAACGGTGCTTTCCTGCAACGGACCGAAACGGGCTGGGAATCGGGTGAGATCGATCCGGGTCGATCCCTGTATGGTCTCTGGGATGATACCGACAGCGCCTTGCTGATGGTGGGATACAATGGACTGGTCATGCGCTTGACCGATCCGGCCTGGCATGTCCTGAACCGCGGACGCACCCATTGGCTACAGGATGTCTGGGGCTCCGACTGTGGACGCATTTATGCTGTCGGGAAACAGGGTGTCGTATTGCAATCGGCGGGGATCGGCTGGCAGGATATTGCACCGGATCGCGTCGGTGTCGACTATACCGGTATCTGGGGTCTGACCGATGACGATTTCTTCGTCGTGGCCAGCGGTGGCTATATCGCCCGCTACCTCGATGGCCGCCCCTGGTCCGAGTGGCAATTGCAGTCGGGCGCCAACCTGGAGGACGTCTGGGGAAGCGGCCCGGCGGACGTATTCGCAGTCGGTGCCGATGGCACGGTCGTACATTTCGACGGCACAGATTGGGAGGTCATGGACAGCAGTGTCGCGACCTCGCTGTCGGCCGTCCACGGTACTGGACCCCACGATGTCTACGCCGTGGGCCTGAGTGGCACGATCATCCATTTCGACGGCAATGTGTGGCGGCAGCGAGACAGTGGCGTCAACTCGCGCTTGAACGGTATCCGCTGTTTGGCCAACGGAGAGAAGATCATCGTCGGTAACGGCGGCGTGGCATTGCACAACAAGCCCGGGGACGGTATCGTGTGGTACCCGGAGGAGACCGGCACGGTATTTTCGCTCTATGCCATCACCGGTGACGGGCGGGGAATCGCCTGGGCCGCCGGCTTCAACGGGGGAGTTGCGCGCTACGACGGGCAATCGTGGGAAGTTCTCGCCACCGGATCCCACGATCGATTCGATGCCATTCACGTCGGTCCCTGCGGAGAGGTCCATGTGGCCGGTGGCTGGGGAGCTATCTTGCGCTACGGCTATTGAGCCGAATCCGCGGAATCCTGGATATTTACCAACTGACCACAAGGAGTGATCATGGGGAAGCTTGATAAGTTGCAGCCGGCCGCCGTCTGGCGGATCTTCGAAAAGATGGCCGACATTCCACACGGCTCGGGCAACGAGGCCGCTATCATGGCCATGTTCAAGGCCTGGGCCGACGAGCGAGGATTGTCCTGGTCCGACGACGCCGTGGGCAACTTGTTGATCCGGATTCCCGCCAGCAAGGGTTTCGAGAAGGCTGCGCCGGTGCTGATCCAGGGTCATGTAGACATGGTCTGCGAGAAGAATTCTGCAACGAAGCACGATTTCGAGACCGACCCCCTGAAGCTCAAGATCAACGGCGACTGGGTGACTGCCGAGGGAACGACCCTGGGCGCCGACAACGGAATCGGCGTGGCCATGGGATTGGCCCTGGCGGATGATCCTTCGGCGAAACACGGTCCGGTGGAAGTTCTGCTGACCGTGGATGAGGAACGCGGCCTGACCGGTGCCGCCGGCGTCGAGGCTGGATTCTTCGATGCCCGGCGCATGATCAACCTGGACAGTGAACAGGATGACGCCGTTTTCGTCGGCTGCGCCGGTGGGCGCGATACGGTCTTTACGCTGAAGAACAAGGCGACCCGGGCGCCCAAGGACAGCGTTGGTCGCAAGGTGACCATCAGCGGTCTGCTGGGTGGGCATTCGGGTCTGGATGTTCACAAGAACCGTGGCAATGCCATCAAGATTCTCACGAGGGCGCTGCTGGCTGCTGCGGCGGAAATGGATGTGCGCCTGGTCGAGATCACCGGCGGCAGCATGCGCAACGCCATTCCCCGCGAGGCCGAAGCCCGTGTCGTGGTTGCCAGAGACCAGGGCCGACGATTCAAGAAACTGGTCGATGAGTGTCTGACCACGATCCGCGACGAGGAACTGGCGGGAGTGGATGAGGGTTTCGCCTGGGCGGTGGCCACGGTCAAGGCACCCCGCTGTTTCAGCCTCACCAGTAGTGCCAGTACTCTGGCCCTCTTGGCGGCGATTCCCAATGGCGTGACCGCCATGAGCCAGGATATCGCCGGGCTCGTCGAATCGAGTACAAACCTGGGCGTCGTGGCCACCGAAGGTTCGAAGATCCGGATGGTATGCTGCAGCCGTTCGTCGATCATGGCTTCACTGGAGAGCCTAGTGATCCAGCATCGGGCCGTGGGTGAACTGGCCGGTGCCGAAGTGGTTCAACCGGAAGGCTACCCAGGATGGAAGCCGAACATGAAGTCCAAGCTTCTGGCTGTGACCCAGGCCAAGTACACCCAGGCCTTCGGGCAGGAGCCCGACTTGCTGGCTATTCATGCCGGATTGGAATGCGGGCTGTTGACCGAGAAGTATCCGGATCTGGACATCGTGTCCTTCGGTCCGAATATCACCGGAGCCCATTCGCCGGACGAGAAGGTACAGATCAGCTCGGTACAGAAGATCTGGAAGCTCTTTGCCGCGACATTGGCTGAAATCGCCAAGTAGTGGCCCGTCGGCGGGACGGTTTTCAGTTCACCGACCAGTACTCTCGCCTCTGATGGTCCCTCGGTCGGCGGGGGAGTGAAACATAAGTGGGTGGTTTGGCTAGTTGCCAGACTGCCCACTGACTTTTTGTCAAACACTACTCACAGGTTATCCACAAGATTGGGGGGTTGTCCACGAGAGCCTTCTGGACCGTGGATAGGTTACTAAATCGTTGTTTTGCTATGGGTTGTGAAAATATCACAATTTCGATAAAAAGATTACCGCCTCTTATCCGCTTTGGTTATCCCCCGATCCGATTCCGGTGGAATCGGAGCTGTCGCCGGCCACGAAACCCGTTCAGTTTTGGGACTTTCTGCGAGTGTGCGGTCAGTCTAGACGTCTCCGGTCTTGCACGGTGGGATTCGTTTCACCATCATTTGCGGACGGGGCGATTTTCCGTCCCAACAGAAACCCTGGCTGGAAGCAACCTCCCCGCCGGCAGCAAAGAGCTCGCCGCGGGGGGCTTCGCACGGGAAAGGTGGGCAGTCATGTCCAAGATGGGTGAAGCGGGACAGCGCGGACCGAAGATCAGATCGGATTGCTGGATCGGTGTCGAGTTACGTGAGTCCGGAGGCGTGGAGGTCGATCTGAAGAGCAAGGTCGCCGGCATGTTCGGCCAGCGTATCACTGCCTTGCTGCAAGAGGGATGCGAAATTCTGGGTGTATCTCACGCTTTCGTTCAGGTCGAAGACCAGGGGGCCTTGCCCTACACCCTGGCCGCACGGTTGGAGTCGGCAGTACGCCGGGCCGGTCACGATCCGGCCGCCGAGTTCCTGTTGCCGATGAAGGATCACGGCCTGGCCACCAGCGCTGCCGATCGTTTACGCCGCAGTCGCCTGTATTTGCCTGGTAACGAGCCCAAGTTCTATGTGAACGCCGGCCTGCACGACCCCGATGGAGTGATCCTGGATCTGGAGGATTCGGTGGCACCGACGGAAAAGGACGCCGCTCGTTGCCTAGTGCGCAACGCCTTGCGTTCCGTTGATTTCCATGGTGCCGAGCGGATGGTACGAATCAACCAGGGAGAGCGGGGTATCGAGGATTTGGAGTGGGTCGTGCCCCACAACGTGCAGCTGATTCTGATTCCCAAGGTGGAAGATCCTGACCAGGTACGAGCAGTGGATCGACGTATTGAGGCCCTGCAACAGCAGCACGGTCAGCAGACACCAGTTTTCCTGATGCCGATCATCGAGTCGGCACTCGGGGCCTGGCGGGCATACGAGATTGGTGTGGCCAGCGAACAGGTGGTCGGTCTGGCCATCGGGCTCGAGGACTACACCGCGGACATCGGCGCCCAGCGCACACTGGCCGGGACCGAGTCGTTCTGGGCCAGGGCTCAGGTCCTCAATGGAGCGCGGGCCGCTGGTGTTCAGCCCATCGATACGGTGTTCAGCGACGTCACGGACATGGTCGGCTTGCGCGAATCGGTGATCGAGGCCAAGGCTCTCGGTTTCGTGGGCAAGGGCTGTATCCATCCCCGCCAGATCACCGTCGTCCACGACGCATTCGCGCCCGAGAAGACGGAGATCAATCGGGCGAAACGCATCGTCACGGCCTTCGAGGCAGCCGAGGCCCAGGGACTGGGTGTGGTGAGTCTGGGCAGCAAGATGATCGATGCGCCGGTGGTGAAGCGGGCACAAACTACCGTGGCCACCGCCATCCGCGTCGGTCTTCTGACCGAGAATTGGCGGGAGCTTGACGGAGCGGGCGTGCCGGGTGCGCGAATCGACGGGAAGTTGACCGAATCGGAAAAGGGAGGTCTGTGATGGCACAGCTCGTCACCAATGCTGCGGGTCGCCAAGTGCCCGCGGCGATCAACGGTCATGCCGCGACTCCTTTCCAGGGTGTTGGCAAGTTTCATCCCACCGGGCGCAAAGCTGCGCCACCCCTGCGGGCCTGCAGTGATTATCCCATGGATGGCAACAAGGTCGTCGACTCCATCAAGACTGCTTTGACCAATGCTGGTCTGCGCGACGGGATGACCATCAGTACCCATCACCACCTGCGCAACGGCGATTACGTCGCCAATGCCGTGTTCGCCGCCGCCGCCGAGATGGGTGTCAGGGACCTACGCTGGTTCCCGAGTGCCAGTTTTCCCTGCCATGAACCCCAGGTCCAGCACCTGGAAAGCGGAGTCATCCACCACATCGAGGGTTCGATGAACGGTCCACTGGGTGACTACTGCACCCGTGGCAAGATGAAGGGAATGGCGGTTCTGCGCAGCCATGGTGGACGCTACCAGGCGGTTCAGGACGGAGATGTTCACATCGACATCGCGGTGATCGCCGCGCCCACTGCTGATCCTTTCGGCAATGCAACCGGCGACCGGGGCCCAACTGCCTGCGGTTTGCTGGGATTCGCCCTCGCAGACAGCGAGTACGCCGATCACGTCATCGCCGTCACCGACAACCTCGTACCGTTCCCATGCGTTCCCTGGCAGATCCAGGGCAACAACGTCGACCAGGTCGTGGTCATGGATTCCATCGGCGACGCCAGCAAGATCGTCTCGGGAACAACTCAGATCACCAAGTCTCCGGACCGACTCCTGATCGCCGAGCTGACGGCCCGGTTCTGCGACGAAGCGGGAATCGTTCAGGACGGTTTCAGCTTTCAGGCCGGCGCCGGTGGTACGGCGCTATCGTTTGCGCTTTTCCTGCGGGACATGATGCGCGAGCGCAGCGTCAAGGCGCGCTTCGTGCGCGGCGGTTCGACCCAGTACCTGGTGGACATGCTCGAAGAGGGCCTGACCGACTACATCCTGGATGGTCAGACGTTCGATCTGGAGGGCGTGCGCTCCATGCGCGAAAATCCCGGACACGTCAACACGTCCCCGTTCACCAGCTATAACTGGCACGGCAAGGGCAACTTCGCCAGCATGCTGGATGCGGTGGTGCTGGGCGCCACCGAGGTGGACGTGAACTTCAACGCCAACGTGGTCACCCACAGTGACGGCCGACTACTGCACGGAATCGGCGGCTGGCAGAATTGCCTATTCAGCAAGTGCACCATCCTGCCCATTCCCAGCTTCCGCGATCGGATCCCCGTGCTCGTCGAGGACGTGACGACCCTATGCGGTCCCGGTGAACTGATCGACGTGATCGTGACCGAGCGTGGTATCGCGATCAATCCGCTCAGGCGTGATCTCCACGAGCAGTTGCGTGGCTCATCATTGCCGATCCGGCCCATTGCGGAGATCAAATCCGAAGTGGAGGAGATCTGCGGCGGCGCTGCGGCACTCCCGGAACTGGGTGAGAAAGTGGTGGCGGCTATTAAGTGGGTCGACGGTACCGTTATCGATTGCGTACGCCAGGTTGGAGGCTGATTCGGCCGACGGACTGGCGTCGGGGCGGCGTATGTGGTATACTTCCGCCTGCGAAATACGGCAGATTAGAGGGAGGGGGGATCACCGATCCCCCCTCCGTTATTCCGGGTCTTTCAGCCTCCCGTGCGGATGATCCCGAACATGGTGGTGTTCAACGATGCGTGGTGGCTCCTACCGAGGGCTGTTGCTGGTGCTCTTTCTTCTCTTCAATACTCCAGCGGAGGCGGAAGTCGGCGAGCTGACCGACGCCGAGCTGCAAGCCTTGATCGCCGCCGGCGTGCCGGTCATGGATATCCGCCGCGATCTGGAGTGGGAGGAGACCGGCGTGATCCCAGGCAGTCATCTGCTGACGTTCTTCGATGAGCGGGGCAAGTACGACCTGGATGCCTGGCTGGCGGACGTCGACGAGCTGGCGGGCAAGGACAAGCCGTTCGTCCTGGTCTGTCGCAACGGCAATCGGACCGAAAAGATAGGACGTTATCTGGAAGGGCGACTCGGATACAAACAGGTCTACCACCTGACCCGCGGCATCTATCACTGGATTGAAGCCGGGCTTCCCATCGATACCGTCGATCCGTGAATCCCACCTAGTCGCAGGCTCGAATTGTCATCACCGGACATTTGGCCTGACGTACCACCCGTTCGGCCACCGAACCGAATACGATGTGGGCCAACCCCGTGCGCCCGTGAGTGGCGATGAAGATGGCATCCACGTTCTCCTCTTCCGCGACCTTGAGAATCTCCACCGGCGGTCGGCCCATGCGGACGACGAGCCTCGGCGTGATCTCCTCGGCAAAGATCGATTCGGAAAAACGGGCCAGGTTGGCGCGGGCATCATCGGCCACGTGCTCGGTGTAAGCCGAAATATCGAAGGTCACTTCCGACGCTTCGACCCGCGGGCTGGGCAGGCTGGGGATCGGCTTGTGCACATTGACGAGAATGATTTCCGATCCGAATTTCTTGGCCATCTCGTTGGCCATTTTGAGGCCGCAGAGGGACGGTTCACTGAAGTCGGTGGGAACCAGGATTTTTTTGAATGGAAACATCTCGCAACCTCCGGCATGGTCAGGACACGATCAGGTCGGGCTCAGGGAGGATTCTCCTCCTTGGCATGGGGTCGCGTCGCAGACAATATAGCACACAAGAGGTTGATAGACATGGCCTTCTATTCGGATTTCGCGGGTCACTACGAAAAGGTGTTTCCCTACCGGGAAACGGTCTTCGAGTTTCTGGACGCCCATCTGCCACGGGGAGGCAGGTTGCTGGACGTAGGTTGTGGGACGGGACGCTACTGCCACGAACTCGGACGCACCGGTCGGCAATGTCTGGGCATCGATCTGGATCCGGGTATGATCACGGAGGCCGAGCGGAGTTATGCCGAAATCGACTACCGGATTCTGGGCATGGAGGAGATCCAGCTCCTGCCGGCGGGACAGTTCAACGGTGTTTTCTGCATCGGAAACGTGTTGCCGCATCTGCAGACCGCCGACTTGCCGGGCTTCTTGCAGACCGTCCGGCGCTTGCTGACTCCGGGAGGCGCATGGATCTTCCAGACGGTGAATTTCGACCCCATACTGAATCGTCGGGAACACGAGTTTCCGGAGCTCGTCTTTCCTGAAGAGAATGTCGTCTTTCGCCGCCGCTACGCCGCAATCACGTCCAGCGAGATCAAGTTCCGCACCAGCCTCGATATTCGTGGATTCCAGGTTTTTGAGGGGGAAGTATCACTCTACCCCCAGACCAGCGCTGACTACCTGGACCGACACCGGGAGGCGGGGTTCGTCCTGCAGGGACACTATGCCGACTTCGCCGGGAAGCCCTTCGACCCGGATCAGGATTCCGGCAGCGTATTCGTGTTCAACGACCAGGTCTAGCGACCAGCGAGAGGGTATCATGACACCGTTTCGATCCCTACTGACAACAGCGGTGCTGGTCGTGACGCTAGCGGGTGTGGGCCCCGGTTGGGCTGATACCGGTGACCGGGACACCAGTGGATTGTTGGAGCGGGGCACGCACCTGGTCGGGGGTAGCCTCTCATTCACCAGTGCCGGCGGCGATCATTTCGAGAACGAGGCCGGCGATCGCACCGAGGAGTGGACTCTCAGACCGGGGGGGGGCACTTTCGTCCTGCGTCAGGTCGCGCTGAGCTTTCATCTGGAGGGTCAATGGTTCAGCCAAGGCGACGTGCGGATTACCCGATACGCCATCGGCCCGACGGCAGATTTCTACTTCGACACCGTCGGTGACGAGGATCCCCGGGGGTACGCCTTGCCCTATCTGGGGATCGGTTACCTGTGGGGGACCTCTCGGGATGAATCGGCGAGCGCCGAGTACCGCTACAACTCCGGCATGTTCACCGCAACTGCGGGCTTGACCTGGCTGTTGACCGACCACGTGGCGACCGACTTTCAGGTGAATTACCGCAGTGGCCGCTACACCGAGAAGAAGCCCGAGAGTTCGGTGAATCGCAATGCCGATCGCTGGTCGTTCTTTTTTGGTTTCAAGGCGTTTCTGTACTGAGAATCGTGCTGTCGTGGGCTCCGGCCGCGGATCCTGCCGTTGACTTCCGGATATCCGCCGCTGATGATGGCCGGATCCGAGGGAGTGCTCGGCATCCCGGCAACAATGAAGGCGAACCCGGCAAGAGAAAAGGCAAGGCTTCGTGGACCCCGTCGAACTCTCCATCGTTATCCCCATGTTCAACGAGGCGGCCGGTCTGACCGCTCTGTTCGATCGCCTGCGACAGGCGCTGATGCCGGTCGCCGAGAACTACGAGATCGTCTGCATCAACGACGGCAGTACCGACTCGACCCTGGCCGACCTGCTGCGGCAGCGGGAGACCGATACCCGGGTCGTCGTGATAGATCTTGCCCGTAACTTCGGCAAGGAACTTGCCCTCACCGCTGGGCTGGCCCAAGCTCGGGGACAGGCGGTCATTCCCATTGACGCCGATCTGCAGGATCCTCCCGAGTTGATCGAGTCCATGGTTGCCCGCTGGCGCGAAGGATACGACGTGGTCTATGCGCGGCGCCGCAGCCGCCGGGGCGAGACGCGGCTCAAGCTGGCTTCGGCTGGTGCGTTCTACCGTTTCATCAATCGCCTGTCGGAGATTCCGATACCCGAGAATACCGGTGACTATCGCCTCATGGACCGTCGTGTCGTCGATACCCTGAACGCCATGCCTGAGCGCACGCGATTCATGAAGGGTCTTTTTGCCTGGGCTGGATTCCGGCAGATTGCCCTGGATTTTGATCGAGACCCGCGCCGTAGCGGCGACACCAAGTGGAACTACCTGAAACTCTGGCGCCACGCGCTGGATGGCATCACTTCGTTCAGCTCCAAGCCGTTGAAAGTATGGACCTACATGGGGCTGAGTGTGGCGCTGGTCGCATTCATCTACATGGTGTACCTGATCACGCGCACGATCTTCGTGGGTGTCGATGTTCCCGGCTACGCTTCACTGATCGTCATCGTGCTGTTTCTCGGCGGCGTCAACCTCATCGGCATCGGCGTTCTCGGCGAGTACATCGGCCGGATCTTCGTCGAGGTCAAGAGTCGACCTCTATACGTGATCCGCCAGAAGTATGGGCCGAGTGAGGACGCCGATCCCCACGGACCTTCAGTGACATGAGGGAGTCGGTCTATCATCAGATGGCAGCCGTCGAGCGCGACCACTGGTGGTTCGTTGGTCGGCGCCGGATCATCGAGCATTGGCTCAAACGTCTTCCTGCCCGGGAAGACCGGCGCATCCTGGAACTCGGCTGCGGCAGCGGCGGGAACTTCGAGATGCTAGCCCGCTACGGCCAGTTGTACGCGGCCGACAGCGACGAGACGGCACGCAATTATGCGTCCGCCCTGAATCTGGCCGAGGTCGAGGCCGCCTCGCTGCCCGACGATGTTCCGTACCCGGACGAAAGTTTCGATCTGGTGGTCATGCTCGATGTACTTGAACACATCGCTGACGATGCCGCCTCGTTGCAGACCGTGCACAGGTTGTTGAAACCGGGCGGTTGGTTCCTGGCCACGGTGCCGGCCTTCGGCTTCCTGTGGAGTGCCCACGACGAGGTACACCACCACCATCGCCGTTACGACGCACGGCAGCTGCGTCGGGTTGTCGAAGGTGCCCCGCTCCAGATCCAGTACCTGTCCTGCTTCAATGTCTTCCTGTTTCCATTGATTGCCGCGGTGCGGTTGATCGAGCGCCGTTTCCCGGGTCGGGTCGAGGCCGATCTGCAAGTGCCTCCGGCTCCTCTGAACAGCCTTCTGCGGAGTATATTTGCCGCCGAGCGACACCTGATGCCCGCATTCACGGCTCCCTGGGGCGTGTCGCTGCTGCTGGTGGGCCGCCGGTATGGGTAAGACGGTCGGACAGCTGGTGCGCTTTGGAATCGTGGGGTTCGCAGCGACTCTTGTCCACGTGGTGGTTTTCCTGGCGCTGACTCGCGGGCTTGCCTGGAATCCTACCGTGGCCACAGTGCCGGCGTTTCTGACGGCTTTTGTGTGTTCCTACCTGCTGAATCACTCGTGGACATTCCGGGTGACTGGTCGCCACGAACGGTATCTGGTCCGGTATCTGACCGTGGCATTGATCGGTGCGGCCTTGAATGCGGGCATCATGCACCTGGTCACCAGTGTCCTGGACCAGAGCAACACCAGCGGTCTGGTCGCCGTCGTGGTGATTGTGCCTGCCTTCAACTTCGCCGGCAGCCGGTACTGGGGTTTTCGCTAGGTCGAGTTCGTCCACGGCAAGGCTAGTGTGCCTGGCCATGGTCAAAGCCGGGCATGGGCTGCCGAACCAGCGTGGTCCCGTCGAATCCCTGTCCTCTGATCAATACGAAAGGGTTGTTCTCAAGCTCCGGATCTCCGGGGGGAATCTCATCCACCAGCAACCGTCGAAACAGGTGGTCGATCGGAAGTTGCCGCCGGTCGTAGCTGCCCGGGACGCCGGGACGCTTGACGGCGAAGAGCGTGGAGTGTCCGTCGAGAAAATCCGAGGGATTCAGATGCGCCACGAAATGGGACGACGATGATCCCATGTCGATGCGGGATCCGTGATCACCGTGTACGACGACGATCGCGCTGTCCCACAACCCCCTGGCCATGAGAATCCCGAAAAGCTCGCCCAACAATGCTTGCGTGCACAACAGCTGGTCCAGGTAGAGCGGATACCGCACGGCACGGGATTCCCGGGTGTTTCGTTGCGGGTGGGCCGCACTCTCCTTGAACTCGAGCCAGCGCTCGACTCTTGGCTCCAAGCCACAATCAGGGTCCAATGCGTACGGATGGTGAGGTAACAGAACATGCCCTAAAATAGCCTGGCCCGGTTGAGCTTGATTCAGCAGGGATTTCAACTCGGCCATGGCGTCCATGGCCGCCAGGGGACTGACTCGGGTAACGTCCAATCCGCCAAAATACGGCAGGTGGAGAACCGCTCCGAATCGTGAGGTGCGGATCTTCCTGTAGAGTCGGTCCAGACGCTTCAGATACTCGGACAGCTCGATGTACGTACCGACGATGAAAGGAATCTTTTCCCGGGTCGAAAGCGTGGTTCGGATCAGCGGCCGGATCGCCTGAGACGTGAATGTGACACCGGTGTCGGAACCAGAGGCCGCATCCGAATCGGATCCGCGATGGTAGAGCATATAGTCCGACTGAACGACGTGGATACTGAAGCCCTGTTCATGGAGACGATCGAACCAGGCATTCTCTCGCAACAACTGACCTTCTTCGAAACGGCCGCCGAAGAACACGACGGATGTATCGTTGGACGCGAAATTCAGCAGATTGGATACGGAGTCCCTGGTCTGCCAGTATCGACTGTAGGCTCGGCCGAAGACCTGAAAGTCGTTCTCCAGATAGAAGTCCTTCATCTGGTCGGCGATAGCACGGTCGGGATCGAACTCACGCGGGATGCCTTCGATTCCTGTCTGCTCGTCCAGAATCAGATGCAGGACCAACGGCAGGTCGGTCAAGCCCGGCGCAGCGGCCTCGAACCGGCCCTCTCGAATGACCGGGTGGCCGCCGGGCAAAACCAGGGTCGAAACGAACATGGCGGCCGAGATCAGGAACAACATGCGAGACAGATGCTTTCGCATCAGCCAGCAGAAACCAGCCGCGAGTACGCATACTACCGGCAGAAGCCACGCCGATCGGTCGAGCCACGAGGTCTGGATATCCAGCACGTAGATCAGCAAGGCCGAAGTGCCGATCACCAGACCCGGTGAACGCCCCAGAAGCATGGCCAAGCCGAGGAGCAGGCCGACCACCGCGATCCCGGCGAAGATCACCAGGATCTCGGGTTGTGCCAACGGATATCTCTGGTGCTTCAGGTAGATCAGCATGGGCAGTGCCAGCATTAGAACGGCCGAGGCGCAGGGTATTAGCCACGCCCAGCCGGTCTTTTGTTTCGCGGATAGCTTGCCGAAGAATGACTCCGAATCGTCGAGCTACGCCCTGGGCCTTTGTCGCAGCAGAAACAAGGTGCGTTCGCTGCCCGGGATCGGCTCCTTGGCCACGATCTCGAACAGCCGGCTGAAGACGGTTTCAAACCCCTCCAGATGGTAGTCGGGAAACACATCTTCCCGGGTTGCCAGCAGACGCTGGACCTGGGAGTCGCTCTTGGGCACGAACTCGATGATCAACCAGGTGCCAGCCGCGGCGAAGAACTCGGCCAAACGGTCCAGAGGCACGTTGTTGCTGATGGCCAAGTGGTGGATCAGGGCCAGAGCCAGTACGGCATCGGCGGGTCCCCGTTCCAGGAAGGCCATACGTTCCCGGTGGGCCCAGCCCAGGGCCGGGCTGGGGTTGGTCAGATCCATCAACAGGGGCAGAAGATTCTGTTCCTTCTCCTGCTTGCAGACCTGCCAGTTCTGCTCCACGGCGGTCGGATCGATATCCGAGGCCACGGTCCACAGCCCGCGCTCGCTCGCGACCCGGCTGAAGTAGCCGTTGTTCGCGCCTACATCCCACACCACGGTCGCATCGGTGCGGTCCAGTTGGGCACCGACCATTTCGCGTTTCAACTGCAGCGATTCGTCACTGTAGTTGGTGTCGTTGTAGTAATCGCCCCATTCCGTACCGCCGGGACGCCACTGCAGCTTGCGGATACTGCCGCGCAAGCTGTCCAGAATCCCGGTCAACGCGTTGCGACTGACCTTGGCCGTCCGTGCGGCCTTGCGGCTGTCCTCGTGTTTCTTCTGGCTCGAGGCGTGGGCGTGGATGTGCATCAGGAGGCCCGGCACCAACCGCGTTCGCCAGGGTAGCAAGCTGCTGGCCAGATCCAAAGGCACGCCGTCGATATTCGAGCGTAGCAGGCTGGACAGGCGGACGTCCCGCAGGGCCATCAAGGCCAGCGGGGCCAGGAAATGCTGGCAGAACTGGCGATAGGCCACCCAGGGTTCACCCTCGTTGTAGGCAGTGAACGACAGGGTGTCGATGAGCATCGGTTTGCCCCGATGGAACTGGATGTTGTAGGCCGAGGCGTCCTTGAGGATCATTCCCTTTTTCAGCGCCAGCTTTTGGATGCGAAGGGTTGCCAGAGCCGCGTCTTTTAGTTGGGAGAAGCACCACTCGTAGGGATAACTGACGAAGGGCACCAGGTCGGGCTCGATCACCTTGTAGGCGCCACCATGGCGGGCCAGATCTACCGGGGCCTCGACGTGGGGCACCAGCAGACTTTTTTCCACCAACAGGTCATACAGTCCGGAGCTGTTCAGCAGATCGTAGTCCCGGGCATACCGTGCGTTGACCTGGCGCAACAGACGCCCCTCGTGCCGGAACAGGAAGCCGCTGGGGTCTCGGAACGACGAAGGCAGGATTCCCTCATTCATCGACATCATCATCCGGTTCAGGCGATTTGCCGGTGATCGCAGTCTTGATGCGTCCCCAGAATAGCTTGAAGAACACGCCCGCGCCGACGACCGCGGCGATGATACCCTGAATGACAAAACTGCCGGTACCCGGATCGATGTATGCAAAGGCCGTAGCCGGGGTCAGCATCAACATTCCCGCCACCGCAATCGCGGTACTTGGGAGTGGCCTCGGACAGGTCAGGAGCCGCTGCAGGGCGGCGAACAGTTCCTGGGTCGACATGCTGGATGATCCTTTCGCGATAATGCGGGAATCGGGCGAAATTCAGTGCAATCAAACTAGCTCAGGGGTTCTGAGATGTAAAGATGTTGTCAGGTCCGAGGTCGGTTCGCTGCGCCGGTTCAGGGGATCAGGGACAACAACCGGAATGCCACTCCCAACTCCCGCGAATCGGCATTGTGGGGATCTCTCGCGCCGGGGACGAACGTGTCCGACAGGATTCGGATCGTCAGACTATCGGCCGGCGGGACGCCTGAAAGATCCGCCCAACCAAGCCAGGGCCCCGGCGCCAGACGGCTCCGACCCACCGGGACGCCATTGACCTCCAGGGACAACTCGTTGGGCTCGGGGCCGGAACTGGCCAGATCGAGATGTAGGTACCTGGGTTTGGAGGGCCCCTTCCAGGGAACCCGGATGGTCAATTGTCCGTTGCTCCAGGCGGTCGGTTCGCCGTTCCAGTCCTCGGTTCGATGGAGCCCGTCGAAAGTGGCCGGCGAGTCCGGTTGCGGGCGCAACAGCATCCAGTCCCCTCCTGGAGGGGCGGCCTCGGTTGGATCCGATGAGGACTCGGTGTCCGCCGCGAACTCCACCCTTCTCAGTGCTACCCCCAAAAAACGTTCGTCCTTGCTGCCCGCGTCGAACTCGCTGGGCTGGAACGTGTGGCTGTGGACGCCGATCCTGACCTCACCGTAGCTGGCGATCCCAGCGAGAGTGGCTTCATGGCTGGACGGCTTGTTCTCGACGTACGAGTTGATGACCGGGACCCCGTTGACAGTCACGATCAGGGGGGTGCCGCCGGGACTTGCCGCTTCGATCTCGACCCGAATCCTACCGGCCGGGAGTTCCTTCAGACCCGAAAGAATGAATGCAGCCTGTCCATCGGTCCAGCGGGCCGGCCCGCCCCCCCACAGATTCAGTCCGTACAGACCACCGATGGTCAGGCCAGGCAGCGGCGTGGTGACGAGATTGATGCCGGCGCCGCCGAAGGCTCCGGATCCTAGGGATTGGATGATCGGTTCGTTGCCACTCCAATCGGCCACGTAGACCTCGACAAGGTGCTCACCGGCACTCAGGTGGGCCTCGGGCAACATGGCCGAGATGGTGGCGACGGTGGCGTTCTCTGCGCGTTGGTACGGGCGCGTTGCGGCTCGGATCCGGCCGTCGACGGCGATTAGATAGTCACAGTGGGGCGGCAGGGTGCTAGCACCCATCTCGAAACCCACGAACTCCACCGGCGAGTATCCGGTTTCCGGATCAGGGGCCAGCCAGGGACTGGGGCGCAGCATCGAGACTTCCACGCCGCCCCTGCGCGGCAGGGACTGGCTGACCGGGTGTCCCCACAGCTGCATGCCCCGCAATGGCATGTATAGTGATTCAGTGCCAGGGCGTCTGCCGAAACGTTGCTCTTTGATCTGCAAACTGGCTCTACGTTGATCCAGAACCGTGCCGGGATCAATTTCGACGAACGAACTCTTTTCCTGGTGAGCCACTGTTTCGATGCCGGGGAACTCCGGATCCAGGGCGCTACGCCCTTGGGTCGACCAGGTGAGGGCCGTACCCAGGGCCTGAGCCATGGTCGGGAGTATATCCACTGTTCGTACCACGTGGTCGTCGACAATTGCTGCGCGGTGGTGCGGCGGTTTGATCAACAGAGGTACAGGCATGATGTCGCCGAGATTAGTGTCGCTGCGATCGCGTCGCTTGTCGCCGGGACGGAAGCTCACCCCATGGTCAGCGGTGAAAACGACCAGCGCGTCGTCGTAGAGTCCCTGCTCCTTCAACCGGCCCACGATTCGTCCCACCAAGCGATCGGTGTACCCCACCTGTAGCAGGTGGCGCTGGTGGCTGTGGATGACCGCCCACGGATCGTCCTGCCAGAGTCCCCACTGTGCACCCTGCCCGCTGGGTTCGGTGCCGTTGCGTGAGTACCGTTCACCCGATGGCAAATAGACCAAAGGTGCATGAGGCACCACCGCGTGCAGGAAGTAGCAACCGGCCGGCTGCGAGGGCGTGATGGCCTCCACGAAGTCCTGCAGCAACCGGTCCCGGGCTCCCGCGTGAGGCGAGTCCTCGTTTCCAGCGGCTCCCGCGAAGTCTTTCCAGTCGTTGGTCACCGGTGGTACGCCGCGAGCCAGGTCCGCAGGCAACAGGATATGCTGACTGATGATTGCCAGGTCCGACAGGAGCAGATCGATCTTTTCCCACAATGAAACCCGGGTGGCCGACGCAGGGTCGAGCAGGGTGTGGGATTCGAAAGCGTGGATCCGGTGAGTGTCGCCCAGCCAGGTGAAGATATTGTCGCGATGCCAGTCCAGAGTTGGTGAACTGCCGGGCGCCGGATACCTGCCGGTCATGATGGCGGGCACCGCCCAGAGGGTGCTGGGGCTGATGGACAGTGTGTTGCGGAACCAGATGGCGTCCCGGGCAAACTCGGCCAGGTTCGGACACAGTGAATCGTCTATCTCCAGGTCACGGTTGACCAGGCTCACGGTCGGAAACGAGTCGAAGACCACCAGGACGACGGGCGTGTTCTCGAATCCGGCAGGCAAGGGTTCGGCTCTAGACGGTCCCTCATGGTCTTCGTGACCCGGAGGAAACAGGATCGATCGCGGACCTCCCTGGCTCAGGAATACGACGCTGAACAGCACCGGCACCCAACCCAGCAGTCCCAGTTGACGCCCCACCCTCGGCAGTTTCCAGACAAGGCCGACAGCCACTCCGCCTGCCGCCAGTGCCACCGCCACCTGCAGCCATCCGCCGAGAGAGCCGATCCGGCCCACCGCCGGGCGCACAGTTGCGGCAATCATCAGGATCGCCACCAGGGTCAACAATCCCAGTCCCCAGCGCTTGCGCAGCCGAGCGGTCAACTCGATGACCAGCCACAATCCCAGCGGCACCACCGTGAACGCAGCCACAACCAGTATCACGGTACCCAGCGGTCCCACCTGATGGACCGAAAGGAACTGAGGATTCTTGGCGATGAGATCCAGCAAGGGTTGAGGCAGGGCGAAGGCCCAGAGACCGGCCAGAACAGCTAGACGGGAGCGGGAGGTCAAGCCTCCCGTTCGATGGTCACTGTCCAATTGTCCGGATCGCAGGGGCATGAAGTACCTTCTGGCGGTGGATGGAATATCGTACCAATCCAGGAAAATAGGCGATGGATATGACGATCGTCCAGTGGCGATATTTTCCGTAGGATGATCACCTTTTCGCCTTCGCAGGGAACGCGGGCCGGCCACCAAATAAAAACATCGGGCAACCCCACTCCGTTGACACGGGTATAATCGTTGATTAGTCTCAACCGGTGGTGACAGCCAAACCACCCGTGCCCCTTCAATCTGCAATTAAAGGACCGATCCTATGGCGAAGATGGATCTTCACCGCTCAGCCTTCCCGGTTTCACTGACGATATTCCTGCTCTGTCTGCTGGCGGTACCGGCGGAAGCCGAGACTCCGGAGGATGGAGTCGGGACCGGAGCTGCTCCCGCGTCGTTGTCGGGCGAATTCAAGTCGGCCATCGTCATCGACGCCGAAACCGGTCTGGTGCTGGTGGCAAACAATGATCGTTTGCGCAGGCAGCCTGCGTCCATGCTCAAGATGATGACCGAGTTGATCGTTCTCGAGCATCTGGCAGACGAGGATCTGACCATGGGGGAAACGGTGCGGGTCTCGGCCAAGTCCAGCCGCATGGGAGGCTCCCAGGTCTATCTCAAACACAACGAAGAGTTCACCGTAGAGGAACTGCTCCAGGCCTTGGCCATCCATTCCGCCAACGATGCCGCGGTGGCGCTGGCCGAGCACGTGGCCGGCAGTACCGATGCCTTCGTGGATCTGATGAACATGAGAGCTCGGGATCTGGGCATGTCCGATACCGAGTTCAACTCGGTC
>Ga0070728_10001513_pt1 | contig 33892 bp, 26 predicted proteins | sample tdDd471_FD_66723 | JGI IMG/M metagenome (GOLD analysis project Ga0070728, IMG submission 66723) | Marine sediment microbial communities from the Atlantic coast under amendment with organic carbon and nitrate - tdDd47.1 | ecosystem: Environmental > Aquatic > Marine > Coastal > Sediment | place...
GGGGCGCACCTGTCATATGACCGGCGCGCCCCGCGTTCGTGACTGAATGCTGTCATCGCCTGTTGATCAGGCATCAAGCTCCATGTCGGACTTCGGTGTCGAGATGCAGGTCAGGCAGGAGCCCTTGTTGACCTCGGCACTGGGTTCGGTCGCGTAATTCACGTCACCCTTCAGCACTGCGGTGACACAGGTACCGCAGGCACCCGCGCGACAGCCGGAATCCATGTCGATATCGTTGGCTTCCGCGAATTCGAGGATCGTGTCCGCCGAACCGTCCCAGACGATCTCCTTCTCGGAGCGAACGAACTTCAGCTTGAAACCCGTGGCCGGAGCAGCGCCTGCATCGGCAGGGGCGTCGGTGGACTTCTTGGACTTCACCGTTGCCGGACCAAAGGCCTCGAAGTGGATATTGCCTTCCGGAACATCCCATTCACGCAGGCCGTGGAACAGGCTTTCCATCATCGGGGGCGGGCCACAGAAGTAGTAATCGTAATTGTTTGACGGCAGGACTTCCTGGAACAGCGGAGCGCCGACACGGGCCTTGTGATGATAGTCCTTGCCCTCGACATCCGTTTCGTCGGGACCCGAGTAGCAGATGCGGACGTGAACGTTCTCGTGCGCCCGGTCAATGGCTTCCAGATGCTCCCGGAACACATGCTCCTTGCCGTTGCGGACACCCAGGAAGAACCAGGTCTCCCGCTTCGAGCCGGATTCGACGATCGCGTTCAGCATGGAAAGGACCGGCGTGATGCCGATACCGCCACCGATCAGCACGACCGGGGTCTGGCGATGCATGTCGAGGAAGAAATCCCCGTTCGGCGCCAGCACATCGAGGATATCGCCCTCGTTGATGTTGTCGTGGAAGAAATTGGAGGATGACTTGCCCACATCCGCCTTGGCCGGATCCTTCGGCGGCGGATTGCGCTTGATCGAGACCCGGTAATATTCGCTCCTGGGGCTGTCCGAGAGGGAATAGCAGCGTGTCGTCACCTTCTTGCCGGACGGCAGGTCGAGCTTGAACGTCAGGTACTGGCCGGGATTGAAGGGGGGCAGCGGACGTTCGTCATGCGGGTGCAGGTAGAACGAACAGATGTCCTTGTTCTCGGGATTCTTCCGCTCCACCCGGAACTTGCGAATGCCGTTCCAGGAGAGTTCGTTCTTCTGCTTGTCGAACTCGCGCACCGCCTTGATCTGTTCGACCTTCTGGCGCAGGAAACCGATCTCCTCCTGCACGCCGCGATCAACAATCCCCGCCGTGCGGAAGTTGTTGTAGATCAGGCTGAGTACGTAAAACCCGAGCAAAGCCAGTACGGCGAATGCTGCGGTATTGACCAGTCCGAATTCCATCCCGTCCCCCTTTGGATATCGCAGGTCAGTCCCGACCGGCGGTCGGGCGAGTGGATCATGCCACCCGCCCGTTGCCGTTTCCGGTCAGAACTTCCGGCGTACTTCGAACCTGACACCACCGATGTCGTCGTCGTTGATACGAACACCATACATCGCGTCGGCACGAAGTATCCACGCCTTCGAGATCGGCAACTGCCAGCGCACGCCCAGGGCGTACTGGTCACCGGCGATGTTCGCCTGCTCGCCATACTGCTGCACCGTTGCCGCCTCGACCACGAGCTGCTGGTCGAGGTTGAACAGATACTGCAGACCGATGGCACCACCAAAGGTGTCGGCCGCGGTATCGTCCAGGAACGGGAAGCCGGTCAGGCCATCCGTCTCGAAGTTGATGCCCGTGTTGATCAGCAGGCCCTCGGCGTTCGCGAGAGGCTGCGGACGATTGATGCCGAGGAAGAAGTTTGCGTAGGGAATGAACGTGTATGGCTTCGAGGTCATCCAGCTCGTCTCGAGCAGGAAGGCCATGCCGTTGCCCAGGTCCCGACCGCCGTCGTCACGCTTCTGACGGCTGATGAAGGTCCGCAGCGAATATCCGAAGATGTTCTTGTAGCGGGACGACCATGAGACGCCGAGGCTGTGCAGATCCTGGTCACCGATCTTGCCACGATCAGCGTCAAGGATGCCGTAGCCAACTTCGAGATACCCCTCACGAGCCTCGATGAAGGCATGGGCACCGTAGGCCTGCACGCTGTGATCCGCGACGCCACCACTCAGGTCACGGATTGCCGGGTTGTTCACGTCATTGAAGCCGTAGAACAGCGTGAAATCCATGTTGGTGATGTCGAGCACCGGCGAATTCAGCGCCGGGAAGGAGAAGGCGCCGCCGAAGATCGCATCATCCATCCACAGGCCGTTCTGGAAGAACAGCGGCACGAAGCCGAAGGTGAACGGACGGTCGGTCTTGTAGTATTCACCCGTGATGCCGGAAAGAATGTTCGAGAAGTCGCCTTCGAAGAACAGTGTCTCCAGGTTCAGGTCTGACTGAAGCTTGCAGCCCTGGTCCTTGTCATTGCCGGCAAGTTCGCAGCGCGTGAAATCGGCGCCGCTGTCGAGCGGACGAATGAAGGCATGCAACCGTTCCGTCGACGTGATCTTCATGTCGATGTCGATGTTCAGGCGCGTCGCGATCTGGGCCAGTTCGTTGTTGCCGAAATCATTGAAGGCAACGGCAGTACGCCAGTCACCAAAGGCCTGAATCGCGAAATTGGTCGGATTCAGTTCACCAAAGACCTCGCTCGGCTCCGGCAGCTGGCCAGGGACATACTGCTTGCGTCCCAGTTCGAACAGCGGTCGCGGCGCCACGACCTCCGACTTGCCGCCATAGATGGCAAGCTGCGCATCGATATCATAATCCTGATCCTCGTAGGCCGGATCAGCCTCGAAGGCGTCTTCCTGCAACTCGACACGCTTGGCACCGGACGACATCTTCGGATTGTAATCTTCAGCGGCCCATGACGGCCCGGTGAAAACGGCGAGCGCCGCGACTGCCGTGAGGCTCGCGACTGACCGTCGTACGAGACGGAGATCCAGAATACCCAACTTCCCCTCCTGCTCCAGACAGAGCACCTGTTATTTCCGGTTGATGCTTCGGGGCGGCCCGCCGACCGCCCCGGCATCAATCACCTGAGGTCCTTATCTGACCTCGATCTCCACAGTGTAGGGATGCATGTCCAGCATCCATTCGTTCATCGCCTGCTCCATTTCCTTCGTCGCACCGACAAAGCGCATGAAGTAGATGGGCTCCGCACGACTGCGCATGCGTGCCGACAGACGATAGGTCCCCGGTTTGGTCAACAGCTCACCCGGCACCGTGTACTTGGCTTCCCGATCACCAAGCGGCGGGATCGAGCGACCTTCCATCCGCACGAAGGCGGGATGGTTCAGCACGGTGGTCGGAATGTTCGGCTGACGCAGGAACGGACGCTGGTCGACATCGAAGTTCACCGGCAGGAACATTTCCCGATCCGTACCCTTGAGGTTCGTCGTCAGGAACTTGGTCTGCAGGTTGAACAACTGGTCGTCGTGCGCGAGCTTGCCCTGCTGCACATCTGCCGAATGCAGGTCGGCCATGTCACCGGCACTGTCAACGTAGCCCGATTCCCAGATGCGGTTGCCGTCGGGATCGGTCAGGGCGACGTTCAGCCAGATTTCCGGCTGGGCGCCGAGGCTGCCCGAAGGCAGGTTGTGCCCGGAGTTGATGTTGGTGACCAGATAGTTGAAGTCGAAGTCCTGGCCGGCAGCCGGCGTGCCGTCGAAGAACGGACCATCCAGATGGCTGCCGTTCTCCATCACCGCGCGACGCAGTTCCCGCTTGTATTCCAGACCCTCGATGTTCTCTTCAATGATCTCGCGCGCCTCGAAGCGGTCATCTTCCGAATCCCAGACTTCGGGGAACTCGACCTCGATCTCTCCATCGTAGACCTTGTCCTCGAACTCCTCGGTGCCCCAACCGGCACGGAAGTCGAACTGCAGCCATTCATCAATGGTCCAGTTCTCCGCCGCGGGATTGTGCGGGAAGATGCCCGGATGCGCGATCGGATAGCCAGGGCCGTAGAAGGCATGGTTGTGGCGTGCGCGGTCAGGATTGATCTCCTCACCGTTCACGACAGCCGCCGGTCCGCGGGCATAGCCGTTCGGCAGGCCCGGGTCCTTGCCCATGTGACATTCCTGGCAGGTAACGCCAGCCGCATTGGCCGGACTGTCACGATACTGGTCCCAGACAACCTCCAGCTTGATGCCGAGGTTGACCGCCACCTGATGGCAGCTGACGCAGAATTCCGACTTGGAGATCTGCGTGAACTTCACCACCTCGGTATGGATCTGGTTGCCACGCTCCTCGTCGCTGGTTGCGACGCGATAGAAGCTCTTGTCGTCCAGAACCTTCTTCAGGCCTTCGCCGTCCGAGTTGGTGTAGACCGGCGAATAGATCTTGCCCGGTTCGATACGACGCTCACCATTTGCCTTCGCGTAGGTATCCTTCACGCGGTGGCAGGTGATGCAGGTGATACCCTCACGGGAGACCTGGCTGCGCTCCCAGAGCGGGGCCGCACGGCTCTCGCCGAGCGTCGTGCCGACACTCTGATGGCAGCGCACGCAGAACGTGCCGATTGTCCCCTGGGTCAGGTTGGTAATGGCCTGCTCGAACTTGTGGAACATCGGGGAAATCGATGCATAGGCATGGTTCGAAGACGACCATTCCCTGTAGATTTCCTCATGACATGCCGCACATTTCGAAGCACTCGGGAACACTTCGTCAGAGAAGAGCTCCGTATGTGCTGCGTCAGCCGCACTGGCCTCCTGGGCGTCAACCTGCGTTGACACGCCGAAGAACAGCATGGCTGCGAACAGCGAAAGAAACAGACGGGCCGACTTCGTGGCTACACGATGGCCCTCAAACGCGTCTAACATCCTCAACCTCCTTCCCTGCCGGTTTCAGGTTTTCCCTGGGCTTGATGCTGAAAGCCCATCGTCCGATTGAAACCTGGCTCCAGGTGGTACTCATGACAAAGCTGACAATCCTGCCGGACCTTGCCCGCAGTATGACACTGCGTGCACGTTTCCTGCGACACCGGCAGGAAGCCCGGAGCGAATTTCGTTGCGTCATGTTGCTTGTAGGACGCAGCGAATTCCGCTTGCAGATCCTGCTTGTGGCAAGTGGTGCACAGAGTGCCCGGCCCCAGCAGGTTAACATGCGGCCTGTGGTCGTATTCGACGTACGGGCGATCAGTCACTGATTGATAACCCCATTCCACTTTCAGGCCAGCAATACTCTCCGCTGCTTCCGTCCCGGTGTCGGTGACTTGGGTCACAGCGTGGCATTTCGTGCAGTTACCGACACCGTATTCGGAGGTCAGCAGGTCGCTCAGTGCCGCCGCCTGCTCGATCACCAGATCGTCTGCACCGGCGGCCTCTGCGGCCTGTTCGGCATTCATCGCGAAGTCGAACCAGGCACGCGCGACCGGATCGGCGTGACCGCTGGGCTGATAGGTGACGGCAAGGCCATCCGATGACCAGCCGCCACCGCGAACATCGCTCGGCGTCTCATGTTCGATCTTCTGCATCCAGGCGCAGGCCGCCTGCCGCAGGAGCTCGCCATCCAGACCGGCCAGCATCATGCCAGTCCGGTGATCACCGGGCAGGGCATCCAGACGGTCGAAGATGGCGTCGACGCCGGATTCGGCCAGTTCCGGATAGAGCGTGCCGATGGCATCCAGGTAGCCGTCCGGGTCATCGCTCGCGACACCCAGCGCCAGGGCAAGGGTGGACGGAACATTGTCGCCATTGTCCTCGTAGAAGTATTCGTCGGGTTCCAGCTCTTCCAGCTCCCCGGATTCTGCCGCTTCCCGCAGCAGTTCCACTTCCTCGGGCGTGGGGGCACAGAGCTCGGCCACGGCGTCAGGATCGAACGGATCCTCTTCCATGTAAGGCACGTTGATGATCGCCAGCCGCCGGTCGACGATGCCGCTCAGATGGCAGGAGGCGCAGTTCTGGTCGAAACTGCCCGGCGGCACGGTCAGGCCGGCCTTCTCGATCTGATGGCAATCGACGCAGCCACGCGTCTCGCCTGCCGGAAGCTTCTCCGGAAAATGCTTGCTGAAATGGCTGGTGTGATCGAAGGCAATGGCCGGACGCATGTCGTGCGGATAACGGTCACCGAATGCGGGGTGGTCCTTGCCGAAGGACTTGATCGACTGCACGTGGCAGCTGTTGCACTGTGCATCGCGCATTGGTGCGATGTTGGCTTCCTGGCCCTTGTGCTCCGTGTGGCACATCACACAGTCGGTCTTCATGTCGGCACTCGGCGAATCGACCGCGAAGGCGGCCCCGGCCGCAGCGGTGAAGGTCGCATTGTGCGGAGACATCGACGCGCCACCGAAGCTGTGGCAGTCGACACAGCTCTCGCCGACCGACTGATTGGTCACGAAGGCATTGGCCCAGGCGACCACGCCCTTGCCGTGGTTCTCATGACAGGCGGCACAGCCCTTTTCCTCCAGCGCGAAGTTGGAGTGGGCACCCGAAAGCGCGCCTGGGCTGATCGAGGACAGGACCGCCTTCTCACCGACAAAGGAATCCGGTGAAAAATGCAGGAACGCGCCAATGATCGCGACCACGAAGGTCGCCACCAGCCAGGAAATCTGCTGGCGGCGGCGACGCAATGAGGGACGCGGCTTGCATGGCGGATGCGACTGGCAGCAGGAACCATCCGGCAGCGGGCCATCCTTGCACGGCCCGCCGGCACTCGGCGGTCGGCGGCATTCCCAGCGGTCACCATTCCGGAACGGACGGCATTCGGTGGTACCACCGCACGAGCCATCGAAATTCGGCCCGCGGCTGCAGGGTTTGCCAAAAGCGCAGGCCCGCCCGCAGACATAGGGAAATGTCGGACGCTCGTAGGCGCTCTTCTGGTAACTGAAGCGATCGGAGTCTGTAATCATAGCAGATACACATGCACCAGAATGATGTGCCAGATCATCACCAGAAATATACCGACGGCGAGAGGCACGTGGAAAAGAAGCCAGATCTTGAGAAACCCGTTCACCGCATAGGCGAAGTCGAGCCGGTTCTTGATCTGCGCCAGATCTTCGAGCTGGCGCAGATAGGTTTCTTCCGTGTCATCGACATAGCGCCGCATGGCCGTGAATTCGCGCCTGATCCAGGCCCGGCCAGACTGAGCGCCGAAGAAATGACTGAACATGAACCGGGGACGCCGGAAGAACCAGGCAAGGGTCTCGATGTAATATTGCGCCAGCGTGTCCGAAGCGGCCTTGTCGGCAGCCTCCTCGACAATCGCCTCGGCCTGGTCGCGGATATCCGAGAGCTCGTTCGGGATCCGCTCCCAGATGATCTCCATGCCGTTGTCGGTCAGGCGCTTCGGCATGATGCGCTGCAGCCAGTAGCCAAGGATGCCGGACAGGCTGACCAGATAGAACAGTACCGCGAACAGCTGCTCGTAAGCACCATCGGGCCAGAACACACCATTTGTATGCACGAAGAACACGGCGATCGCGAAGATGCCCGCGACGCCATGTGCCGCTGTCCAGTAGGCACCGCGCCCGAGCGGAATCATCGCCAGGCGCTTGCGCATGTTGAACAGGGTCAGAAAGACGAAGATACCGGCAAGCGTGTAACCGGTGACAACGGCGGGCTCGCCGTTATGCAGCCAGGTCTGCCACGCGTTCCATGCGACGAAGATGAAGCCCGCAATGGCCGCGAGCCAGAAGATGATGAGTGCGCGGTGCAGGGACCTCATTGATAGGGACTCCTGAACGGATCCGGGCCGCGGAAGTCGACCCTGCGCAGGGCGTCATGCGGACAGGCCCTCTGGCAGGCCGGTCCACCCGGGTTTGTTGAGCAGAAATCGCACTTGGTCGCCTTCATGATCGGCTTGTGCTCGTCATCGACCAGCGGCTCGCCCGAAAGGTTGGCCACCTGCACCAGACGGATATTGTCGTAGGGGCAGGACGCGGCACAGGTGCCGCAGCCGATGCAGGTATCATCATTGATGACGACCGAACCGTCGTGCATGGAGCGATGGATCGCCCCTGTCGGACAGCCGATCATGCAGACCGGATCGGCGCAGTGCATGCAGGAATTGGCGACCATCCAGTTGTCGAATGTCTGGCCGTGCCGAATGAACCTCGGGTTGCCGCCGTGCGTCGACGCGCAGGCCCGGACACAGTCATCGCAGCGGGTGCAGCGATTCAGGTCGATCAGCATCGACCGGGTGCCATTGATGTAGCGTCGACCGACGGCCCATTCCTTCAGGGCATCGGCGCTGATTTCGGCACCGGCCTGATCCTTCAGGCTGGTGCTTGGCGGCGTCATGTCCGGGAAGACGAACTCCTCCAGCACCTGGCGCGGAATGCGCAGCAGATCGACATAGCCAAGCGCCGTGAGCGAGCTGCCGAAAACAGTGTCGGGATCCTGGTTCTTCCAGGCGTGATAGAGCTCCTCCAGTCCGAAGAAATCCCCGGCGCCCAGGTAGGTGAGTGTGCGTTCGCCATGACCGAGATGGGTCGAGACCCGCGCGAAACCGGCCCGCACCATCAGGATACCGTCGGGATAGTCGCCCTCGTTGGCGATCGGGGTGCCGTGCTCCATCTCCCTGCCCTGTGCCAGCATGCGCTTGTAACTGGTATGCCAGTCGAAGGCGCCATGGGTCTCGAACAGGGTCCTGTCCGCCACCTTCTTCAGTTGCTCCGGCGAGAGGTGCTTGAACATCGGTGATTCGGAAAGTGCATTGCCCAGCGCGTTGTTGCGATAGGCCGTGTCGATCTTTGTCTTCCAGGTGGTGTCGAACCGGCGCAGTTCGCGCAGTCCCTGCCAGCGAATTTCCAGCACCCGCGCCTCGGTCTCCGCAAAGACGGTTGCCGTTCGCGGAATACGACCAAGAGCAGCCAGTTCACCGAAGATCATCTCCGGCCCGAGTTGCGCCGTCTGATGCTTGTCGAGAATGACCGGAATGTCCTGCAGGAACGACGTCGCCCCGCCTGCCGACGATGCATGCACCTGCTGTGCGGCATTGTTGTAGCGGTCGGGATCGCGCACTTCGGGGCGCCACGAATTGCGCCACAACTGGCTCAGCGCCTCGAAGAAACCCTTCTTGGAGGCGCTGGCGCGACCAAGCAGGTTCTGGGGCAGATCGGGGCTGATGACGACACGCAGGTTGCCATCGAGAATCAGAAAGGCCGAATTGCCGTAGTCCCCTTCGCGGACGACAATGTCACCGGGCTGGAAATTGATGACCCTGGTGTCGTTCCCCAGGATACCGCGCAGAGGCGTATTCCCCGGAAATCGATCTTCGTCAATATCCCCGAAAATGGGATATTTCATCAGCTCATCAATGGTCTCATCGGTCATGTCCGGCCCGAACGGTGTGGACCACCGTTGCGGACGGGCCATCGTCTCGACGGCTGTCACCATCTGATCTCAACCCTCCAATGATGCCCTTCGCCACACATCATTCCCGTGTGTGTCCCCGGAACATCAACCCCTTTTCCCAGCGTCAACAATACCGGCCTGGATGGCAAGCCCCCGCATGCCGGTACCGGGTGAAACGGGGACGAGGTGGTGCCATATGGCTACACACCCCGTCCGCACGTTCCGATCGTGAGCGGACGCCTACTTGTAGGTAGAGGGCGCCGGCAGCATCGAGCCGACCTGACCGGTCAGATCCATCTGCTCGCTGTAGATCTTCGCCACCAGAGCGCGGGCGTTGGCCTCGCTCGGGTCAGCGATCAGCGCCTCGGCTTCCGGCAGGCCGGTTGCCTTCAGCGCCGCCTTGGCCGTCTCGGCACGCTCCTGCTGCACACCGACATACTTTGCATGATCGGTCTTGCTCATGGCGTTGTTGGCCTGGACAAGCGATGCGGCCTGACCGGTGACGAACCAGCGGGACTTCTCGGCCTCGCTCATTTCCTCATTCTCGGTCGCGCTGTTGTAGAAGCGGTGACGCACCTTGCCCTGGCTGTACTGCACCAGCTCGAACGACGCCTTCAGCGGATGACCCGCATCAAGCATCTTGCCGGCGGTGTCGCCATCCAGGCTCTCCCGCGCCATGCCGTGACAGCTGAAGCAGTTCGCAGCCACGTCGAAGTTGATGTCGGCAGGCATCGCGGGGATGTCCTGACGCCAGCGCGGCCAGCGCATGCCCGCGTCACGGGCCTTCTGGAACCGCTCGTTCTTGTGTGCATCGGATTCATCAGCCTTCTTGGTGCCCTTCGGCCCATAGACATTGTGGATCTCGATGAACTCGGAACCCGCGCCGTGACAGCTCTCGCACGACGGGCCGAAGTTGTTGCCCACACGTCCGCCGGGCTTCTTCGGCGCCTGGGTATAGTGGCACTGACCACAGGTGTCGGAGCGCTTCATGCTCCGCTCACCCAGAGCATCCGTGACCTTGTCGGCAAGATCGGTCTTGTGGACCTCCTTGTACGACTTGGCATGCGGCGTATTTTCCCACACCTTGTATTCCGGTGAATGACAATCCTTGCAGGCATCGGGTCCGACATTGGTCGGCTGCGCGTTGACTGCAGCACCTGCCATCATGAAGCCTGCCGCCGCGAACAGCGCCAGGCCGAATTTGCGTAGTCCAGACATGAGCACGTCTGCCACCCCTTGAATCTGTTTACCACCACAGTTCACTGCTGCGTCTGCCCGCCCTGTTGTTGGATTTATCTGGGCGGAGCATTTCCTGACGCCGGGTCAGTGTAACAGTCCCCACGGCTGATGAAAGTATTGATTCGTCACGATCTGTCGCCGATATGACCGCTGTCGCACTATTCAACAGATTGGCGGAGCGGGATGCGCAATACATCGAACCGGACAAGCGGCGGACGCTGGCTTATCGTGGTGGCCGTGGCGGGGGCCCTTGGCGCGGCTGCCTATGGATACAGTGCAACCACCGCTGATCGGGGGGAGAGCAGGACACTGTCGGCATCGGCGAGCATTGCCGAGCTCGCGACCGCGACCGAACGTGATCCGGGCAACGCCGCTCTTTGGAAACAGCTTGCACAGGCACATCGCCGCGCGGGCGACCGGCCTGCCGCGATATCGGCCCTTGTACGCGCCGCACGCCTCGCGCCCGATGACCGGGAAATCAATGCTGCACTGCGGGACCTGGCGGAGCGTCGTCCCTGACCACATCCGGCGCGCCCGGTTTGTGTGTCCTTCAGGCAACATGATGCCCGGAATTGGGGCACCGGAACGGCGAAAACCCAGGCATCACGGCAGCGTTACTGACTTTTTTCTCTTTATTTTCAAATGATTAACTCGCCTTCGAACCACTTGCCGCGCAGCCATCGGGACCAGGGAACTATTTGCCGAGACGCTTGCACCCGCCGTCCTGCTGGCGTAACAGACATTCAAGTCGCAAATCGGTGGGGAAGGGCCCCGACGAATGCGACGGAGGAAGTGCGTATTTCCTTTAGGAGGGCAATTAAGTGAACCATAAGCACCTGCTCGCTGGTGTTGCAGCTACTGCGCTGCTGACCGCCGGCTCCGCGTTTGCTGCGTCGCATAGTGGCGACCAGCTCCAGGCTCAGGCCGCCATGATCGACGCTCTGTCGAAGAAGGTGGAACAGCTGAGTGCCAACCAGGGCGGCGTTTCCAATGGCGTCAAGGGCGTCAGCCTGAAGGTGTCCGGCCAGGTCAACCGCGCCGTGAGTTTCGTCAGCGACGGCAACGACAAGTCCGCGTTCAACTATGTTGACAACGACCACTCATCGACCCGCGTCCGCTGGGATGCCGTGGCCAACGTTTCCGACTCCACCGAGGTTGGTACCCGCCTCGAGATGGAAATGGAATCCAACACGTCCGCTGGTGCGGCCCTGAACGGCAACTCGCCGGGCAACGGTCAGCCGGTCAACGGCGCTGGTAACGCTGTCAATCGCGACAGCTTTGTTGCCCGTCACGCGTATGTCTACGTCAAGGGCAACTTCGGCACGCTGACCACCGGTCAGCAGGGTGAAGCGACCGAAGGCCTGCTGCACAGCTCCTTCAACTATGCGGGTCTCGCCGGTATCAACCCGGAAGACACCAACGGTATCTCCAACGCCGGCGTGAACTTCCTGTCGTTCGGTGATGGTGGCCGTCAGGACGCGCTGCGTTACGACACCCCGAACTTCGGTGGTGCCAAGGCCTCCATCTCGACCCGTGACAACGGTGACGTGACCGCTGCCATCCGCTACGCCGGCCAGGTCGGTGGTCTGGGTGTTCTTGCATCCCTGGGCTACGAGCAGAACCCGGGCGCCGGTAACGATCCGATTCTCGCCGGTGCCTTCGGCATCAACTTCGGTCCGGTTGCCCTGAACGGCTCCTTCGGCGAAGAGCTGGATGACGACAACAACGACCGCTTCTACTACGCCCTGGGCCTGGCCCATAAGGGTTCGTACGTGGACATGGGCCCGACCTCGCTGGGCATCCAGTACATGTCCAACAACGGTAGCTTTGACGGCAATGGCAACGTCTACAGCGTCGGCCTTGGCCTGGTGCAGGGTGTCGCGGCTGGTGCCGAGGCCTATGCCCAGCTGACCTTCCACGGTGGTAACGAAGGCGCCGTCGGCGACGCCATCGCCAGCATGGTTGGTATGCGCGTCAAGTTCTGATGCGTCATCTTCTTCGCGTCGCTCTCGCGAGTGCAGCAGTCGGCCTTCTGGCCGGCTGCTCGCACACGCCGCTTCAGGAGGAACCGCCTCAGCATGGTGAGATGGCACCCGGTCCGGGTGTGTTTTCCGGTGCAGACGGCTCCTTCACGATCGTCGGTGATTCGAAGAAGAAAAAGCGTTACTGACCGGAACCTGTTCCGGTTCGGCAAAGGGCGGCTCTTGCGAGCCGCCCTTTTTCGTTTGGGTTGAACCGGCGCGGCACCATGCAGCCACCCGCCGGTGCATGACCGTGAAGACCACCCCGGTCCGGTCAGACCGGCATGACGTCAAAGGCGACACTGATACGGTAATCCTGCTCCGCAAAGGGAATCGTCCGGTGTCCCAGATATGACGGAAACAGCACGATCATGCCGGGTTGCGGCTTCAGCAGGCGCACCGGCGGCTCGTCCCTGCTCCGCAGCATGTAATAGGCGCGACCGAACTCGATCCAGCCTTCATGCCCGGAAACACCATCTCCCACACCAGACGGCACCTGCGGATAATAGACACCGCTGAGCCAGCCCGGAGGATGGAAATGCACATCGTGGAAACCGCCACGGTCCATGATATTCGCCCAGCAGCCGATCCGCGTCCGGCGCGGTCGTTGCGCCAGCCAGGGATGCGACGGATCGATGGGATTGTCCCGCACCCGATCCGCCACCGCCGCTTCGACCACCTTGCGGAATGCGGCAATCGCGCCCGCCGGATGCTCGAACAGTTCATCCGTGCTGCGCCCCCGGGTCAGGGAGCGGTTGAGGGGCGAGTATTGCAGCGATGGATGTGCCTCGATCTCGCTGACCAGGGCCGTATTGAAGGCGTCGAGCGAACCGTAGCCCTCCGGCGGCACCACGATCCGGCTGGTGACCAGCCGGTCCAGCGCCATCAGTTCTGCCGCCTCGGCCCGCTGTCCCAGCTCGTTCTGCGCCATGGCCTTGTAGGCGAGCGCCGTCGTCCGGCCCGGATGCTGCTCCAGGATGGCGTCGCAGCGGCGGATGCAGTCGGCGACATCGCCCTTCCGGAAAGCCGCGAAGGCCGCAAGTTCGGCGAAGTCCGGCGGCGCCTTGCCGCTGGCAATCACGGGATCCAGCCGGTCCAGCGCCCTGTCCGGCGCATCGGAACTGGCCAGCGCATGGGCCAGGTCATAGAGCACCGCCCCGTCTCCGGGGGCCAGTCGCAGCGCGGCCTCGTTGACGGTGGCCGCCTCGGCGAACCGCCCGATCTTGGTCAGCATGTTGCCGAGTTGCCGGTGCGCCGCAACGTGGGCCGGGTTGAGGCGGATCGCGTCGCGGTACGCCCGCTCCGCCGCGTCGAACCCACCGAGCCGCGACCAGGCCGTACCCAGCCAGAACGCCGCTTCCGGATTGTCCGGCGCTCCCTGCAGCGCAGCCTGCAGTGACTCTGTCGCCGCCTCCGGGTCGCCGGTCCGGACCTGCGCAATGCCAAGCTGGGTCAGCACCTCGGCATTGCCGGGCTGCAGTGCGTAGGCACGCTCCAGCTCCACCTTCGCCATAGCGGTGTCGCCGGCGGCCAGCATCATGGTCCCGAGATTGAGCGCGATGGCCAGCGCACCGGGCTCCAGCTTCGCCGCACGCTTCAGGTACGTGATACCCCGGCGCGTCTGGCCGCTGGCATGCTCTGCCAGCCCGGCGACAAACAGCAGCGATGGATCACGTGGCGCCTTCTTCAGCGCCCTTGACGCCCGGCGCGCCGCCTCGCTGGCCCTGCCCTGCTGTACCAGCGCCAGCATGTCGGAAGCCGAAACGGGGGCGGCGGTGCCGGAAGCCATGGCCTGCTCCTATTCGCCCGTGAAGGTCGGCGGGCGCTTCTCGAAGAAGGCTTCGATGGCCTCCGCGTGGTCGGCGGTCTGATGCGCCAGGGCCTGATAGGCGGCGGAGAGTTCCAGCACACCCTTCAGGTCCGTCTTCTGTCCTTCGCGCAGCAGCCGTTTCGACATGCGCAGGACCTCCGGCGGGTTGCTGGCGATGCGGGCCGCAAGCGCATTCGCCTCGGCCAGCAGTTCATCCTCAGGCACGCACTTGCTGGCCAGGCCCCATTCCGCCGCCTGTGGGCCATAGACTCGGTCGCCGGTGAAGGTCATCTCCGCCGCGCGGCTCATGCCGACCGCACGCGGCAGCAGGAAGGCACCACCGTCGCCGGGAATGATGCCCAGCTTCAGGAAGGACTCGGCGAAGAACGCCTTCTCCGCCACCAGCCGGATGTCGCACATGCAGGCCAGGTCACAGCCCGCACCCACTGCCGGGCCATTGACGGCGGCGATGGTCGGCACCTCCAGTTCGTACATGGCCAGCGGGATCTTCTGGATACCGTTGCGATAGCTGTCGCGGGTCTTCATGCCGCCGGAGCCGAAGATGCCGGAGCGTTCACGCATCTGCTTGACGTTGCCACCCGCCGAAAAGGCCCGGCCCTTGCCGGTCAGGATCACGCAGCGAACACTCAGGTCATTCTGGATGCGATCCGCCGCCGCAACGAAAGCCTCGAAGGTCTCCTGATAGGACAGGGCATTCATCTGCTCCGGCCGGTTCATGGTCAGTGTCACCACGTGACCGTCCTGTTCGTACAGTAGTTCTTCGCTCATCCCGTTTTTCCTCCCCAACTGGCACGCGCTTGCCCGACACTATCGGTCGGCTCACAACTTGAAAAGCGCGCACGCTGACGCTGAAGATTGCCGCTGGCGCGGACACGACCTGGAGCGGCGGGTTGGGGGAGTGAACCGGCACCGCTTCCATCATCTGATGCAACGATCTACTGTTGAAGCCACAAACCGGCAGGAGGCGCACAACGACCTCCGCGACAGGGATCATGGGGAGGGTTTCAGGTGAGCGAAGACAGCAGGAAGTACCGCAGTGCGAACTGGTTCGGGGCGGGCGCCAAGGACGGCTTCAACCATCGCGCCTGGATGAAGAATCAGGGCACGCCGCATGACGCCTTCGACGGTCGCCCCGTCATCGGCATCTGCAATTCCTGGTCGGAACTGACCCCCTGCAACGCGCATCTGCGCGATGTGGCCGAGCGTGTGAAGCGCGGCGTGTGGGAGGCGGGCGGCTTCCCGCTGGAGTTCCCCGTCATGTCGCTGGGCGAGACCCTGATGCGCCCGACCACCATGCTGTTCCGCAACCTGATGGCGATGGATGTGGAGGAATCGATCCGCGCCAATCCGCTGGACGGTGTCGTGCTGCTGTCCGGCTGCGACAAGACCCAGCCCGCCATGATGATGGGGGCGGCCAGCTGTGACCTGCCAACCGTCGTCATTACCGGCGGCCCGATGCTCAACGGCAAGTTCCAGGGCCAGGACATCGGTTCCGGCACCGACGTCTGGCGCTTCTCCGAGGATCTGCGGGCCGGCAAGATGACCCTGGCCGACTTCATGGAGGCGGAGAACTGCATGTCCCGCTCCAACGGTCACTGCATGACCATGGGCACCGCCTCCACCATGGCCTCCATGACCGAATCACTTGGCCTGACCCTGCCCGGCGCCTCCGCCGTGCCGGCCGTGGACGCCAACCGCTATCGCATCGCGCATCTGGTCGGGCGCCGCATCGTCGACATGGTGAAGGAGGATCTGCGCTTCTCCAGGGTCGTGACGCGGCAGGCGTTCGAGAACGCCGTGCGTGTCAACGCCGCCATCGGCGGCTCCACCAACGCCATCATCCATCTGATCGCCCTGGCCGGACGGCTGGGTGTCGACCTCACCATCGACGACTTCGACCGGCTGGCGCGCGGCGTGCCGCTGCTGGTCAACCTGATGCCCAACGGCAAGTACCTGATGGAGGACTATTACTACGCCGGTGGTCTGCCGGTGGTGGTGCGGGCACTGGCGGAGCAAGGGTTGCTGAACGACGATGTCGTCACGGTCAATGGTGCCTCCCTGACCGAGAATTCGGCGGAGGCGCGGAACTGGAACGATGACGTCATCCGCCCCTTCGACAATCCTTTGAACAAGGATGTCGGGCTGGCCGTGCTGCGCGGCAACCTGGCCCCCGACGGGGCGGTGATCAAACCGTCCGCCGCAACCCCTGCCCTGCTGACCCATCGCGGGCGCGCCGTGGTGTTCGAGAGCATCGAGGAGCTGCGGGCCAAGGTGGAGGATGACGATCTCGACATCGACGAGACCTGCGTCATGGTGCTGAAGGGCGCCGGTCCGAAGGGCTACCCCGGCATGCCGGAGGTGGGCAACTTCCCGCTGCCGGCCAAGATCCTGCGCAAGGGCATCACCGACATGGTGCGCATCTCGGACGCCCGCATGTCCGGCACGGCCTATGGGGCGGTGGTGCTGCATGTCAGCCCGGAATCCGCCGCGGGCGGTCCGCTGGCGCTGGTGCAGACCGGCGACATGATCGAACTGGACGTGCCGAACCGCCGCCTGCACCTGGATGTCAGCGACGCCGAGCTGGCGAAACGCAAGGCCGCCTGGACGCCGCCCGCCACACCGATGGAACGGGGCTACGTGCGCCTGTACCACGATCATGTCATGCAGGCGCATGAGGGCTGTGACCTGGACTTCCTGGTCGGCGGCTCCGGCGCGCCCATCCCGCGCGAAAGCCACTGACATGCGGGTCGTCATCACCGGCGGTGCCGGTTTCATCGGCAAGCGGCTGGCACGCCAGATCCTGCAACGCGGCAGCCTGACCAACGCGGCGGGGGCGGAGAAACCCGTCACCGCCATCACCCTGTTCGATGTCGTGGAGGCCACCGGTTTCGGCGACGCCGCGATGGTGAACACGGTGGCCGGTGACATTGCCGACGCCGCGCAGGTCGCGGCGGTCATTGGTGCGGATGCGGAGAGCATCTTCCACCTGGCCGCCATCGTCTCGGCGCATGCGGAGGAGGACTATGACCTCGGCATGCGCATCAATCTGGACGGCACCCGCAATGTCATCGCGGCGGCGCGGGCCATGCCGTCCCCGCCAAAGGTGGTGTTCGCCAGTTCGGTCGCGGTCTATGGCGGCGCGAACCTGCCCCGCACCGTGACCGACGAGACCCCGATCACGCCGCAGACCAGCTATGGCGTTGCCAAGGCCTGCGGCGAGCAACTGCTGAACGATGCCTCCCGCAAGGGCTTCCTGGATGCGCGCTCCCTGCGGCTGCCGACCATCTGCGTGCGCACCGGCAAACCCAACCGGGCCGCGTCCACCTGGGCCAGTTCGATGATCAGAGAGCCACTCTGCGGCGTCGATATGGAGGTGCCGGTATCCCCGGAAAGCGGCATGGCCCTGATGAGCCCGCGCCGCGTCGTCGATGCCTTCATCACCGCGCACGAAGTCGCGGCATCCGAGCTGGGCGACTGGCGCACCCTGCTGCTGTCCGGTTTCACCGCGACAGCCGCCGAGATGCAGGCGGCGGTGATCCGCAATCGCGGCAACCGGAAACTCGGCGAGATCCGTTTCAATCCCGACCCGAAGACCCAGGCCATCGTCAACGGCTGGCCTTCAGGCACAAAAGGCACACGTGCGGAGGCCCTCGGCATTCACACCGACGCCTCCATCGACGAGATCGTCCGCCACTTCATCGAGGATGACCTGGACAACCAGATCAAGGGCAACTTCTGACACCTCACGGCGATGCCGCTCCTCGTTGGCGAAGTGCCGAAGGTGACACCGGGTCGGGCATCGGTGGGATGGGGTGCGCATCAAGAATTGTCCACCCTCCCAAACGCCGCTCGCGGACTTGATCCGCGAGCCCAGCTCTCGGCACTGGATCGAACCAGTTCGCGCTGAGGTCGCAGCGCCGGTTCACCGACATCGGCGCGGCACGCTGGGTACCCGCGTCAGGCCCGGGTACGGCGTCTGTGGGGTGAGAGTTGCAGACCCGGCGACGCACGAAAAAGGGCCTGCCGTTTCCGACAGACCCTGATTCTTCAACGTTCCGGAGACGGCGGGCTGGCCGACCCGACCAGCCCCAGCCCGCCTGCGTTCCTTATGCCGCGTTGTGGCCCAGGATGGCCTTGACCTCGAGATATTCCTCCAGGCCGTACTCGCCCCATTCGCGCCCGTTGCCGGACTGCTTGTAGCCGCCGAAGGGTGCGAAGACGTCGGCCATGGCGCCGTTCACATGCACGTTGCCGGTGCGCAGCTGCTTGGCGATGGCCTGGGCATGGTCCGGCGCGCCGGAGACATAGCCGGACAGGCCATAGGGCGTGTCATTGGCGATGCTGACGGCGTCCGCGTCGTCCTTGTAGCCGAGGATCGACAGCACCGGGCCGAAGATTTCCTCACGCGCGATGGTCATGTCGTTGGTGACATTGGTGAACACCGTCGGGCGGGCGAAATAGCCCTTGTTGACGCCTTCCGGCAGGCCGGTGCCACCGGCGACGGGGTTCGCGCCCTCGTCGATACCCTTCTGGATCAGGCCCTGCACCTTGTCCCACTGCGCCTTGGAGACCAGCGGACCCATGGTGGTGTTCTCGTCCGTCGGATCACCGACGCGCACCTTGGCGGCGGCGGCCTTGGCGATCTCGCCGGCTTCCTCCATCCGGTCCATCGGCACCAGCATGCGGGTGGGCGCGTTGCAGGACTGGCCCGTATTGCCGAAGCACTGCAGCACACCGCCGAACACGGCCTTCTGGAAATCGGCGTCGTCCAGGATGATGTTGGCGGACTTGCCACCCAGTTCCTGCGACACGCGCTTCACCGTCGGGGCGGCGTTCTGCGCCACCGCGACACCGGCGCGGGTGGAGCCGGTGAAGGACACCATGTCCACATCCGGATGGGCGCTGATGGCGGAGCCGACGCCCGGGCCGTCACCATTCACCAGGTTGAACACGCCCTTCGGCACGCCGGCCTCATGCAGGATCTCCGCGAAGACGATACCGCTCATCGGCGCGATCTCCGACGGTTTCAGCACCATTGTGCAGCCCGCGGCCAGTGCCGGCGCGACCTTGGCGGCGATCTGGTTCACCGGCCAGTTCCACGGCGTGATCATGCCACAGACACCGATCGGTTCCTTGCTGAGACGCGTGGTGCCACGGTCCTCGTCGAATTCGAAGTTGGCCAGCAGCTTCGACATGGTCTTGAAGTGGCCGATGCCGGTGGCTGCCTGGACCTTCTGCGCGAAGGTGGCGGGCGCGCCCATTTCCTTCGAGATCGCGTCGGCCATCTCGGCATAATGGTTCTTGTAGGCGGTCATGATGGCCTCGAACAGTTCCAGCCGTTCCTGCTTGGTGGTCTGCGACCAGCTCGGGAAGGCGCGCTTGGCGGCCTGCACGGCGCGGTCCACGTCTTCCGCGTTGCCGAGCGAGATCTGCGCAAAGGCTTCCTCGGTTGCCGGGTTGATGACGTCGAACGGCTTCGGATCAGCCGGATCGACCCAGGCACCGTCAATATAGAACTTCATGCTGTTGGACATTGTCTGCTTCTCCTCATGCAGGATACGGGGGCAGGGCTTCCTCCCCTGAAGGCCCCGAAAGAATTTGCCTGAACGCCATATGGGGCGCTTGCCTGCAATAAACACGAGATCGGGCACGGTTAACAAGAGACACAACGTCCCGTGCGGGTCCGGACGCCCGCTGCGCGCGCAGGGCAGTGAAGAAACCGGGGCGCGTTGGGTGATATGGCAATCGCCAGTTGCGGTTGCAGAGCGCATCATGTCAACTCGACCCGGCTGTGAAATGGAGAACCGTTCAATGACAATATTGCGTTCGTGGCTGACGGCCTTTCCGCTGGCATGCCTTCTGCTGCTGGCCGCCTGTGACGACCCGGTCATGGATGCCACTCTGGCAGCAGACTTCCACGATAGTCCTGCAGCCTTCATTTCGGAGGTTGTCCGCCCCAGTGACGCGCAGCGCGAGGAACTGACATTGCGGGTCAACTTCGCGGAGGATGTCCCCGGCAGGATGATTCTGGCCGTCATGCGCGCCCTGCCGGCGCTCTACCAGGGTGAGCGGGCCTTCGACTGGTTCCGCCTGCCCGACGAGTTCCGGCAAGGCAGCATGCGGAAGTGCCGGCGCAGGCCATCACTGCTCGGCGGACCGCCCGTATCGGAATGCGAGCATTCATCGCTCTATGTCGAAGGTGTCTACGGGATCTGGCCAGATGAGGGCAAACCGCCACGCTCCTACAGATCGAAGGCGGAGGCACTGGACGCGTTGCGGTTCGCCCTGAAGGGGGCGCCGAATCTGGAACTGTTCTATTGCGGGCGCACACCCAATTCCTGTGCACCGGTCAAACTTTCACCCCTGTCGCTGTAGTCGGCCCGGTCATGCGAAGGATGTCAGCCTCCGAAACCGCGCAATATCACAGAACGGTCCGGAATCCGGTGCCAGAAAGGTAGTCCCGCCCCATCTGTGCTAGAGTTCGCGGGTAGCATGCCAAGTATGGTGAGATGACAGCACACGATGACAGACTGACCGCAACAAGCCGAGGCGATGCCCGGTCGCTTGTCGCGCGCGTTCGGGAAAGGCTGCGACGCGGACAGCGCCCGGCCCGGTTGCGCACGCTGCTGTTCGTCGCCTTCACCCTGATCGCCACGATTCCGGTCGGCCTGCTTGCCGCCTGGCAGCAGCAGTCGGCGTACGAGAAGGAACTGGCGGAGGTCAGTGAGCGGCATCTGCTGATCGCCCGGAACCTTTCCCATGCCCTTGATCGCTATTCGGAGGATGTCCAGGCCGTCTTCGGGCTGGCCGTGTCGGAAATGCGGGCTGCCAAGGCTGACGCATCCGCTGTCGCTTCCCTGCTCGCCGAGATGGGATTCCGCCACACCTGCATCGTCGATGGCGCCGGTCGCATTGCCGCCAGCCTGGATGGCACCGAGCAGGGTCAGCTGATCGACCGACAGGTCGGAAACATGAGCGCGCTTCGTCTGTTGGCTGAGGCGGCGGGAGTTGATGCGACATTCTCCGGCGTGCAGCTCGACCAGGATGGAAGGCCAACCCTGCATATCGTGCAACAGCTTTCGGAGGGGCGCATTGCCATAGGCACCCTGGGGACAGGCTATGTCACGGATGTGCAGCAGCGGATCGCATTCGGCCAGCGCGGACATTCCGCGATCGTTGACCAGTTCGGCCGCGTCATCGCCCATCCGAACAAGGCATGGCAGCAGCAGACGAAGGATATCTCGCGCGTGTCTGCGGTGGCCCGGATGATGAAGGGGGAAACCGGCGTCACCACCTTCTATTCCCCCGCCATGGACGCGGAGATGATCGCCGGATTTACCAGCGCACCGCACACCGGCTGGGGCGTCATGGTTCCGCAGCCGCTGGCGGAACTGTCGGCCCATGCCAGAAGCGTGCAACTGGTCTCGATACTGATCGGCGGGCTTGGCCTGCTGGTTGCCATCATCATTGCCTGGGTCATTGCCCGCTATCTTGCGCGCCCGATCGAACAGGTGGCAGATGTGGCAAGAGCGGTCAGCGCCGGCGACAGCAGCGCACGGGTGAGCGACCTGCCCCCCCGGACGCCGATGGAGATCGTGGCGATGGCGGAGGCGATCAACCAGATGCTGACCGACCTGTCGAACGCCAGTCGCCGGTTGCGGACCGAGGCCGCGCGGGCGGAGGCGGCCAATCATGCCAAGGGACGGTTTCTGGCCAACATGAGCCACGAGTTCCGGACACCCCTGAACGCCATCCTGGGGTTCGCCGAGATCCTGCGCGACCCCGACATGCACCCGGGCGATCCCGCCCTGACCCGGGAGTTCTCGACCGATATCCTGCGCGCCGGGCAGCACATGCTGAACATGGTCGAGAATATCCTGGAGCTGACGCGGGCGGAGGGCGGTCACCTGCAACTCGACCTGGCCCCCGTTGACGTGCGGGAGGCTGTCGGATTCGCCGTGTCGCTGGTGCGCCAGGACGCCAACGCGCGGAACATCTCCCTCGGCACGGAGGCCGAAGCCGACCTGCCGGTGATCAACAGCGACGTCAGCAAGATCCAGCAGATCGTCGTCAATCTGCTTTCCAACGCGGTCAAGTTCACGGATCCCGGCGGAACCATCCAGGTCCGACTGTCACGTGAACCGGACTGGCCGGTCGTCATCCGGGTCACCGATGACGGCATCGGGATCTCGGAGACCGATCTGGCCAATGTCATGACGCCCTTCGGCCAGGTCGCGGATGCGCTGACCCGCAACCATGACGGCACCGGTCTCGGACTTGCCCTGACGCAGGAACTCGTGGACCTGCTCCAGGGTCAGGTCAGCCTGGAATCCGTCCTCGGCAAGGGAACGATCGTGACCATCCGGCTACCCGACATCATGGCCTGACCGGCCCGCAGGCACGCTCAGCCGGGCGGGCACTGCGACACCGCCGCGCGATTGCGCCAGTGTTCCAGCAGCTTGTCGAAGTCTGCCTGCGGAAAGCCCTGCGGCGGACTGGTATCGAGGATGCGCAGGATCATGGCGCAACCTTCCCGGCGTTCCTCCAGCCAGAAATGCACATCGGCCAGGTACATCATGGCCCAGGCATTGTCCGGCTCAAGCTCCAGCGCCCGGATCAGCACGGGACGGGCCTCCGCATGGCGCCGACCGGCCACCATGTAGCGCCCGTAGTCGGCAAACCGGCCGGGGCGACCCTGCGGCTTGCTGACGGCCTGCGCGAACCAGTAGTCGATGACCTCCGCAGGCTGACCGATCTCTGCCATGGTCACCGCAATGCCGTGATAGACGTCGCCATCCTCCGGTGCATAACGCCATGCCAGGTTGAAGCGGTTGATGGCGGAACCCGGCTGCCGCAGTCCGATCCATTTCCAGCCCAGCCGGATCAGTTCCCGCGCCGTATCCAGATCCGTGCTGCCTTCCCGCTGCAGTTTCTCGACGAACTGCGCGTCTGCATCCTCCCGCGCGCCACTGCGCTCGGCACAGCCGAACAGGGGGCGGGCATCGCCGGGCAGCCGTGCGTCACCGAAGGCAAATTCCGGATGTTCCTGGGCGAGACAGGTCTCGCGCCATGAACTCTCCTCCGCGACAGCAGCCGCGCCCAGTGACAGCACGGCCACGGACGCCAGCACGAAACCTGCGATGACGCCCCTCACAGGCCCAGCACCGCCTTGGCGATGACGTTCTTCTGCACTTCATTGGTGCCGCCATAGATGGTCGATGCGCGCTTCAGCAGGTGCTCCGGCATCACCCCGTCCGCATGGGCCGGGCCGACCGGGGCCACATTGCCCTGCCAGTTCAGCGCGGTGTGGACATAGGGCGCGCTGTAGTAGCCGATGGCTTCCACCATGGTCTCGTTGATCGACTGCTCGATCTCCGTGCCCCGGATCTTCAGCATCGAGGATTCGGCCCCTGGCGGGCGACCCGCGGCGGCGTCTGCCAGATTGCGCAGGTTGGTGACCTCCAGCGCCGCAAGCTCGGTCTCGATCTCCGCCACCTTGCGGCGAAACGCCGGATTCTCGATCAGGCGTCCGCCACCATCGGCCTCCGCGCCCGCCATCTCCTTCAGCTGCTCCAGCCGCCCCTTGGAGCGACCGACCCCGGCGATACCCGTCCGCTCGTTACCCAGCAGGAACTTGGCGCAGGTCCAGCCCTTGCCCTCCTCCCCGATCAGGCAATCCAGCGGCACCTTCACATCGTCCAGGAAGACCTCGTTCAGATAGTGGTAGCCGTCCATGGAGACGATGGGCTTCACCGTGACACCCGGTGTGCGCATGTCGATCAGCAGGAAGGAAATGCCCTGCTGCGGCTTCTCGGCGGTGGGGTCGGTGCGGACCAGCGTGAACATCCAGTTCGCCCGGTGGGCGCCGGAGGTCCAGATCTTGTGGCCGTCGACCACATAGTGATCACCCTCCCGCCGGGCCTTCGTGGCCAGTCGCGCCAGATCCGACCCGGCCCCGCGTTCCGAATAGCCCTGGCACCACCAGTCCTCCGTCGAGAGGATGCGCGGCAGGAACCGTTCCTTCTGCGCCGGCGTGCCGAAGGTATAGATCACCGGCCCGACCATGGTGATGCCGAAGGGGATGATGCGCGGGCAGTCGGCGCGGGCGCATTCCTCGTCGAAGATGAACCGCTGCGCGGCGTTCCAGCCGGTGCCGCCATATTCCTCCGGCCAGCCGGGTGCGATCCAGCCACGCTCGTACAGGATCTTCTGCCAGCGCAGGTAATCGTCCTTCGGCAGATAGGACCAGCCGATGCGGGCGCGCTCCCGAATGTCGCTCGGCACCTTCTCCCGCAGGAACGTCCGTACTTCCTCGCGAAAGGCGATCTCTTCCGTACTGAAAGACAGATCCATGTTCCCGATCCTCCCCGATCATCTGTATGTCGCCGGGCGCAGACAGATCGTGCGCGGGCGGACTGCATTCATAGCGCAAGCCCGGGCCGGGCGAAAAGCCCTCACGGTTCGCGCAACGCCGCATCAAGGCGCGCGATGGCCTGTTCGATCTGTGCCGCATCGAACCCGGCAAAGCCCAGGATCAGTCCCTTTCGGGGCGGCTCCGCGACATAGAAGGGGCTGAGCGGGCGCACGGTCACACCCGCTGCCGCTGCCCGCCGGGCCGCCACCACATCCGTCATCCGTGCATCCAGTGCCGGGGTGGACCAGGCAATGGCGTGCATGCCGCTGTCCACCTCCTGCAGGGTCAGCAGGTCGGCTGTTCGCTGCATCGCCGCCGCCAGCGCCCGGTAGCGCTGACCATAGAGCCGACGCATGCGCCGCAGATGGGTCGCGAAGCCACCGCTGGTGATGAATTCCGCCAGTGCCGGCTGCGCGATGATGGATGTGGCCGGTGCGCGGACCCGCAGGGTCTCGCGAAACCGGTCCATCGTCCGGCGTGGCACCACCAGGTAACTGATGCGCAGGGACCGGAACAGGACCTTGGAGAAGCTGCCGAGATAGACCACGCGCCCCTCGCGATCCAGGTTGGCCAGGGCCTCCAGCGGGCTGCCGCGATAGCGGTACTCGCTGTCGAAATCATCCTCGATCACGAACCGGTCTGCGGCCCCGGCCCATTGCAGCAGCGCCAGGCGGCGAGGGAGCGTCATGGTGACCCCCAGCGGAAACTGCCGCGACGGGGTGACGACAACGCCCCGGACCTGATCACCCTCCGGCAGCCGCTCGATGCACAGGCCCTCGGCGTCGACCGCGACATGCTCCACCGCCTGCCCCGCCTCCGCCAGGACCGTACGCATGTCCTGATAGCCGGGATCCTCCATCACCACCGTTGAAGTGTCCGGAAACAGGGCGGCCAGCACCAGGCGCAGGGACTCGGCCGAGCTGGAGGTGACGATGATCTGATCGGGCAGCACATCCAGTCCGCGCCAGGCCTTCAGATGATCCGCGATGGCCGCGCGCAGTATCGGCAGGCCGAAGGGGTCTCCACGCTCCAGATGGGCCGGGTCCAGGTTCTGGAATCCACGCTGCAGCAGCCGACCCCATTCCCTGCGCTCCACCGAGCCCAGGTCCGGCACCATGTGGGCCAGCGGGCGGGGACGTTCCGGCGCGGCCAGCGGGGCAGGCCCGGCGGCGGGCACGGCGCGGGCGGCTGTTGCACCCGTGAGCAGTTCGGGAACCAGCTCCGCCACATAGGTGCCTGCCCCCCGGCGCTGCTCGACATAGCCCTCGCTCTGCAACTGGTCATAGGCGGCAACGACGGTCGTGCGGGACAGGCCGAGTTCCGCTGCCAGGTCACGGCTGGAGGGCAATCGCGCCCCGGAGCGCAGACGTGCTTCAAGGATCAGGTCCCGCACCTGATCGTAGAGCTGCATGAAGACGGGCCGGGTGCGGGACCGCTCCACACTGATGGTCAGCAGGGAGGCCGGGATGGTCAACAGGGACGCTGGCAGAGGATCGGACATCAATTGGACTGGTATTATTACTGTTAATTGGCACTTTCTACCATGCCAATTGAACGGTATCCAGCATCACGACGGCCACCACAATCGATGGAGAAATGACATGGCACGCGAGACCAAGGCCCCCAGCGAACGGACCCGTGTGAAGCGCCTCAACGAGCGTGCGGTCTATGACCGGCAGGGAATCGACGCCATTCTGGATGCGCAGCCGCTGTGCCACGTCGGATACGTGCGCGATGGCCAGCCGTTCGTGACACCGACGTTTCAGTGGCGGGAAGGGGATCATGTCTACTTCCATGGCTCCTCCGCCAGTCAGGCGCTGCGCACTGCAAGGAACGCCGACGTCTGCCTCACGGTTTCCTGCTTCGACGGTCTGGTGCTGGCGCGTTCCGGCATGCACCATTCCGCCAACTACCGTTCCGTCATGATCCTGGGCAGACCTACGCTGATCGAGGACCCGGAGCTCAAGAACACCCTGGTGAACAACTTCATCGAAGGGCTGTTTCCCGGTCGTGTCGAGACGCTGCGCCCCAACAACGCGCAGGAAATCAAGGCGACGTCGGTGCTGTCGCTGCCGATCAGCGAGGCATCGGCGAAGGTGCGTACCGGCAACCCGGTCGATGATGATGAGGACTATGCCCTGCCGATCTGGGCCGGGGTCATCCCGCTGCATACCACAGTCGGCACACCCTACGACGACGGGCGCTTGCTCGACGGGGTTGAAGTACCGGATCACGTGCTGAATTTCGGCAAGAACCTGTTCTGAGGCCCGGATGAACCGGTACAGACCGTCCAATGTACCGGCTCATCTGTACCCTTACCGCATGACAACCATCACGCAGGCAGCGTTCGACAGCCATTGATGATCATGATACCACGGGTGTGGAACCGTGCGGGGTAGCAATCATGGCCGGGCATGCTGCGGAAGTACTGGACATCCGGGATCAGCAGCTGAGGGATCTGTACACCTACTGGCAGACAATGCGGGGGGACAACCGGATTCCGCCCCGCTCGGCCTTCGATCCGATCCAGGTTCCCCGGCTTCTGCCCAATCTGATCCTGCTGGATGTCGAACGGGAAACGGGGCGCCTGATTGTCCGGGTGCTTGGGACACGCGTTGCCACTGTCTATGGCAAGGACTACACAGGCCGCTATCTGGACGAGGTCTATTTCGGTTCGAATACCACAAGCGTGCTGGACGACTATGGCACCTGCGCGCGGGAAGGCATTCCGGTGCTGGGGGAGCGCAACTTCCGCAATGTCAGGGATGTTGTGTACCGCATGGAACGGCTGATCCTGCCGTTCTCCGACGATGGCAAGGTGGTCAACAAGCTGATTTCCGGTCTGCACTTCATCGAACTGAACTGAACCCGGGACAACAGGACATGAGCGAAGCAGCGCCGATCGAGATTGTGGTCACACGTGGCGGCGTGGTCGAGAGCACGCATCTGGTGCATGCCGTGATCGCGGGCCCTGACGGCGACGCCACGCACGTCTTCGGCCAGGCCGACAGGCCGACATTTCCCCGTTCGGCGATCAAGGCAATGCAGGCACTGCCGCTGGTCGAGAGCGGCGCGGCGCGGACGCATGGCCTGTCGCCCGCCGAACTGGCACTTTCCTGCGCCTCGCACGAGGGCGAGGGCTTTCACACCGGGGCAGTGGGCGCGTGGCTGACACGCCTGGGCCTGACGGAGGACGCGCTGGCCTGCGGGCCGCAATGGCCGCGCCGCTTCGATGACCAGGCGACGCTGATCCGGGACGGCCAGCAGCCTGTGCGCCGCCACAACAACTGCTCCGGCAAGCATTCCGGCATGCTGACCACCGCACTGCACCTGGGTGACCCGGTGAGCCACTATCAGGACCGGCGTCATCCGGTTCAGCAACGGATCTTCGCCGCCATCGGCGAGATGGCGGGTGTCGACCTGTCCAACACGCCGTTCGGCATCGACGGCTGTTCCGCACCCAACCCGAACCTGCCGCTGTCGGCGGTTGCCGTGGCCGCCGCGCGGCTGGCCGAAGGTGATGCGGGACGGCTTGGTGCGGCCCGTTCGGACGCCTGTCGCACCCTCTGTCATGCCATGCGGGCACACCCGGAGATGATCGGCGGCACGGCGCGGGTGGATACCGACCTGATCCGCGCTTCCGGCGGGCGCATCCTGTCGAAGACCGGGGCAGAAGGCGTCTACGTTGTCTATCTGCCGGAACAGAAGCTCGGCATTGCGCTGAAGGCGGAGGACGGGGCGTCCCGCGCCTCTGCCGCCGCCCTCTGGTCGGTGCTCGACACCCTTGGACTGCTGGATGACGGACTTCGCACCGCCATGACCGACCATTGCCGCCCGCCGCTGCGCAACTGGGACGGGCTGGTCACCGGGCAGTTGCTGGACGCGCGGGAACTCTGAACCACCGGCCGACATAGCGGCATATCCGGCACGCGTTCATGCGTGCAGACGCGTCCCTGCGCAGACGGTAGGTTCACAGCCAGGAATGCTGCAGGGGAGGGCACGCCATGGCCACAGAGGCAAAATACGGATTCACCGAAGCCGACATGCTGGAAACACCACTGTCGTTCCGCGACGGGCTGTTTGCGGGCAAGACCGTGCTGGTCTCCGGGGCCGGCAGTGGCTTCGGCAAGTCCATGGCCATCGTCTTCGCCAGGCTGGGGGCCAACCTCTACCTCTGCGGTCGCAAGCAGGAGAAACTGGACCGCACGGCGGAGCTGATTGCCGGGCTGGGCCGGGAGGTGGAGACACGGGCGCTCACCATCCGCGACGCGGAAGCCGTCGACGATATGGTGGGTGCAGCGTTTGATCGCTTTGACGACCTGGACCTGCAGATCAACAACGCCGGCGGCCAGTTCGCGCAGGATGCCATCGACTTCTCCGTCAAGGGCTGGAACGCGGTGATCGACACCAACCTGAACGGCACCTGGTACATGATGCAGGCGGCGGCGAAGCGCTGGCGCGACCGGGGCGAGCCCGGCAGCATCGTCAACATCACCGCCAGCGTCGATCGCGGCATCCCGCAGATGGCCCATACGGCGGCGTCCCGCTCCGCGGTCAACACGCTGTCGAAGACCGTGGCAACCGAATGGGCACCCTACGGCATCCGGGTGAACTGCCTCGGCATCGGCACGATCGCCAGCAGCGGCTTCGAGAACTACACCGACGCAGGGCGCGAGACCTTCAAGGACTCCAATCCCATGAAGAAGGTCGGAGATCTCTGGGACGTGGCGGAGACAGCGGTCTTCGTCGGCGGTCCCACCGGCAAGTTCATGACCGGCGAGATCGTGCATGTCGACGGCGGATCGCGCATGTGGGGCGACCACTGGGGCGCGGGACGCCCGGCCTACTTCGAGCGCTGAGACGAACCGGACACCGATACTTGAATTCCTATTTCTCCTTCATCGCCGCCAACCGGCGCTTCCTGTCGTTCGGCGTCACGGCGGCGTTCCTGTCCAGCTTTGGCCAGACGTTCTTCATCGCCCTGTTCGGCGGAGCATGGCGGGCGGAATTCGATCTCAGCCACGGTGATTTCGGGACCCTCTATTCGCTGGGTACGCTCTGCGCCGGGCTGACGCTGATCTGGCTGGGGCGGAAGATCGACCATGTCGACCTGACCCGCTACACGCTGATGGTGTCGGCGGGCTTGGCGGCGGCCTGCCTGCTGACGGCGGTCGTCCCCTCCGCCATCTTCCTGGGCCTTGTCTTCTACATGCTGCGCCTGACAGGACAGGGGCTGATGAGCCATGTCTCCATCATCGCCATGGCGCGCTATTTCGACCGCGCGCGCGGCAAGGCGGTCAGCCTGGCGGCTCTGGGGCATCCGCTGGGGGAGGCCGTCTTTCCGCCCATGGCCGTGATCCTGCTGGGTCTGATCGGCTGGCGCTGGACCTGGGGCGGCTTCGGCATCGTGTTGCTGGTCGGGGTCGCGCCGCTGATGATCTGGCTGCTGCGCGGACAGGCGGAGCGCGAGACGGCGCGGCAGGCCGGGCTGACCGACGCGATCCGGACAGGCGCCCGCCCGGCGCGGTCCCGCACCCTGTCGGAGGTCGTGCGCGATCCCGTCTTCTACCCGCAGGTCTTCGCCATGATGGCCCCGGCCTTCATTTCCACCGGCCTGTTCTTCCACCAGGTGCATCTGGCGGAGGTGAAGGGCTGGAGCCTGGAATGGCTGGCGAGTTGCTTCGTCGGATTCGCCTTGGCCCAGGCCCTGTCCAGCCTGATCGCGGGCAATCTGGTCGACCGTGTCGGCGGTATCCGCCTGCTGCCCTTCTACCTGCCGGCGCTGGGTCTCTCGGCGCTGAGCCTGATCGTCACCGATCATGCCCTGGGCGCCCTGATCTACATGGTACTGGTCGGCACCACCGCCGGTGCTGGGTTCACCCTGATGGGCGCGGTATTCGCGGAGATGCACGGCACCGGCCACCTGGGCGCGATCCGCAGCCTGATCCAGGCCACGATGGTGATGGCCACCGCCGCCTCCCCCGTCTGTTTCGGGCTGCTGCTGGATGCCGGCGTCAGCTTCGACACGCTGGCTGCCGGATGTGTGGCCTATGTCTCTGTCGGTGTGGTGATTCTCAGCCTGCTGCAGCCCGCCCTGCGCGCACGGCGCGACGCACTCACCAGATAGCGTCCCCGAGCAACAGCGCCACAAGCAGGCCCACCAGAATGCCGGCAATTCCGGCAGCCACCGCCCAGCCAAGCGGCGCCGACGCCGGGGTTTCCGCCGCCTTCACCTCGACCTGCTCCATCCGGTCGAAGGCCCGCTCCGCCCGCTCCAGCAGGCGCGGCACCATCTCCACGATGTCCAGGGTGTCGGTGATGAACCCGGCAATCCGCGCCTCCGGCCCCAGATTGTCCCGCGCCCAGCCCTCGATCACCGGCTGCGAGGCGCTCCAGAAGTTGATGTCCGGATCGATGCCGCGCGACACGCCCTCCACCGTCACCATGGTCTTCTGCAGCAGCAGCAGCTCGGTACGGGTCTCCATGGCGAAGGTCTCGGTCACCCGGAACAGCTGCGCCATCAGCCGCCCGATGGAGATCTCGCTGACCGGCTTGCCCCGGATCGGCGCACCGATGGAGCGGCAGGCTTGCGCGAACAGATCGACGGAGGTCTCGGGCGGCACGTATCCCGCAGCGATATGCACCTCCGCCGCGCGGCGATAATCCCCGGCGATGAAGGACCCCAGCATCTCCGCCATGAACAGCCGGGTGCGATGATCCAGCCGCCCCATGATGCCGTAATCGACGGCCACTACCGTGCCGTCCGGATCGACGAACAGGTTTCCCTGGTGCATGTCGGCGTGAAAGAAGCCATGCGCCAGGCTCTGGCGCAGGAAGATGCGAATGACGCGTTCCGCCAGCGCCGGGCGGTCAATCCCGGCAGCGTCCAGTGCCGCATTGTCGCCGATGGGCACGGATTCGATCCGTTCCATGGTCATGACACGGCCCGCCGTGCGTTCCCAGTCGATCAGGGGCGTGCGGAAGTCCGGATCCTGCTGGAAGACCTCCCCCATCTCGTCGGCGGCGGCGGCCTCCAGCCGCAGGTCCATCTCCAGCGCCACGGACTGTTGCAGGGTGCGCACGATATCAACCGGACGCAGCCGTTTCAGCTTCGGGTCAGCCCGCTCCGCGATCCGCGCCAGCCAGAAGAACAGGTCCATGTCCTGCTGCAGCTTTTCCTCGATGCCGGGGCGCAGCACCTTGACCGCGACCTTCGCGGGGCCATCCGGGGTGGCGACGGTGGCGAAGTGGACCTGGGCGATGGAGGCGGCAGCAACGGGCTTGCGCCCGAAATCGACGAACAACTCCTCCAGCGAGCGCTCCAGTTCGCTTTCGATGGTCTGGCGGGCTTCATCGAAGCTGAATTCGGGCAGCCGGTCCCGCAGCCGCCCCAGATCATCGGCAATGCCTTCACCCAGCAGATCGGCACGGACGGAGAGCGCCTGCCCCAGCTTGATGAAGGACGGCCCCAGATCCTCCAGCGCCGCAGCCAGCCGCTCCCCCGGTCGCCGGTCGCGATTGCGCCGCGACCGGCCTGCGAACAGCCGCGCCAGACGCAGCGCGAAAGGGGGTGCGTCCAGCCGCTCCAGCGGGAACAGGGCGTCATGCTTCTGCAGGGTCCGCGCAATGAAGACCAGCCGCGCGACATAGGTCAGGCGTCTGATCATCAGCTAGATTCGCCAGCCGCGATGGATGGCGGCGATTCCCCCTGTCAGGGCGTCGAAACCGACCCGTCGCAGGCCCGCATCACCGATCATGGCCGCGAAGTCATCCGGCGCGGGAAAGCGGCGGATGCTCTCCGCCAGATACTGATAGGCGTCCGGGTCGTCGGCGATCATCTTGCCGATGCGCGGCATCGCCTGGAACGACCAGGCGTCATAAAACGGCTTCAGCGCCGCCGCCGAGACGGTGGAGAATTCGAGGCAGAAGAAGCGCCCGCCCGGTCGCAGTACGCGGCGGATCTCCCGCAGCGCCAGATCGATGCGGGTCACGTTCCGGATACCGAAGGCGATGGTCACCGCGTCGAACTGCGCATCCTGGAAAGGCAGCGCCTCCGCGTCGCCCACGGTCCAGTCGATGCCCCGGAACAGGCCCTGGTCCAGCAGCCGGTCGCGCCCGACCTGGACCATGGAGGGGTTGATGTCGCACAGCGTGACGTGGGCCGCGCCATCGGTGCGGCGGTGGATCAGCCGCGCGATGTCGCCGGTGCCGCCTGCCAGGTCCAGCACCTTCTCCCCCGCCCGGGGGCGCAGATCGGTGACGAACCGGTCCTTCCAGATGCGGTGCACTCCCAGCGACAGAACGTCGTTCATCACATCGTAGCGCGCCGCGACGGAGTGGAAGACCTGCCCCACAAGCCCGGCCTTCTCCGCCTCCGGCACCTCCCGGAAGCCGAAGGAGGCCATGGATTCGCCATCGCTGTTTCGTGTCTCGACCATGCGGCGCACCATAGCGGAGCCGCCGGGGCCACGCTACAGTGCCCCCCATGCCGGAGCTTCCCGAAGTAGAGACCGTTCGTCGCGGGCTGGACCGTCGCCTGACAGGGCGGCGCCTGACCCATGTGGTCGTGAACCGGCCGGACCTGCGCTTTCCCCTGCCCCCCGATCTGGGCGCACGCCTTTCGGGGCGGCGGGTGGAGGCCATGCGCCGTCGCGCCAAGTACCTGCTGTTCGATCTGGACAGTGGCGAGACCCTGATCGGCCACCTGGGCATGTCGGGGCGGATGCATATCCACGACGCCCGCCCCAACAGCCAGCAGCCGCACGAGCATATCGTCTTCGACGTGGAGGACGGCACGGTGGTGATCTTCCAGGACCATCGCCGCTTCGGCTATTTCGACCTGTGCCCGACCGCCGCGCTGGACGATCACCGGTTCTTCCGCGACCTGGGACCGGAACCGCTGGGCGACGGTTTCTCCGGCGCCAGCCTGTCCGCCGCCATCGCCACGAAACGCACGCCCATCAAGTCGGCCCTGCTGGACCAGCGTGTGGTTGCCGGACTGGGCAACATCTATGTCTGCGAGGCGCTGTTCCGTGCCGGAATCGCCCCCACCCGGCTGGCCATGACCGTGTCCGGTCGGCGCGCCGCACGTCTGGTGCCGGA
>Ga0070728_10001515_pt1 | contig 33878 bp, 32 predicted proteins | sample tdDd471_FD_66723 | JGI IMG/M metagenome (GOLD analysis project Ga0070728, IMG submission 66723) | Marine sediment microbial communities from the Atlantic coast under amendment with organic carbon and nitrate - tdDd47.1 | ecosystem: Environmental > Aquatic > Marine > Coastal > Sediment | place...
TGTCCACCACCAGCGTGCCGTCCAGGCTGATGGTATGTCCGCGCATCGGCAGGTCGAAGTGGCCGAGCGTGTGGCGACCCGCGACCTCGTTGGCGCCGGTCGAATAGAGGAAGTTCCCGGCGAAGGCGCGCAGTTCCGTGCCATTGACCTGGCTGCGGTCATAGGCGGTCAGGGAGTCCCAGCGGGCTGCGGGATTCATGCCCCAACCGACATGACTGACGGCATAGGCGTCACGATCCCCCCAGGCGGCGATGTAGCTGTCGAACAGGGCGGCATCGACGCCATCGCCGGAAATGTCGGTGATGTAGTCGTTCTCGATCGTAAGGCGGATCGGTCGGTCGACGTAGCGCTTGAAGGTCAGGTTCACGTCACCGGTGTTCATCACTACCGTGCCGTTGACGCAGCCGGGTGCGGGAAAGCAGAGGCAGAGGCCGCCGGGCCAGTGGGTGATGGTCCCGGCACGTTTGCTGAAACCCCAGCCACCGCCTGCCGGTGCCTTCTCCACATTGACTGTCAGGTCCGTACCGGCAGCCGAGGTCACGCGCATCTGCTTCGCGTCACGCAGCATCCTGATGCCGGTCTTCACCTTGGCTTCCAGTTCCGGCGTCGGTGTCAGGCGTTCCAGCAGTTCCGGATGCTCGTTGGAGACCATCAGGACCCGCGCGCCACCCTTCAGGATCGCCGGAAGCTCCTTCGCGTGCAGCAGTCCCTCCACCGTGCAGTCGGCGACGAAGCCGGACGCGCCCAGCGCGCCGATGACCGGTTCCAGTCCGCGAATCGCATCCGACGCGCCGGTCGAGCGCACCGGGGCCGGAGCCGTCTGGCGGGGGGAGGGCAGGACGACGTGAAAGACCTCCGCCCCCATCCGCTGCAGCGCCAGTTCCGCCAGATCCACATTCACCCTCCGGCTCTGGCTCTCGGAGAGAATGGCGCAGACCTCGCCCGGCTTCACTTCGCAGAGGCGGAAGGTCTCGGCGAAGGCGTCGATCCATCTGGCTTCAATGCGTTCACGCAGCATGGTTTCTCTCCTCAGGCGACGCGGTAGGTGGCCTGGGCGTCGGCTGTGCCGTCCACCGCCACCCGACCGTCGTGGACCATGTGGATCAGATGCGCCAGCACCGACCGGGCCGCCGCAGGATGCAGGTTCTTCGGCACGTCCGCGTACATGGTGGCGACCATCTCCGGAATGGTCCGGGGGCCGCCTTTCAGCAGGTCCAGGATCTGGCTTTCGCGCAACTGCCGGTGCGCCCGGTAGGCCCGCACGAAGTCGTGCACGTTCTCGATGGGCGCACCATGGGTCGGGTAATAGCGCTGGTCATCGCGCTCCAGCAGCTTGTCGAGCGAGTTGAAGTAATCGGTCATGTTGCCGTCCGGCGGCGAGACCACGGTCGTTGACCAGCCCATGACGTGATCGCCGGTGAACAGCGCCTTCTCCTCCCGCAGTCCGAAGCATATGTGATTCGAGGTATGGCCCGGCGTGTGGACCGCTTCCACCGACCAGCCGTCGCCTTCCACGATATCGCCATGCCGAATCACGTGATCCGGGGCGAAGTCATGATCGCCGCCCTCTTCCACCTTCGGGCCGCCGCGATCACCGCCGTGCGGGCCGTAGCCCCAGGTCTGCGCGCCGGTCGCGTCCTTGACGAGTCGTGCGGCCGGACTGTGATCGATGTGGGTATGGGTGATCAGCTGATGTGTCACCGTCTCCCCCTCGACCGCACGCAGCACCGCCTCCACATGCCGCTCGTCCAGCGGCCCGGCATCGACGATCGCAACCTTGCCGCGCCCGATGATGTAGGTGCCGGTACCATGAAACGTGAACCCGCCCGGATTGTTGCAGATCACCCGCCGAACCAGCGGGCTGAGCTCCGCAGGCTCCCCGTATTCGAAATCCAGCTCCCGAATGAACGGAATTGCGTAGGCCAAGTTTGTGTCCTCCCCGAGACGTTGACGAATTGACAGCCGTCAAACCGCCCCTATCCTACCCGAGCCGTTACGTGGCGAAACCCGCGTAATCGAATTGGGGCGACACAAGGTCCGGGACAGGATCGGTGGCCCTGAAGGTTGGCAACGCCGCCATGTGCGGTTCAGGGGAGGATACGGGGACGTGGATTCCGTCCAGATTTATATTTCGTTGTTCGTCAACGGACTGGCGCTAGGCTGTATCTATGGCCTGATCGCGCTTGGCTTCGTGCTGATCTACAAGGCAACGGAGATGGTGAACTTCGCGCAGGGCGACCTGATGATGGTCGGCGCGTTCATCGCCTTCGGACTGATCGCCGGTTTCGGGCTCAATTTCTGGCTCGGCTTCCTGCTGACGGTCGTGTTCATGATCATCTTCGGCTTCCTGCTGGATGTGGTCGTGATCCGGCGCCTGATCGGCCAGCCACAGTTTTCCATCGTCATGGCAACCATCGGCATCGGCTATGTGCTGCGGTTCGTCATGCCCTATGCCTTCAACGTCGAGCAGATCGCGTTCCTGACCCCCTTCACCGGCAAGGCCGTGCATGTGGCGGCGATGACGCTGGATGCGGGCAAGCTGGCGGCGGTGGTGGGGACGCTGGTGCTCTGTGTCGGTCTCTACATGTTCTTCCAGCGCACGCGCATCGGTGTGGCGATGCAGGCCGCGTCCCAGAACCAGCTTGCGGCCTATTACATGGGCATTCCGGTGGCCCTGATCTTTTCGCTGATCTGGGGCATCTCAGCCGGTGTGGCGGCCATTACCGGTGTCATGATGATGCCGATCGCGAACGTCATGGACCCGTCCATCGGCTTCATCGCGATCAAGGCCTTCGCTGGCGCCGTCGTGGGCGGTTTCGGCTCCATTCCCGGTGCGCTGGTGGGCGGCATCATCATCGGGCTGGTGGAGCAGTTCTCCGATTATCTGCTCGCCCCCGGCTACAAGGACATCATGGTCTTCTCCGTGCTTCTGGCGGTGATGGTTGTCCGGCCGGAAGGCATTTTCTCCCAGATGGGCAGGAAGAAGGTCTGATCCGATGCGCTTTGTTTTCAAGACACGCTACGAACAGGACCTGCGGCTGTGGCGCCACAATGGTGACCTGATCGGTTATGGCATCTTCCTGGCGGCGCTGCTGGCACTGCCGATGTTCGCGGGCGTCTATTACGTGGGTGAGGCCAATCTCTGGCTGATCTACTCCATTGCAGCCATGGGCCTGATGATCGCTGTCGGGTTCACCGGCATGGCAAGCCTCGGACATTCCGCCTTCCTGGGTATCGGTGCCTATACACATGCCTACCTGCTGCAGAACGGGGTGCCGTTCGTCGTCTCGCTGCCGCTGGGCGGGCTGCTTGCGGGCGCGATCGGTGTCGCCGTGGGCTTTCCCACACTGCGGATGCACGGCATCTATCTGGCCATCGCCACGCTTGCCGTTGCCCTGATCACGCAGGAGGTCATGTCGAAATGGTCGTCGGTCACCGGCGGCTTTGACGGACTGCCCGTTGCGGCACCTGACTTCCTCTCCATCCAGCCGGAGGCGATGTACCAGGGGGAATGGTTCTCGGTCGGCGGCCTGCATGTCGGCTGGGTCGAACTGTGGTCACCGGTCTCGCTCTACTACATCTGCATCGTGGTGCTGGTCCTCGCCGCGCTGATCGCGCGGAACCTGCTGCGCAGCCCGACGGGCCGTGCCTTCGTTGCCATCCGGGATTCGGAGATTTCGGCGCAGTCGATGGGTATCCATCTGGCGTACTACAAGACGACAGCTTTCGGTATCAGCGCCTTCGTCACCGGCCTCGCCGGAGGGCTGTTCGCGCACCAGATTTCCCATCTGGCACCGGACGCGTTCAATATCTTCATTTCCATCGAACTGCTGCTGATCTGCGTCGTTGGTGGCATCGGCACCATTCAGGGTGCGGTGCTGGGTGCTGCGTTCCTGATCATGCTGAGGTCGTTCATCCCGATCATGCGTGACGAGGTGACGGCCGGTGCTGGCGGGGTCGAGTTCCTCGCCGGGCTGGTGCGCTTCGTCAATTCACCGGGTCTGGAAGCTGCGATCTTCGGTGCACTGCTGGTGCTGTTCATCATCTTCGAGCCGATGGGCCTCTATGGCCGCTGGCTGAAGGTGAAGACCTATTTCGATCTGTTCCCGCTGTACAAGAAATCGACCTTTGCGCGGCAGAAATCCTATGTGAAGACGGAGCGGCTGCGGTGACCTTCTTCAAGGCGGACAAACTGGCAATCCATTTTGGCGGCGTTAAGGCCGTGGATGGTGTCGATTTCGAGATCGCCGAGGGCGAGATCTTCACGATCATCGGACCCAACGGTGCGGGCAAGACGACGATCTTCAACCTGATCAGTCGCATCTATGAACCGACCGAAGGCAAGCTGATCTTCAATGACGAGGATATCACCAACACCGCACCGCATCTGATCGCCGGGCGGGGCATCGCACGCACGTTCCAGAACATCGAGCTGTTCGAGCAGGCGACGGTACTGCAGAACCTGCTGATCGGACGCCACGCCCATCGCAGCGGTACCCTTCTGGCCAACATCTTCTTCCTGCCCTCCACCCGGCGAGCCGAGCTGGCGCACCGCGAGGAGGTGGAGAAGGTGATCGAGTTCCTGGACCTTGCCCGGTACCGCGATCAGCGCATCGCCAACCTGCCTTACGGCGTGCGGAAGGTGGTGGAACTGGGGCGCGCGCTCTGTACCGAACCGAAGCTGCTGCTGCTCGATGAGCCGTCGTCGGGCCTGAATGTCGAGGAAACCAGCGACATGGCATTCTGGATCAAGGATATCCGGGACCTGCTGGGGATCACCGTGCTGATGGTCGAACATGACATGAGCCTGGTGAACCGGGTCTCCGACCGCGTTCTCGCACTGAACTATGGCCGCGTCCTCACGCTCGGCAGCCCCTCCGAGGTGCAGTCGAACGAAGAGGTCATTCGCGCGTATCTGGGGGGCTGATCGGTGAGTGAACCCATTCTGAAAGTCTCCAATGTCGAGACCTACTATGGTCCGATCATGGCCATTCGCGGTGTCAGCATCTCGGTCAACGAAGGCGATATCGTCACGGTGCTGGGCTCCAACGGGGCCGGCAAGACCACGATCCTTAAGACGATCTCCGGTGTCATGGACCCGCGCAAAGGCAAGGTGACGTTCCAGGGCGAGGAGATAACCTCCCGCGAACCCGACTGGGTGATGCGGCGGGGTATCAGTCACGTGCCGGAGGGGCGGGAGGTCTTTCCGTTCCTGTCGGTACAGGAAAACCTGCGCATGGGGGCCTTTACCCGCAAGGACGCCAAGGGTGTCGTGGACGACATCGACATGGTCTTCAACTACTTCCCCGTCCTGAAGGAACGGCGCGAACAGCCCGCAGGCCAGCTTTCCGGTGGTGAGCAGCAGATGCTGTCGATCAGCCGGGCGCTGATGGCGCGACCGAAGGTGATGCTGCTTGACGAGCCGTCGCTGGGTCTGAGCCCGCGTCTGGTGAAGGAGATCTTCGAGATCATCGTGCGCCTGAACAAGGAACGCGGTGTGACCATGCTGCTGGTGGAGCAGAATGCCAACATGGCGTTGAAGACCGCTGATTTCGGCTATGTGCTGGAGGTCGGGCGGATCGTCATGGAAGACCCGTGCGAGAAGCTGATCCAGCGTGAGGACATCCAGGAGTTCTACCTGGGTGTGAAGGACGAGGGCGCACGTGGCGAACGGCGCTGGAAGAAGAAGAAACTCTGGCGATAGGGCGGCGGCCCCGGGAATCGTTCCCGGCGCAGGTTCGGACCGTATCGTGCAACGGGAGAAGGCGGAGCAGATCATGACCGCAAGGCTGACCGAGACCCGGCAGATGGCCGACGATGGCCGTGAACTGATTATCGTGGATGACCCTGACGCCACGACAGTGCCGCAGATGTTCTGGCATCGCGTCACGAACTGGTCGAACAAGACCGCCATGCGCAAGAAGGATCACGGGATCTGGAAGGCGATCACCTGGGCGGAGTTCGGCAACAAGGCGCGCAATGTCGGCATGGCGCTGGACAAGCAGGGCGTTGCCAAGGGCGATGTCGTGGCTGTCCTGTCCAACACGCTGCCGGAATGGATGTTCACCGACATGGGCATTCAGGGCATCGGTGCCGCCTGTGCAGGTATCTATCCGACTGATGCTGCGGCGCAGGTCGAGTATCTGGTGAATGACTCCCGCACCGGCGTGATCTTCGTCGAGGATGAGGAGCAGCTCGACAAGGTGCTGAGCGTGCGCGAACAGTGTCCCAGTCTGAAGCTGATCGTGGTCTTCGACATGGAGGGACTGGCGACCTTCGATGATGACATGGTTGTCAGTTTCCGGGATTTTCTGGCCAGCGGTCAGGCACACAATGATGCGAACCCGGGACGCTGGGAAGAATTGCTGCAGCGGGCCGAGCCGGGTGACATGGCCATTCTGGTCTATACCTCCGGTACCACCGGCCCGCCCAAGGGCGCGATGATCAGCCATGACAACCTTTGCTTCCAGATGGCCAATGGCACGGAGATCCTGCCGCAGGAAACCGATGGGGAGCGCGTCGCGTTTCTGCCGCTCTGCCACGTGGCGGAGCGCACGCTGACCTATTTCTCGCTCTATACCGGCAATATCGCGAACTTCGTCGAGAACCCGGAGACGGTGTTCGAGAACATCCAGGAAATCCAGCCGACCACCTTCTTTGCCGTGCCGCGTATCTGGGAGAAGCTCTATTCCCAGATCAACATCGCCGTCCGTGATGCCACCAAGCTGCAGCAGCTCGCCTACAAGGTCGCGATCAACTGGGGCCTGGCCGTCGCCGACAAGAAGCTGGAGGGGCAGGAGCCGACGTTCCTCGAGAAGCTGAAGTTCCGGATCGGCCTTTTCCTGGTCCTGCGCAATGTCCGCAATGTTCTCGGCCTGTCGCGGGTTGACTGGGTCGGCACCGGTGCCGCGCCGATCTCGCCGCAGCTGATCCGCTGGTACATGGCGCTGGGTATCGAGATGCTGGAGCTCTATGGCCAGACGGAGAATACGGGTCTTGCCACCACCAACCTGCCGGGCGACATCAAGCTCGGCTCCGTCGGGCGCTGCGCCCGCTATGCCGAATGCAAGCTCTCACCGGAGGGGGAGATCCTGCTGCGGGGCCGCCACATCTTCATGGGCTACCTGAACCAGCCGGAGAAGTCGGCGGAGACGGTGGTCGACGGCTGGCTGCACACGGGCGACGTCGGTGCCATCGACAACGAGGGCTATGTGAAGATCACCGACCGGATGAAGGACATCATCATCACGGCTGGCGGCAAGAACATCACCCCGTCGGAGATCGAGAACGAACTGAAGTTCTCGCCCTATGTCTCCGACGCCGTGGTCATCGGTGACCGTCGCAAGTATCTGACGGCGCTGGTCATGATCGATCAGGAGATGGTCGAGAAATTCGCGCAGGAGCGGAACATCGCCTTCACCAGCTTCGCATCGCTGGCACGCGCGCCGGAAGTCGTCGAACTGGTGGCGGAGGAGATCGAGCGGGTGAACACCAAGTTCGCCCGGGTCGAGACCATCAAGAAGTTCCGTGTGCTGGACAAGCAGCTTGACCCGGAAGATGACGAAGTCACGCCGACGATGAAGCTGAAGCGGAAGTTCGTCGAGAAGAAGTACGAAAGCCTGATCGACAGCATGTATTCGGAAGCGGCCTGATTGGTGCCACAAACGGGTGAAACGCTTTGTCTGAAACGGAATTCTGGTAGACTTGGTGTCACAGAAACGGTCCTGATCGAAACGGGGCCGGAAACAGGGAGGATCGGATGAAAAAGAAGCTTCTTGGCCTGGCTGCGGTGGCCGCCACGGCAACAATGATCGCGGGTGCGGCGCAGGCCGCAGAGCGCGGCGTTACCAAAGACGAGATCCTGATCGGCACGCATACGGCGCTTTCCGGCCCGGTTGCGGTCTGGGGTGTGCCGTCGGTCGAGGGCATGCGTCAGCGGTTCGATGCGGTGAATGCCGAAGGTGGCATCTACGGTCGCAAGATCCGTCTGGTGGTCGAGGACAACGAGTATCAGGTGCCGAAGGCCGTTCAGGCCGGCAACAAGCTGATCAACCGTGACCGCGTCTTCACGATGCTGTCCGCACTCGGCACCCCGATGAACAACGCGGTGCTGCCGCGTCAGCTGGCTGCGGGCATCCCGAACCTCTTCCCGTTCTCGTCCGCGCGGCAGATGTTCCAGCCGTTCCACAAGCTGAAGTTCGCCGGTGGTTCGACCTACTACGATCAGATCCGTGCGGCGGTGAAGCTGTTCGCGGAAACCCGCGGCAAGACCAAGCCCTGCACGATGTATCAGGACACGGACTTCGGTCGCGAGATCGAATTCGGCGCCAAGGACCAGGCCGAGGCCATGGGCCAGTCGCTGGTGGCCGAAACCGCGCACAAGCCGACGGACAAGGACTTCACCGCGTCCGTCACCAAGCTGCGTGAGGCCGGTTGTGACGTTGTCTACATGGGCACGATCGTCTCTGACACGATCATCCCCTATGTGACCGCGCGTTCCATGGGCTGGGATGTCGATTTCGTCGGTTCCATCGCGACCTACAACGGCTACACCGCCGGTGCCAAGGGCGGCGTGACCGAGGGCTTCATGGCGATGACCGGTTTCCAGATGGCCTATGGCGACAACCCGGATCCGCTGGTTCGCAACTGGTACAACGCCTACAAGGAGAAGTTCGGCAAGAACCCGGATTTCCCGGCCCAGCTCGGCTACATCTTTGCTGACATGACGGTTCTCGCGCTGCAGAACGCGGGCAAGGATCTGACCGTTGACTCGATGGTTGCCGGTTTCGAGAAGATCAAGGGCTATCGCGACATCTTCGGTGGCCCGGTGCAGAGCTTCGGTCCGGACAAGCGTCAGGGTTCCAACGAATCCTTCCTGTCGCAGGTTCAGGGCGGTCGCTGGGTGCGGATCGGCGAGAATATCGCTTACTGACCCACGATCTGACGACTGTTGACGAAATGCAGGGGTCGGCCGCAAGGTCGGCCCCTGTTTTCGTTTCGGCCCCCGGTTGGTGGAGCCGGGCCTGCTATCGGGGAGGACATGATGGCCGCGATTGATGAACTGCACGACGAGACCCTGGCGCGGATTGCCGATGACACACCGGTTGTCATGGTGAACCTGATGAAGTTCCGCGAGACCTCGCTGGATGGTGATGGCAGTGGCTGGGACGCCTACGTGCGCTATTCGAAGGGCGTGAACCATCTGATCCGGGGCGTCGGTGGCGGGATCATCTGGACCGGTGACGCGAAGGGAGCGTCGTTCGGGCCGGCGCAGTTCGGCGACTGGGACTTCGTTGCCCTGGTCCGCTATCCGTCAAAGGCGGCCTTCCGCGCCTTCATCACATCGGCGGATTACGAGGCGCAGAACCACCATCGCCTCAATGGCTGCCTGGAGCATGTCATCATCGCCTCCGAACAGGCCTATGGTCGGTTCCGGGAGGACTGATCCGATGAGTGCGAATGCGATCCGCCATGTCGATATCCAGGCCAACGGCCTGCGGTTTCACTGTGCCGAGGCCGGTGATCCGCTGTCCCCCATGATCCTGTTCCTGCACGGCTTTCCGGAATTCTGGTACGCCTGGCGGAAGCAGCTTGAGACTCTGTCGGACGACTGGTTCTGCGTGGCACCGGACTGCCGGGGCATCAACCTGACGGAGAAGCCGGAGGATCCGGAGAGCTACGAGATCGGCAATCTGGTGGATGACGTTGCGGGCATCATCGCGGCCTACGGGCGGGAGCAGGTGATCCTGGTCGGGCATGACTGGGGCGGCTTCATGGCCTGGGAAGTGGCCATCCGTCGTCCCGACCTGATCGACCGTCTGGTGATCATCAATTGCGCCCATCCGGGGATCATGAGCGAGTTGCTGCACCAGCCCGACAGCGAACAGGTGACGCGCAGCCAGTACATGCTGGCCTTCCGCTCCGAGCAGGCCGAGATGCTGGTCAGTCGGGACGATTTCGCTGGCCTGCGCACCAACATTCTCGATCCCGGTCTGAAGGCCGGGCACCTGACGGAGGATGATGCGGCGGCCTATCTGGCGCACTGGCAGGTGCCGGGTTCCCTGACAGGTGGTCTGAACTATTACCGGGCCAACAGGTCAGGCCCGCCGAGTGGCGATGATGCGGCGCCGCGCACGGTTGCCGAGACGCAGGTATCAGTGCCGACCATGGTGCTGTGGGGGGAGGGTGATCCCTATTTCGCGCCGGAGAACCTTGAGCGGATGCAGGAAGCCGGTCCCGATATCACGGTGCGCCGGTATCCCGCGAACGATCACTGGATCGCGCATCAGATTCCGGACGAGATTTCCGCGCGTATCGCTCAGTTCGCTGGCAGTGACCTCACCCAGTCGACCACCTGAGCGGCCAGTCGCCGTGTCGGCGTCGGGCTGACGATGTCACCGGCAATGATGTGCTGCAGCGTGTCCTCGGCGTCGGTCACCTGGATCATTGCCTTCGGTGCGCCGCCCCATCGCTGAAACGTCGAATGCACGTCCGGCACGCTGATCACCTGATCGTTGGGGGAATGGATGAACAGCGCGGGCTGTGAGGTTTCCTCCAGCTTCAGGCGTTTCACATGACGGACGGCAGCCGCCATCGGCAACAGAGCTTCGGCCGGATACCCGGTGGTCCAGGCCTGGCTGAATGCCGGATTTTCGCCTTCCCGAATGGGATTGATCTGGCCCATGAACAGCCGCAGCAGCTGCCGTGCCCAGGGGATGGTCAGGAAGCGGGTGCCGTTCCGGCGGATCTCGAAGTTGGGTGAGATGAACACGATGGCGTCCATGTCGTGGCGCATGTCATCGCGCATTGCCGCCCAGGCGGCGATGGTCGCGCCGGTGGACATGCCGAGGACGAGCACCCGCTCCCCCAGCAGCTTGCCGACCTCCAGCGCCTCCGCCATGTCGTCCAGCCAGTCGTCGGCGTCCGGCTCCGCCATGGCCGCCGCTGTCCGGCCGTGACCGGCCAGGCGGGTGAAGTACAGGTTGGCGTCCAGACCCTCCGCCACGATGTCAGGCAGCGGGCGAAGCTCCTGCTTGCTGGCCGAGAAGCCATGAATGTTGACCACGGCCCAGGGACGCCTGTCACGGGCTGCCGGATCGCGCCAGACGATCTGCCTGGCCAGTCCCGGTCGGATATCGCTGAATCGGGCTTCCCGACGCGCGAGGGCCTCGACCGGATACTGACCCAGTTCGCCCCGCTGATAGCTGACGCGATCCCTTACCCGTGCCCGTGGGCCGAGCAGGAACACGGCAATCAGCACTCCGATGATGGTCAGCGCAATGGTCATGTCAGCAGATGTCCCGCATTCTTGTGCCCGGGCATGATCCGATCCGCAGGTCGCGGCGTAGCTTAACAATCATGACCTCACACCGAAATCCATGTTCCTGGTCTGCAGTCGCGATCCTGTTCGCGGTTCTTCTCATCCTCATGACACCGGACCGCGCCGCCCGCGCGGCGAACGCTGACGGTTCCACCTTTGACCCTATCGCCCTGTATGGCTCCGACATCCGGTTCAGTGTCTGGCGCGAGGATCGCCGGATCGGCTCGCACATCGTGCAGTTCCGGCGTGATGGTGATCTGATCGACGTGCAGATCGATTTTCGCGCCCGCGTGAAGTTCCTCGGGCTCACGGCCTATCGCTTCGATTATGTGTCAAGTTCCGCATGGAATGGGGCCGCGTTGCAGACACTGGACGCGTCCGTGAACGATGACGGCACGCAGGCAGAAGTATCAGCCCGGCGCTTCGGGGAGGAAGTGGTGGTCGAGGGATCGGGTGGCCTGCGTCGGGTGGAGGGTGCGCTGTTCCCGTCCAACCACTGGCACCCGGGAATCATCGGCGAAACGCGGGTGCTCAACACGCTGACCGGGCGCCTGGACAGCGTTTCGATCAGCGCCAGAGGACAGGAGCGGGTCGAAACCGCACATGGATATGTCATGGCGGATCGCTATCTCTACTCGGGCGACCTGCACGATGTGGACGTCTGGTACGACGCTGCGGGACGGTGGGTGAAACTGCGGTTCCTGACGAAGGGTGGCGATCTGATCGAGTATCGCTGCGAGAAATGCAGGGCCGCCGAAGGATTGGCGGAGCGTACTGAATGAGTGGAATAGTCTGGATAACGGGGGCCAGTTCAGGGATAGGCCGGGCTTCGGCGCTGGAGTTTGCGCGGCGCGGCTATCGCGTGGCGGCGACCGCACGGCGCGATGACGAACTGAACAGGCTGTCGGAAGAGGCCGCGGGCCACCTGGGCGACATCACGGCCTTTCCCGGCGATATTACCGATGCGGAAGGGATCGCGGCGGTTGTCGCGCGGATCGAGGAAGAGCTAGGTCCCATCGGGACCACTGTGCTGTGTGCGGGCAGCTACACCCCGACGACAGCCGAGACGTTCACAGCAGAGGCGATGCGCGCCACGCTGGACCTGAACGTCGTCGGCGCGTCGCGCTGTCTGGAGCCATTGCTGCCGCGCATGATCGAACGCGGGGCCGGTCGCATCTTTGTCGTTTCCTCTGTCGCCGGCTATCGCGGGCTTCCCCGCGCCGCAAGCTATGGCGCGTCGAAGGCGGCTCTGATCAACATGGCGGAGGCGCTGCATGTCGAGCTGAAGCCGCTGGGCGTCCACATGGGCGTGATAAATCCGGGGTTCGTGAAGACCCCGCTGACCGACCGCAATGATCACCCGATGCCGTTTCTGATGCCGGTCGAACAGGCAGCGGAGCGGCTGGTCGATGGTGTGCTGGGTCGTGGGTTCGAGGTCAGGTTCCCGTTTGTCTTCACGACGATCATGAAAATGGTGAGGTGTCTGCCCTATGCCCTCTACTTCCCCCTCGTCCGATGGACAACGCGCAGCCGATCCTCTTGAGCACTACATTGCCTTCTTTGAAGGCATGACGACGGCTGACATCGACCGGGTGCCGGATGTCTATGCGCCCGATGCCCGCTTCAAGGACCCGTTCAGTGACTTTCGCGGCCATGATCATCTACAGCGGATGTTCACCGCGATGCTGCGCGATGTGCGCGACTATGCCCTGGTGGTCGATGCGCGGTGCCTGGACGGGCGGACAGGATGGCTGCGCTGGACCATGAGCGGTTACGTCAGTGCGCTGGGCAAGGACAAGTGGATCGTGACCGGCACCAGCGTCATTGTCTTCGATGCGGACGGTCGCGTGACCGAACATGTCGATTACTGGGATGCCGCCAGCCAGATGTATGAACGTCTGCCTGTGCTCGGCTGGATCCTCGGCAAGATCCGGGGACGTTTCGCCGCCCATTCAGCGGCGGGATAGCCCGATCCTGCCCTGCCGCTTGACCGCGCCTTAGGATATTTCAGCCGTGCAGCACTTGCCTGTTGCCGGGGCAAGGCGTATCTCTCCGACCACTTCCGCACCGGTCGGGTGCGGCAGAATTCTCTGATCGAAAGGACGAGGGAGATGGGTTATCGCGTCGCCGTCGTCGGTGCCACCGGGAATGTGGGCCGCGAAATGTTGAACATTCTGGAGGAACGCATGTTCCCCGCCGATGAAGTGACGGCTGTTGCCAGCCGCCGTTCGCTCGGTACGGAAGTCACGTTCGGCGACAGGACCCTGAAAACGAAGGCCCTCGATGATTTCGATTTCACGGGCTACGACATCGCACTGTTCTCCGCCGGTGGTGACATCGCCAGGGAATATGCGCCGAAGGCTGCGGCTCAGGGCTGTGTCGTGATCGACAACAGTTCCGCATTCCGCATGGATCCGGACGTGCCGCTGGTGGTGCCGGAGGTGAATTCCGATGCCCTGGCCGGGTTTGCCAAGCGCAACATCATCGCCAATCCGAACTGCTCCACGGCGCAGCTCGTGGTGGCGCTGAAGCCGATCCACGACCGCGCCCGCATCCGTCGCGTGGTGGTCTCCACCTATCAGTCGACGTCCGGTGCCGGGCGTGAGGGGATGGACGAGCTGTTCAGCCAGACCAAGGGCATCTTCGTCAACCAGGCGGCGGAACCGAGCAAGTTCTCGAAGCAGATCGCCTTCAATGTCATCCCGCATATCGACGTGTTCCTGGACGGCGGCGACACGAAGGAAGAGTGGAAGATGATGGTCGAGACCAAGAAGATCCTCGACCCGAAGATCCGCCTGACCGCGACCTGTGTGCGGGTGCCAACCTTTGTCGGTCATGCCGAGGCGGTGAATCTGGAACTGGAAGAGCCGCTGTCCGCGGATGAAGCGCGCGATCTGCTGCGTGAGGCTCCGGGCTGCATGGTCATCGATAACCCTAAGGAAGAGCAGTACATCACGCCGGTCGAGTGCGTTGGCGACTATGCCACGTTCATCAGCCGGATCCGTGAGGACTCGACCATCGACAATGGCCTGAACCTCTGGGTGGTGTCGGACAACCTGCGCAAGGGTGCGGCACTGAATACGGTCCAGATCGCCGAGACACTGGGCGCGCGCTTCCTGAAGAAGGCCGCCTGATCGGCTGCTTCGCCAGCTTTGGCAGGAACATGAAGCCACCCTGACCCCGAGCGGGCAGGGTGGCTTTTTCTTTTTCGACGTTGAAGTCCGGGACCGGAACGAAAACACCATCCCCCAACGCATTGAGGGATGGTGCTTGTTCAACCTGTCGGATGCCCGCGAGCGCCGGCTGTCAGGGTCAGTCGTCGCGGCGCTTGCGTGACCACCAGCCGCGCTTGGCCGGGCCCTTGGGTGCAGCGTCGGCGACCGGCTCCAGTTCGGGTTCCGGTTCTGCCGGCGACGTGGTCTCCGGCTCCTCCGTGGATGCGGCGACTGGCTCCGGCTCAACGTCAGACGCGGCCTCGGTCTCCGCCGCAACCTCGACTTCAGCCTCAGCCTCAGCCTCGACTTCAGTCTCAGGCTCAACTGCAACCTCGACTTCAGTCTCGGCCTCCGCCTCGGGTGCCTGTTCCGGCACGGCGTCTGCGGCGGCGGGCTGGCTCTCTTCCTCGGCCTGTTCGGCAGCGGCTTCCGGCGCATCGTCGTTCGATGCCTCGGCAACGTCCCAGGACCCGGACGGTTCGACCGCTTTGTCACTGCCGGTTTCCGTTTCCGTTTCAGCTTCAACGGCAACGTCGGACTGGCCTGCGTCATCGTCGCTTGCCGTGTCGGTCGCTGCTTCGCCGTTGCCGGTGTCTTCAGATGCCTGATCCGGCGTCGTACCGTCGGCAGGTTCGTCCTCCGGGCTGCTCTGCTCGGCGACGATCTCGGCCTGAACCTGGGACGGCGGCACTGCGGCGGCCATCAGGAATGGCGACTGGACGCCTTCGTCGTTGACTTCGCCATCGCCCAGCGGCGCGGAATCCCGGCTGCCGTTCTGCTGGCTCGACGACTGGTCGTCATCCTTCCGGCCGCGCCTGCGCCGACCGCCACGCCGACCGCGACGGCGGCGGTTCTTGCCCTCGCCATCGGCATCATCGTCATCCTCGCCGCCCGACGCGGCTTCGTTGGAGGTGCCACTCTCGGCATCATCACCCTGGGAAGCTTCCCGGTCATTGCTGTCGCCGTTCGTGTCCTGATCGGATGAGGCACCACCGCGCCTGCGCCGCCTGCGACGGCTGCGCGGGCGGCCACCCTCGTCCTCCGAACTCCGCTGCTCGGTCTCGTCTTCATCGTCGTCGCTGCGGGCGTTCGCCTGATCCGCCTCGTCCTCGTCATCGTCGTGTTCGATCGCCGGTGCGGTGGTTTCCCGCTGCGGCCGCTCGATCTCCTCACTGATCTCGGAGGCGGCGATACGCTCGATCCGGTGATCCGGGGACACCAGTTCCATGTCGGCGGCGATCTCCACCGCGAAGCCGTAGCGTTCCTCGATCTCCGCCAGGGCGCGACGCTTGTGGTTCACGATATAGATCGCGACATCCGCCGGCATGTGGATGCGGATACCGGCGGAACGTTCGCGAATGCCCTCTTCCTCGATGGAGCGCAGCAGGTGCAGCGCCGTCGAGTCGATGGAACGGACAACGCCGAGGCCATGGCAATGGCTGCAGGGCATCATGTTGACGTCCTGCACGCCGGGGCGCAGGCGCTGGCGTGACATTTCCAGCAGTCCGAAGTGGCTGATCCGCCCGATCTGGATGCGGGCGCGGTCCACACGCAGGCAGTCCTTCAGCTTGCGCTCGACGGCCCGGTTGTTGCGGGACTCGTCCATGTCGATGAAGTCGATGACCACCAGACCGGCCAGATCGCGCAGCCGCAGCTGGCGCGCCACCTCTTCGGCGGCCTCCAGATTGGTCTTGGTCGCGGTTTCCTCGATGGACCGTCCCTTGGTGGACTTGCCCGAGTTCACGTCGATGGCGACCAGCGCCTCCGTCGAGTTGATGACGATATAGCCACCGGACGGCAAGGTGACCTCATTGCCGTACATGCTGTCGAGCTGCTGCTCCACCTGGTAGCGGTGGAACAGGGGGATGCGGTCGCGATAGGGCTGAACCTTCTTCGCGTGCGACGGCATGATCCGCTTCATGAAGTCCTTGGCGATGCGGTAGCCGTCCTCGCCTTCCACCAGGACCTCGTCGATGTCCTTGGAATAGAAGTCGCGGATCGCGCGGGTGATCAGCGACGCTTCCTCATAGACCAGGGTCGGGGCGGTGGACCGCAAGGTCAGGTCGCGGATGTCGTCCCAGAGCCGCAGCAGGAACTCGAAGTCGCGCTTGATCTCGGACTTGGTGCGCTTGGCCCCGGCGGTGCGGACGATGACGCCCGTGCCCTCCGGCACCTCCAGTTCCTTCACGGCGGACTTCAGCTTCTTGCGGTCGGCAACATTGGCGATCTTGCGGCTGATGCCGCCGCCGCGCGCCGTGTTCGGCATCAGCACGCAATAGCGACCGGCGAGCGACAGGTAGGTGGTCAGGGCCGCGCCCTTGTTGCCGCGCTCTTCCTTGACCGCCTGCACCAGCAGGATCTGGCGCCGCTTGATGACTTCCTGGATCTTGTAGGGACGGCTGTGCTGCGACGGACGGCGCGGCGCGATATCCTCCTCCAGCTCGTCGCCACCAACGTCCTCGACGCCGAGATCGGAGTCCTCGTCGGAGGTCGGGCCGCTGCTGCGCCGACGGCCACGGCCACGACCGCGTCCACGCCGGTTGCGGCCATTGCCGGACGACCTGTTCTCGTCGTCGCCGTCCTCGGAGGACTGATCGTCCTCGCCTTCACCCTCTTCCTCGATCTCGGCCTCTTCGGCCTCCGCCACACGGGCGACCTCGCGCTGCTGCTCGGCGATCAGTGCCTCGCGATCCGCGACGGGGATCTGATAGTAGTCGGGGTGGATTTCGTTGAAGGCCAGAAAGCCGTGGCGGTTGCCGCCGAATTCGACGAAGGCTGCCTGCAGGGAAGGTTCCACACGGGTGACCTTCGCCAGATAGATATTGCCCTTCAGGGGTTTGCGGCTGTCGACCTCGAAATCAAATTCATCAAGGCGATTGCCCTTCACGATCACAACCCGGGTTTCCTCCGGATGTGCCGCGTCGACCAGCATACGAGTGGCCATTAGCCATATCTCCGGGATGGCAGCGGTACCGGCGAGTCAGCGGTACTGGGCCATCCATATGTTATGTCAGGATCTGCAAGGTCGGGCCCAGACATCGAACGGCGCCGAAAGAGGTAGAACCCCTTCGGCTCGCCATGATGCGGTCCGTCAGTCCCTGCCGTCGCCACCCGACGGGTGCGCAGACAAATCCCGAGTTTCAATCATCTCTCCAGATGCCCTGGGCGGCGGTCATCATTTTGGTGACCGGATGGACTGGGACGATCTGGTCACCGGGTCCCGTGTCACCCCCTGACCGTCCTGTCGTCCGGGCGGTCGATTGAACAAGGGAGTGGCCAGAGATACTGACCCGGATTACCTTTCGTCGGAGCTCATCCCTACCGCGCCGCAGGGCCGGTCGGAACCGGACAACACGGCGGCACTGGAAACTCGCATGGCGACACTAGCAAATTGCAGCATGTTGCAGCAAGCATTGTGCGCTACCTCAGGTAAAGAACCTGGATGGTGCGCCGCAACCCCTGACGCAAGGCCCCTTTGCCACTGATGACGATGGGACGAAAGGTGAGCAAGCGCGGCCACTGGAGCCGCTTTTCCAGGTATGCAGGCCTCTGGCTTGTCATGTTGCTGGCGGTGCTGCTCGCGCCGCTGTCGGCAGCATACGCCACGGCCATCACCGCGATTCGCACCGGGGAGAATGCTGCAACCACGCGCGTGGTCCTGGATCTGAGTGCCAAGCCCGAGTGGAATCTGTTCCTGCTGGAAGATCCGTTCCGGATCGTTGTCGACCTTGCCGAAACCGACTGGGCGCTGGAGGGACGGCCCGATCCGCCCCGTGGCCTGATACGCGACCTGCGCTTCGGTCAGTTCCGGGCCAATACGGGGCGGCTGGTGATGGATGCGGACCAGCCTGTGGTTGCACACCGGGTCTTTGCCCTGCCGCCGCAGGCCGGGCAGCAGTGGCGGCTGGTGATCGACCTCAGGGCTGCCGACGGCGCGGCCTTTGCCGCCGCGAAGCAGGAGAGTGCTGCCACCAGGCCTGTGGCGGAAAAGCAGACCGTCGCGTTCTGGCCCAGCGGTGTGCCGCCGCTGCCGCCAAGACGGCCCGGTGCCGGTCGTGTGGTGGTCATCGATCCGGGACACGGTGGTGTCGATCCCGGTGCGATCGGCGCTGGCGGCACGCGGGAGAAGGATATTGTCCTGAGTGTCGGTCTGGCGCTGCGCGAGGCCCTGCGCGCCCGTGGCAACTATCGCATCGTGATGACGCGGGACGGCGACAGCTTCGTCCGCCTGGGGGATCGTGTACGGATCGCGCGCCGGGCGAACGCTGACCTCTTCGTTTCGCTGCACGCCGATGCGGCCGCCGGTCGGGCGGCACGCGGGGCAGGGGTCTACACGCTTTCCGAGAAATCCTCCGACAGGGAGGCGGCGGCACTGGCGCGCCGGGAGAACCGTTCCGACATCATCGCCGGTGTGGACCTGAGTGACGAGGCGGACGACGTGACCTCGATCCTGATCGACCTGGCCCAGCGCGAGACCATGAACCAGTCCGCGACCCTGGCCCAGACCGTCGTGGTCGAACTGGGACAACGCGTCACCATGCGCTCCAACCCGCACCGCTTCGCCGGTTTCAGGGTGCTGAAGGCCCCGGACGTGCCCTCCGTGCTGGTGGAGATCGGGTTCCTGACCAACCGTCAGGAGGAGGCGCAGCTGAAATCGTCCCGCACCCGCCAGCGGATCGCAGACGGTCTGGCAGATGCCATCGACGCCTATTTCAGGCGCTAGGTTTCCTCATGTTTCAGCAGAAGCCCCCTTCACGGTTTCCGTGCCGGGCCGATTGCCTTCGCAGGGCCATGATTCTGGCCTAGGCTTTGCTATATCAACCGGATGAAACATCAATCAGGTACCGGACCAAGCTGAGTTCATGCGTATTGTTTGGAAGATATTTCTCTGGCTGACAGCGCTCGGCGTTCTTGGCGCGCTGGCGGCGACGGGGTTCGTTGCCTATGCCTTCTGGCACTTCGGTCGGGAATTGCCGGAGCATGAGAAGCTGGCCGAATATGCCCCGGCGGTCGTCACTCGCGTACATGCCGGTGATGGTCAGCTGCTGGCCGAATATGCGCGCGAACGCAGGCTGTTCGTGCCGATCCAGTCCACGCCACGCCGCGTCATCAATGCCTTTCTGGCGGCGGAGGACGGCGATTTCTACAACCACATCGGGGTCGATTTCCGCGCCGTGGCCCGGGCCGTCGTGCAGAACCTGCGCAATCTGGGTACCGGACGCCGTCCGGTCGGGGCCTCCACGATCACGCAGCAGGTGGCCAAGAACTTCCTGCTGACGAACGAGGTTTCCTACGAGCGCAAGATCAAGGAAGCCATCCTGGCGTTGCGGATCGAGAAGGCCTTCGACAAGAACCACATTCTGGAACTCTATCTGAACGAGATCTACCTGGGGCAGGGCGCCTATGGCGTTGCCTCGGCGGCACTGACCTATTTCGACAAGCCGCTGAACGAGCTGACGGTGGCGGAGGCCGCCTTCCTGGCCGCGTTGCCCAAGGCGCCCAGCAACTATGATCCCTATCGCCATCACAAGCGTGCTGTTGCCCGTCGCGACTGGGTCATCGGGCGCATGCAGATCCAGGACATGATCTCTGAAGAGACGGCGCGCGAGGCCCTGGCCGAACCGCTGGAGGCCCGCCGTGGTCGCGACGTGAACTTCGTCAAGGCCGACTGGTTCGCGGAAGAGGTGCGCCGGGAACTGGCTGACCGCTTCGGCGAGGATGGCCTGTATGACGGCGGGCTGTCGGTCCAGACCACGATGGACCCGCGGCTGCAGGAGATTGCCCGTGATGCCCTGCGGGAGGGGTTGATTCTCTATGACCGCCGCCACGGCTATCGTGGCCCGCTGACCCGGCTGGAGGCCATGGACAACTGGCCGACCCGGCTGGCGGCTGTCGGCCCGCCTGCGGGGATGCCTGATGACTGGCAACTGGCTGTCGTGCTGGCGGCGGATCGTGACGCGGCCGAGTTGGGTCTGATCGACAAGTCCCGCGTCACCCTGCCGCTTGAGCGTCTGAAATGGGCCCGCAAGCCCCTGCGCAACGGACTGGTCGGCGCCTCGCCTGAGGCCGCGAGCGATGTGCTCGCCGTCCGCGACGTGGTTCTGATCGGGCCGGACACGGAAGATCCGGACAAGCCGCAGATGCGCCAGATGCCACGCATCGACGGCGGCGTCGTGGCGCTGGACCCGCATACGGGGCGCGTGCTGGCGCTGGTCGGTGGTTTTGCCTATGAGCGCAGCCAGTTCAACCGCGCGACACAGGCCGCGCGCCAGCCCGGCTCGGCCTTCAAGCCCTTCGTCTATGCGGCGGCACTGGAGCATGGTTTCACCCCGGCATCGCTGGTGCTCGACGCGCCCTTTGTCATCGATCAGGGCGGCGGGCAGGGCAAGTGGAAGCCGTCGAACTATTCGAACCGCTTCTATGGTCCCAGTACGCTGCGGCTGGGCATCGAGAAATCGCGCAATCTGATGACTGTCCGGTTGGCACAGAAGGTCGGGATGGACGTGGTCAGCGATTACTCGAAGCGCTTCCGCATCTATGATGACCTGCCCCGGACGCTGGCCAATGCACTTGGTTCCAGCGAGGTCACGCTGCTGAAACTGACCTCGGCCTACGCCATGCTGGTCAATGGCGGACGCGGTATCCGGCCCACGATCATCGATCGGGTGCAGGACCGTACAGGCCGGACGATCTTCCGCCACGAGACCCGGGAATGCCACACCTGCCTGGTGCGTGACTGGCAGCAGCAACCCGAGCCCCTGCTGCCCGACGAGAGGCCGCGTGTGGTCGGCACGGAGACCGCCTATCAGATGGTGTCGATGCTGGAAGGGGTGGTGCGCCGCGGAACCGGCGCCCGCATCGCACAGGTTGGCAAGCCGCTGGCTGGCAAGACCGGTACATCGAACGAGAGCCGGGACGCCTGGTTCATCGGCTTCTCGCCCGATCTCGCCGTTGGTGTCTTCACCGGTTTCGACAATCCGGAGCCTCTGGGCCGACGTGAGACCGGGTCCAGCGTTGCAGCACCGATCTTCCAGACGATCATGGCGGAGGCCCTGGCGGATCAGCCGGGGCTGCCGTTCCGGGTGCCGGAGAATGTCCGCCTGATCCGCATCAATGCACGGACAGGCGAGCCGGCGCGTGCCGGGGATGAACAGATCATCTGGGAAGCCTTCGCGCCGGGGACGGACCCGAATCCGCGCAACGCCCCTGCGCTGACGGGTACGTCAATCCAGACCGAAACGACGACCGGCGACATCACCGATGATACGGCGTTGCCGATTCCGGAACGGCGGGCCGTGGGTTCGAAAGCGACCGACGGGGTGTACTGAACGGTCGTGTCCGACTGACTGGGTGGTTCCGTGCGGCCCCCGCCCGGGTTACCTATTCGTCGCGGTAGGACTTCTCGCGACGCTCATGGCGTTCCTGCGCTTCCAGCGACAGGGTGGCGATGGGCCGGGCCTCCAGCCGTTTCAGGCTGATGGGGTCGCCGGTGTCGTCACAATAGCCGTAGGTATCATTCTCGATCCGCAGCAGCGCTGCATCGATCTTCGAGATCAGCTTGCGCTGGCGGTCACGGGTTCTGAGTTCCAGTGACCGGTCGGACTCGGTCGATGCCCTGTCATTCAGATCGGAGACAGGCTGTGTCTCCGACTGCAGGGTCCGGATTGTTTCCTGCGAGTCCTTCAGGATGTCATCCCGCCAGCGAAGGAGCTTCTTGCGGAAGTACTCCCTCTGAACCGGATTCATGAACGGTTCCTGCGGGCTCGGTCGGTAATTGTCGGGTATCTGGATCCCCATGTCCGTCCTCAACTGCTGAACTGGCCGAAGCGGGCGCAATATAGGGGGCAGTGACATTCCGCCACAAGCCCCTTTTAACATGTCAGTCAGATGACGGGGATTTCAGGCAACAAGCTGATCTAGCGGCGCAATTTGGCGAGCTCGACAGCAACGCGCAAATCGATGGCGTCCAGCATTTCTGCGGCCTGGGGGTCATTCTCCTGCTCGCGCTGGCTGGCGAGCTGTTCCGAGAGGCGGTTCAACACGCCCGATGACAGGCGCCCCTCCAGCAGTCCCAGGCGCAGTTCGTCCAGCCGATCCAGCATGTCACCGGCGCGATTCGCATTGTGCTGGCGACGCCGGTCAGGCGCGTCATCCACCTGTGCCATGACCACGGCTCCGGGCGCGGTGGCACCGGACAGACCGGTCATGGCCGCCGTCTCCGAACTGCCACCGGCAGTCTGCGGCACCTGAAAGGTTTCCGTGCCTGTCGATCCCCGACGCGGGGTGCGCCCGACCGATGAGGGGCCTGTGGGGCTCTTGCGCTCGATCTTCATGGGATGGTCCTGATCCGGTTCATGCACCGCACTTTGCGCGATCAGGGTAAACAAAGTCTTGCGACCGGTAATAGCTGCCCACCTGACCCGGCAGATTTGGCCTGCAGGTACGTCTGTCCCAGTCCAAGTCACTGAAAACAAACACATCAAAACTGGCATGATGCTCGCTTTCAGGAACCCACCTGCAGAATGTGAGGACTGAAACAGATGCCCCTTCGACACACGATCCTGCGCCTGCTGATCCTGGTGATCGCCGCAAGTGTCCTGATGGTTCCGGCCAATGCCGCCAATGTGCGGCTGAAGGATGTCGTGGAGTTCGAGGGGATTCGCGACAACCCGCTTGTCGGCTACGGCCTTGTTGTCGGCCTGCAGGGCACGGGTGACACGCTGGGCAACTCCCCGTTCACGCAGCAGAGCCTGGAGGCGATGCTGGAGCGGCTGGGCGTCAATACCCGGGACCAGAACATCAATACGGAGAATGTCGCGGCGGTCATGGTCACTGCCGACCTGCCCGCCTTCGCCCGTCAGGGCTCCCGGATCGATGTCGTGGTCAATTCGCTGGGCGATGCGGAAAGCCTGCTGGGTGGCACCCTGCTGGTCACGCCGCTGCTCGGCGCGGACGGCGAGGTCTATGCCGTCTCCCAGGGACCGATCGTGGTGGGCGGCTTCACCGCGACGGGCAATGCCCAGACCATCACCAAGAACATCCCCACTGTCGGCCGTATTTCCAGTGGCGGCATCGTGGAGCGCGAGACCGGCTTCGAACTGGCGCAGATGCAGCAGATGCGCCTCAGCCTGCGCAACCCCGACCTGACGACGGCGCTGCGCGTCGAGAAGGCGATCAACGCCCAGCTTGGCCAGCGGCAGGCAAAGGCGATCGATCCGACCACCATCGTGCTGGGCATCCGTCAGGATCAGCGTGCCAACATGGTTGGCCTGCTGGCAGAGATCGAACAGGTGCGCATCGAGACCGATACCACAGCCAAGATCGTCATCGACGAGAAGGCCGGGGTGATCGTCATGGGCAAGGATGTGCGCGTCGATGAGGTGGCCATCGCCCAGGGCAACCTGACCGTCTCCGTTACCGAGGCACCGCAGGTCAGCCAGCCGAACGCCTTCTCCACCCAGGGCGATACGGAAACCGTGGACCGTACCTCCATCACCATCGACGAAGGTGAGGACTCCAAGCTGACTGTGCTGAACCCGGGTGTCAGCCTGCAGGAACTGGTGGACGGACTGAATGCGCTGGGCATTGGCCCGCGCGACATGATCTCCATCCTGCAGACCATCAAGACCGCAGGCGCCCTGCAGGCCGAAATCGAGGTGATGTGATGGATCCGATCAGCAGCATCCAGCCGACAGGTTCGAAGCTTCAGACATATGGCGAGGCGCAGGCGGAGCGGCAGGCGCAGGCCCGCGAGACCGCCGAGACGTTCGAGGCCATGTTCCTCTCCACCATGCTCTCCAGCATGAAGATGGGCATCGACCCGGACAGCGTCATGGGGGGTGGCCATGGTGAAGCTGCCTATCAGTCCATGGTTGCCGAACAGTACGGCAAGGCCATGACGGAGATGGGCGGCATCGGCATCGCAGACGCCATCTACAAGGAAATCCTGAAAGCGCAGGAGGCAGGCTGATGCAGGAACGCAAGCGACTGAAGGACCCGCGGCTCACGGCCCTGTTCAATACGGCATCGGAACTGATCGAGCTGATCGACAAGGAGAACGGCTTTCTGGATGCCCGGCATCCCGAAAGGCTGTCGGAAACCGAAGCCCGCAAGGAAGGTCTGGTGAGTGACTATCGCATCAAGGTGACGGCGCTGCGGCAGGCGCGGGCCTCGGGCGAGCAGTTCTCGACCCAGGACAGGGATGCGCTGCAGGACGTCGGCAAGCGGCTCGAGAAGTCGATGGCAGGACATGCGCGGCGCGTGGTGCGCCTGAAGTCGATCACCGAGGGACTGGTGCAGTCGATCTCCGAACAGGCCAACAGGGGTCAGAGGCAGGTCGATGGCTATGGTGCCAGCGGGCGCGGCGCGACGGTCACCATGGCGCGCAATGCCTACCAGCGCCCGACCGCACTGAGCGTCAACCGCACCATCTGAGGCGATCCCCGTTGATCACTCGATCAGGGTGATGCGGTAGCGCACATTGTCGTCGGCAGGCAGATAACTGTCATAGAGTTTCCGCGCCCGGTGATTGTCGGCATTGGTGTGCCAGTAGAAGCGTGACCAGCCGCGTTCGCGCGCAAGATCGAGGCAGCCGTCGAGCAGCTTTCTGCCCAGACCCCCACCGCGCTGCCCATCCTCCACATACAGGTCTTCCAGATAACAGATCGGACTGCGGGTCCAGGTGCCTTCGTGCGGTACCAGCATGGCGAAGCCGCGGACGGTTTCATCCTGTGTGATGACAAGGCCCGTCACGGGCGAGTCCGGGTCGAACAGGCGCGACCAGGTATGGTCCGTGATCGCCGGATCCAGTTCCGTTTCATAGAACGCCAGATAGCCGGCCCAGAGCCTGCGCCAGGCCTTCTCATCCTCTGGCCTCATGGCCCGAACCTCTGACATGGGACCGTCCTCCATCTTCCTGAACGGGAGAACGGTAGTGCGCCGGTTTCCGGCTGGCAAAGATTTCGGCGCGCTGGCGCTTGAATAAATTCCATGGAATGTTATTTACATTCCCAGGAATTGAATGGAGCAACATCATGGCGACCAGACGACAGTTCATCCGCATCTTCGGTATCGGCGGCGCAGTGGCGGCCCTTGGGGCAGGCGGGATCACCTGGGCGGGCAGCCGTGGTGGCATGCCGGATTCGGCCATTGCCCCCTGGCAGGGGCCGACGGAGGCCGTGACCGATCCACGCCTGCGTGCCGCAGCGACGGCCATGCTGGCCCCGAACCCGCACAACATGCAGTCCTGGTCGATCCGCCTGCATGGCGATGACCGGCTGAGCCTGCATGTGGACCTGAGCCGCCTGCTGCCGGATACGGACCCGTTCGGGCGCCAGATCCTGATCGGGCAGGGAACGTTCCTGGAGCTGTTTCGCATGGCCGCTGCGGCGGAAGGCTGGCGGGCAGAGATGAACCTGCTGCCGAACGGTGCATTCCCGCAGGACCGGCTGGATGACCGTCCGGTGGCCGACATCCGTCTGGTCCGCGATCCGGCCCTGCGACCCGACCCCCTTTTCGCGCATCATCGCGAACGCCGCAGCACCAAGGAGACCTTCGACACCACGCGTCAGGTTGATGACAGCAAGCTGGCAATCGTCGCGGCGGAGGCCGGCGAAGGTTTCCGATTCCAGACCACCGGCGATCCGGCCCGGCGCCAGGCCCTGCGCGATCTGGCGCAGCAGGCCCTGGTGACCGAGGTCGAGACGCCCCGGACCCTGAAGGAGAGTGTCGACCGGATGCGGATCGGCCCGGCGGAGGTCGCTGCCAATCCTGATGGCATCGATCTGCTCGGGCCCATGATGTGGTGGGGCAGTCGGCTTGGCTTCGTCTCGAAGGAAGACATCCTGACCCCCGGCACCCAGTCGTTTCAGGTCGGTCTGGACATGGCCCATGACCAGGCCCAGTCGGCAATGGCCTTCGGCTGGCTGGTGACACCCGACAACTCACGACGGTCCCAGCTGGTCGCGGGAATGCGGTATCTGCGGCTCAACCTGGCGGCCACGGCCGCCGGGGTCGCGATGCATCCGATGAGCCAGTTGCTGCAGGAGTATCCGGAGATGACCGACCTGCAGCGCGACTTCTACCGCGCGATCGGCGTCGAGGCCCCGCAGCACGTTCAGATGCTGGTTCGCTTCGGCCATGCGGAGCGTCCCGGTCCGAGTCCCCGTCGCCCGGTTCATGCTATCGTCGCCGCATGAGTGATTCCGGCCCGGATAGTCTGACTGAACGTGAGCGGCTCCTTTGGGAGCTGCTCACGTCGGTGGGTATCTGTGCCCAGCTGCTCACCACCCGCGCGACGGAGGCGCTGGGGGAGGATCTGCCCCCGCCGCAGTTCACCATGCTGAACCATTTCGTCCGTGTGCCGCCGCCCGTGAAGACCGTTGGACAAATGGCACAGGCATTCCAGTCACCGCAGCCGGGGATCACCAAGACGGCGCAGAAGCTGATTGCGAAGGGGTTCCTGGCGGCGGTGGACGATCCGGAGGATGGCCGCCGCAAGCTGCTGTCGGTGACGGATGCGGGCAGGGCGGCGCACATGGCGGCGCTGGTCCGGCTGCGCCCCGACACCAACCTGATCTTCGGCGACTGGAGCGACGGCGATCTGGAAGAGCTCAAGGCGCCCCTGTTCCGCCTGAAACACTGGCTCGACAACAATCGAAACACCCTGGCCCCGAGCCAGCCGGATGCGGCAAAGAAGTGATCGGCAGCGACCTTGCCTCAACCCGACTCACCACCAGATGATGAGGCAGTACAGGAGGTGCTCATGCAACGCACGCTGATGACATTCCTCGCACTGCTGGGTTCGCTGGCGCTGGCCACCGGTGCCGCTTCGGCGAAACCGCTGGAGAAGGCGACGGCCTTTCCGCTGGCGATCCATCTCGACTACAGTAGCCATGCCCTGAACATCAACGCGATGCGGCTCGACTGCCGTGTCTTTGCCGCCAATGGTGACCAGGTCGGTCGCGGCACGGCGGAATGGCGCTTCGATCCGGCGTACCTGTATCGCCGGAACGCGGTGGATGCGGTCATGCCGGTGACGCTCTATCGCGGCACCGAACCTGATGCACAGCACAGCTGCAGCTGCACGGTGCGTTTCGATGCGCGCAGCATCTTCTTCCGGTCCGGCAGGGACGATTTCGGCCAGCGGCCCTGGATGTTTGCCCGCTCCCACCGGTTTGTACCGCAGAGCTGCAAGCCCGGCGAACTGCCGGAGGCGCTTTAGGAATGGCTGCCCGCTCACGACTCGACCCCGGCCCCGTCCCGGAACCCATTCAGGCAATGGGGATCGACGACGATTATGTCTCGCTGCTGGTGAACACGTTCTATGGGCGTGTCAGGCAGAACCCGGAGATCGGGCCGATCTTCGAGAACGCCATCGGTGACAACTGGGATCATCACCTGGCCAAGCTGAAGGATTTCTGGGCCTCCGTGGCCTGGGGGGCAGGCCGTTATTTCGGGCAGCCGGTTCCGGCCCACGCCAGGCATCCTGAGATCGAGGCACGGCATTTCGACATCTGGCTCGGCCTGTTCCGCCAGACGCTGGAAGATACCGCGCCCACTCCTGAAGCCGTGGAGCACTTCATGGTGCGGGCCAACCGCATCGCGAAGAGCCTGAAACTGGTGCTGTTCGGCGTACCCGGATTTGGCGGTCCTCTGCATGCCCCGTCTGCCTGAAGGCCTGCGCAAGCATGGGGAGACCCGGACCTTCGACGAGACCTCGGTCCCGGCGAAGCTGCTTGGCCTGCACGACACGAAACCGGGAGTCTGGGGACGGCTGGTGGTGGAGCAGGGGGCGCTCGATTACATCATTCCAGGCCCACCGGAGACCTGCGAGCGGATCAGCGCCGGAGAGTTCGGCGTGATCGAGCCGATGGTACAGCACCGCGTCGCGCTGTGTGGCCCCGTCAGGTTCCGCGTCGAGTTTCTTTCCATGCCTCAGGCCTGATCTGCGACTATCCTGTCTGCACACGCTTGGGGAGGTGGTGAAGATGGCTGAGGGCGACGGACGACGTTTCGGGTTCCTGATGTTCGACAGGTACGAGGAACTGGACCTGATCGGACCCTGGGAAATGGCCACCATGTGGCGCGACTATGCGGGTGGCCCATCCTGCCTGACGGTCAGCCAGAACGGCGGCCCGGTGGCCTGCGCCAAGGGCCTTGCCACAGCGGCAGAACATTCCTTCGCCGACTGTCCGCCGCTGGATTACCTGCTGGTACCCGGCGGTTTCTCCGCGTTTGACGAGATGAAGAACCAGCCACTGGTGGACTGGGTCCGGGCGCAGGCGGAAAGCTGCCAGCATGTCCTCTCCGTCTGTACCGGTGCCTTCATCCTGCAGGCCGCCGGACTGCTGGTCGGGCGTCAGGCAACGACCCACTGGAAGGGCATGGACGGACTGCGGGACCTGGGGGTGGATGTGGTGAAGCAGCGCTGGGTGCGCGACGGCACCGTCTGGACCTCGGCGGGTGTATCGGCCGGCATGGACCTCGCTCTCGGCTTCATCGCCGAGATCGATGGGGAGGAAGCCGCAGCCTCCGTCCAGCACAATGCGGAATATTATCCCGACGGTCGCATCTATGGCGACAATGCCAGCAATCTTGGACTGGAGAACGCGGTATGAGCCGGCTTTCGCGCGATGAACTGAGAGGCAAGGCCCAGACGGTGCTTGGCCTGATCGATCCGTCCGACCTTGGCCCCACCCTGATGCATGAGCATCTGCTTTGGGACATTCGCACCCCGACGATGAAGTCCGACCCGGATCAGGGGCCGGACATCAGCCTGTGCAATTGCTGGCAGATCAACTACGGCAACAAGAAAGCCCCCGGTAACTACGTCTTCTTCGACCGGGAAGTGGCAACGACGGAAGTCCGGGCCATGCGGGAGGCAGGCGGGCGCAGCATCGTGGAACTGACGGTTGGCGGTCTGAAGCCGGAACCGGAGGGGCTGGTCGGCATCGCGCAGGATACCGACACCCATATCGTCATGGGCTGCGGCCATTACGTCGACGAATATCAGGATCCGGCGAACCGGGACCGCAGCATTGATGACTTCGCCGCGGAGATGGTCGACCAGGTGACGCTTGGCGCCTGGGGCACGGATATCCGCGCCGGCATCATCGGGGAAATCGGCTGCCAGTCACCCTGGACGGAACTGGAGAAGCGGGTGATGCAGGGCGCGCTGATCGCGCAGGGGGAGACCGGCGCGGCGCTGAACGTGCATCCCGGACGTGACCCTGACCAGCCACAGGAAGTGGCGGAGTTCGTTGCCGCACGTGGCGGTGACATGAGCCGCCTGATCATCAGCCACATCGACCGCACCATCTTCGATGACGAACGGCTGTTCCGGCTGGCCGACAGCGGCTGCATCATCGAGTTGGACCTGTTCGGGCAGGAACAGTCCTACTACAACCTCAATCCGAAGATCGACCTGCCCAACGACGCGGAACGGCTGCGCTGGATGCGGCGGCTGATCGACCGGGGTCACCTGGACCAGATCGTGATCTCCCACGACATCTGCTACCGCACCCGCCTCAGTCAGTTCGGCGGTCACGGCTATGGCCACATCTTCCAGAACGTGGTGCCGATCATGCGCCGCCGGGGATTCTCGGAGGCCGAGATCGACCGCATCATCGTCGAGACACCGAGGCGCCTGCTGACGTTCGTCTGAGGGCTATTTCAGGCAGCCGAGTTCGTCGTAGCGCGGCTTCAGGGTCTCGAAGCTGCTCGGGGTCCAGTTGGCGGCGTCATCTTCCAGCGTTGCGCGCTGGTCCGCGTCCAGACGACTGCGCAGCACGCCCAGGGTATTGAGGATATAGCGCTCCGAGGTGTAGCTGGCGCTTTCACCGAAGGTCTCCAGCGCCACGCGGGACCAGAAGTAGGCGGTGTCCGTGTCGCCGCCCCCCTCGGCATAGCGGTAGAGGGTGCGTAACTGGGCCATGGCGTTGCCCTGCAGCGCTGCCAGTTCGTCACAGCGCGCGCCGGGATCGTCGGCACGACCGGAACTGTAGAGGCGGCGGGCCTTCAGCGCGATGGCGTGGTCGTAGCCTGCATTGGCGGCGCGGGTCAGCCAGGCCTCCGCCACCCTGGAATCCGGTGTGCCGAGGACATATTGCGCCGGTACGAAACCGCCTTCCGCCGCGCGTTCCAGCTTGCCATTGATCAGGCTGGACATCTGCTGGCGGTCGCCTTCGGGGCGGCCATAGTCAGCCTGGATCAGCAAGGCCCACGGGGCTCCGGTCTCGGCATGGGGGGTTACCAGCCGTTCCGCCAGCTTGTACTCACCACGCTCGATGGCCGTCAGCACCGGCATGGCGCTGGCCCTGTCCGCTTCGGGGATGAAGGGAAGCAGGTCGTCGGCCACCGGGTACGATGGACCGACGGGCGTGACGGAGACCCAGAAGCGGTTCAGCGGCACACCCTCGAACGCGAACATCGTGCTCCCGACCCGCCGTTCGATCCGGTAGGCGCCGAAGCGCGGCCGCATCCAGCTTTCCAGGCCAAGTTCTCCGGCCCAGCGCTTCACGGCTTCCCGCGCCGAGACCTCGCGTGCGTGGTCCAGCCCGGCTAGCTGCGGCTCCAGCAGCGCGGCAATGTCGGCAAAGGCGTAGAGGCCGGGATCGGCGGAGGGCAGCAGCGGGATCTCCATGCGCAGCCCGGCCAGTGCGCCGTCGCGGCTGAACAGCACGGCGCCGACGGTCTCCCCGTTCTCCGGCCCGATCTGGACCCGTCGGGTTGTCGTGTCCCAGGGCACCTGAGCCTCGCGAATGCGCGCGCCCTCGAAGACCGGCAGGGTCATCAGATGCTTGATGACCGCATCCGCGTTCCTGTCGAAGGTGCGGGCCTGATAGGCCTGGGCGGTGCCAGCCAGAAACAGCAGGGCGAGGGCAGGCAGCAACAGGATGCGAAACAGGGTCACGTGCAAATCTCCCGACCGGTACATGGTTGGGGCAGAGCCTGCCACGGCAGGTTGTCCGGCGCTGGCGCAACGGTCACATTCGCGGGCCGGGGGTCAGAGCGCGGATGTCTGCACGTTGGCGTCGGGTCGTTCGAACGTGCCGGGCTTCAGTCGGGTGCCGAGGCCGGGGCCGGAGGGCGGATGCACGATGCCATCGCGCACTTCGGGCAGGTTCTCCGCGATCTCGTTGTACCAGCCCGTGTAGAAGGCACGGACGAATTCCTGAATCAGCGCGTTCGGCTGTGACAGCACCAGATGCACGGAGGCCGCGAACTGCAGCGGTCCGGTGCAGTCGTGCGGCGCGATGGGCAGACCGGCGGCATCCGCCAGCGCCGCGATCCGCCGTGCCTCCGTCAGGCCGCCGCACCAGCCGAGGTCGGGCATGACGATGGAGATGTCGCCGGTGGCGATCAGACGCGACCAGTCGCGCAGGCCCCCGACGGTCTCCGACGCCGTGATCATGGAACTCGTGGCCCGGCGCACGGCTGCGTAGCCGGACAGGTTGTCCGGACGTACGGGATCCTCGATCCAGTAGGGGCGGAAGGGTTCCAGTGCCTGCGCGATGCGTGCGGCGGTCGGCGGGCTGAACAGGCCATGCAGTTCGCACATGATGTCGATCCGGTTGCCCACAGCCGCGCGGATCTTGCGAAATGGGTCTATGGCGCGATCCAGCTCGGCGGCGCTGATGTCGAATCCGCCCGTGCGCTCGGCGGCAAAGTCGAAGGGCCAGATCTTCATGCCGGCGATCCCCTCCGACAGCAGGCTCTCGGCCAGGGCACCGGCGTTGTGCAGGAAGCCTTCCAGATCCTCGTATGGACCCTCCGCATCGCCACCGATGCCCCAGTTGCCGGTTTCCTGCCGTGGTTTGCTGCGGACGTAGCGATAGCCGGCACAGGTATTGTAGACGCGGATGGACGGACGGCTGAGGCCGCCAAGCAACTGGTGGATCGGCAGTCCGCTGGCCTGTCCGGCCAGATCATGCAGCGCCAGGTCGATGGCGGAACGGCCCCGCGTCTCCGCCCCCGATCCGGAATAGCCGACATAGGGCTGCAGCGCCTGGAACAGGCCGTTGATCTGGCGGGGATCGCGCCCGAGCAGCACTTCGGCCGCTGTTTCATGCACATAGGCGGCGGCGGCGCGGGCTCCGTAGAATATCTCGCCGACGCCTTCCGCACCGTCATCGGCTGTCAGGCGGACCCACAGCAGGTTGGGAAATTCATCCAGGATCAGGGTATCGACGCGCTCGATCTTCATGGCTGCAACCTGCTTTCAAGTTTCATGGGCGTGGCGGTTATCACAATGGTAACCGGGATGTGCGGCAATGTGTGACGTCCATGCGTTGCAGGAATGACATCGGATTCCGATCTTGTGATGCAGGAGAGGAGTCACACCATGGCGCTTGCACGGTTCACGATCTGCCCGGAGACAACCGAAGACAATCTGGATGACTGGGCGATCTTCGTGCCTGAGCGTGATGGTACTCTTGTTCGCAAGCCCTATGACCGTGAAAGCCGCACCGGTGAACTGATGCGTCTCGATGGCCCCCTGTTCTCGGGCGGCGGTGACTTTGCCGACCATCTGCGCGCCATTGTGCCGCCGAGCGGGCCGATCATGATCATGATGCATGGTTTCCAGTACGCGCCGGAGGCACCACCCAGCGCCCCGGCACGCAAGGCCGCGAATCCCCACAGTCAGGTATTTCATTTCGAGGAGCCGGACGTTGTTCCCGGCGGTGCGCAGGAAGTGCTGAGCCACGCGACGCCCTGGCCGAAGCGGCTGGGGTTCGCTGATGACGATGGGCAGAGCGGGCTGGCCATAGCCTTCGCCTGGTCCAGTCATCCGGCCTATCGCAGCGGCACCTGGCGTGACTGGCTTTCCGGTGTTTCATGGCGCAAGCGCGGTGCCACGACCTATTACGCCCGCGCCTACCGCCGCGCACCTTTGGCAGGCATCGCCCTGGCGGCACTGATCGGCCGGATCGGGGAGGTCGCACCAGGGCGCCCGATCCGGCTCTTCGCCCACAGCCTGGGCAGTCTGGTCGCGATCACGGCCCTGCGTATCCTGGCCCGTCGCCGCCACCCGGCACTGCGCAGTGTTGACCGGGTGGTGCTGCTTTCCGGTGCATCGCACTGCGGCCATGCCCGACTGGCGCTGCAGGAAATCCTGCATGCCGGCGTCGGCCAGCCGCGAATCTACAATCTGATGACCAGCCGGGATGCGGTACTGGAGTTCTGGGGACGGCGCTTCGCGTCGTTCGTCTCGCGGGAGGAACTGGGAATGCCGCGCGGCTGGGCACGCGTCAGCCGGATGCTGACCGGCGGCAGCGTGATTGGCCGTCACGGCAAGCCATCGTTCATCCGCTATCGCCGCTGGCTGGACATCCAGGTCGACA
>Ga0070728_10001520_pt1 | contig 33772 bp, 32 predicted proteins | sample tdDd471_FD_66723 | JGI IMG/M metagenome (GOLD analysis project Ga0070728, IMG submission 66723) | Marine sediment microbial communities from the Atlantic coast under amendment with organic carbon and nitrate - tdDd47.1 | ecosystem: Environmental > Aquatic > Marine > Coastal > Sediment | place...
ACGATAGTCCCTGAGACTTGGTGTGCGCATCTTCAAAGCGGCAACTGCATCCAGCAACATGCTGTCCAGCGTTTCATGTGCCGCGGTGCCGGGCAATATAGAAGCGGTTATACGCACATCCAAAGGATACTGCTCACCGGTCCCGGCAATATAAAAGCCTTGCCGGAGGACGCCCTGTAAACTTTTTTGCGTAGCAGGTGCAATCTGCTGCAACTCACTAATAAACAACGTGCCATTACCGGCCGTCTCAAGCAGCCCCGCGTTACCACTCTCATCACCGAATAAGGCCTTGTCGCCGCGCTGTTCGTCCAATGAAGAACCTGCAACAAGAATAAAGGGGTGCGATGAACGATCACTTAACGAATGTATATAACGGGCTATCGACTCCCGGCCGGAACCGCCCTCACCGGTAATAAGCAGCGGCGCTGCATGCCCGGCAATAACCTGACATTGCTCTTTAAGCGCGAGCACAGCATCGCTTTTGCCCACCGGCTCCTGCAGCGTGTATTTTCTGGCCACACTCTGGGGTTTGCCGGAGCTCGCGGTCAGCGCGCCATCCACTGTTCTTAGTAGTTGCGCCAGAGAAAGCGGCTTTTCAATGTAGTCCACAGCGCCCAGGCGAGTCGCTTCAATAGCGGTCTCAACGGTGCCATGCCCCGACATAATGACAACAGGACACAGGTGGTCATCACTCTCCGACCACTCTTTTAACAACGTAATGCCATCTACATCGGGCATCCAGACGTCCAGCAAAACCATGTCCGGCCGTGCGTCCGAATACTTGGCTCTGGCTTCGGCACCGTCTGCCGCAACCTCAACTTTGTAGCCCTCATCCGACAAGATTTCCATTATCAATGAACGGATATCAGACTCGTCATCAACGACCAAAATTGTTGCTTCACTCATTCTACTGTCCGGTTATTGACTTGCATGATTCACGAAGCGCGCTCACGACGTGGCGGCTCTTGTATTAGTTCTGTCCGGTTACTACTTACCGGCAAGCGAATGCGCACGCAGGCACCCTGGGTATCTTTATACGAAGACACGCTGACATCGCCACCATGTTCTTCAATCAACTTCCTGACGATTGCCAGCCCTAAACCGGTGCCCTTAGTCTTAGTCGTCATATACGGCTCGAACACACTTTCGGGGTCTTCTTCCTTAAAACCGGGGCCGTTATCACCAACTAGAATTTCAGCAACTTCACCGTGATCACCGGCGATCAGATGGGTCACTATTTCCACCTGCGGATCATCGGTGTTCTCCAGCGCTTCAATCGAATTCCGCACGAGGTTGTGCAGCACCTGACGTAGGCGGAGTCCATCGGCATCTATTTCTGCAAGGTTCTGGTCCAAGTCGAGCGACACTCGGGGCTGATCCGGTAAATTCGGATAGAGATCGGCAACCTGCGTAATTAGCTGATTAATATCAACTTTTGATATTTTTACCTGGGGCGCGCGGGCGTATTCACTGAATGCGTTAACCATGTCCCGCATGGCTTCGACCTGCTGCACAATCGTCTGCGTAGCCCGGTCGAGTAGCTGTGCTTTAGCACCGGACTCTTCGCCAAGAAACTTACGACGAATCCGTTCGGCGGAAAGCTGTATCGGCGTTAACGGGTTCTTGATTTCATGTGCCAGACGCTTCGCGACCTCGCCCCATGCGGCATCCCTTTGTGCCTGCATAAGATTGGTTACGTCATCAAACACCAACACGATGCCATCACTATCCGCATAACCACCACGAAGATTTGCACTCGAACAAATCAGCACCCGCCTACCCTTATCGTTCTTCACCGTAATCTGTTCACGCAAGACGCTGTTCCCGTCCACCACAAACTCTGTAATTTTTTCCGCAAATTGTGCGACCAGTGTTTCAGTCTCACCAATCGCAGATAAGGTCTGACCGGCGCAACCGTCGAAATTCGACTCCAGGATTCTGTTTGCAGCATCATTCGCAAAACGCAGGGTCATATCGCCGTTCAATGCAATAACCCCGGTGGATAACCCCGAGAGTATCGCTTCGAGGTTGGCACGCTCCGCCTCAACTAATTGCTCACTGCGATGCGCTTCAGCACGCGCATCCCGCAGGTGAGCGATCATATCGTTGAAGGAGTCCACCAGGAAGCCGATCTCATCACGGGTGGTTTGCGGCAAGCGGGTATCCAGATCACCTTCCGCCACAGCGCGCGTGCCGGCCACCAGACTTTCAAGCGGAGATACAAGCCGACGTGAGAAAAAGAATGCGCCGTACACGGCCGTTAACAATGCCACCAACACCACGATGGATAAGGTCAGCACCATCGTCTGCTGCAAAGGTGCACGCAAGAATGACAGCTCGCTGTAGCGGGTAAATGTCTGTTGCACCGAATCGGCCAGTGGCCCTAACTGCTCGCCCACTTCAAACCGGCCCTGCAGCATATGCACCCTGAAACCTGCACGCATAGCAGGCAAAGCTATCAAAGTGCGTACCTGATAACCGCCGTCTGCGACCGGCTCAAGGCGCACCACGCTGCCCTCAATACGCAACTGCCGCAGCATTTCATCATCAGGGAAATTGGGTAATACCGAATCGGTATCCTCGGAGGTATACGCGAATACTTTTTGGTTCTCGCCAAAAACAGCCAATTCGATAGCACCGCTTTCGGCACGCAGCTCACTCAGCACAGGGAAGAGGTCCGGTGAATTAGGCGGCGGCAAGAACTCTCCGATACTAATGGTCCGGGCCAATTCTTCCTGGAGATTAAGATCAAGTGCGGAGCGACTCAGTTGCAGGGCGTCGCCAAGTCCTCTTTCCACTTCAACATCGAACCAGGTTTCAATGCCCCGGTTAATAAACTGGGAAGCAAACAGGTACACCAGCACCATCGGCGCCACGCCGAGACCAATAAACGCAAGCACCATTCTGGTCTTCAGCCGGGCTCCGGATTCTTTATGCCGGTATTCACGCGCCAGGCGCAGAAGGTTGCCGAATATCAGTAATAGCAGAACTACCGCGGACGCAGCGTTGGCTAATAAGATGGCGCCCTGCAGACGCCCGAACTCAGATGAATTCTGTGTGCTCTGACCAAGAAGAAAAATTGCGGTCAAGCCAAGCACTAGCGCCATCAGCACCAGCACGGTATTTGCGCTGCGCCTTATTCGTTTAACGTCCATGAGAACCAATCACTTTCAAGACGATAACCATCGCTCCAGAAGGCGAGCATCTGCAACGGACCTGGCAGGCGTTGTTGATCAAGCACTGCACGAATTCGAATTTTGTATCTGGCACCGGGGTCGAGCAGGCTGATATCAACCACAGGCAACTCAACAATCCGCCCCATCGCACCGAGCGCCGCGTAGAGTGTCGAGTACGACTCCTGCTGCCCGCTGTTCAGGTTTTGCAAAACATAGCGCTTGGATAACGCATTGAACTTGAGTTCAAAGCTTTGCTTAAGAGGTGCGATTTGAGCATCGAACCACCACCGGCGAATCCGCAGCACTTCAATTTCCAAATCGAAAGTTAACGGTACGCCACTGTTGATTGCCTCAATGGCCTGAGGCGACAGCTCGTAATCTATAGTTGCGTTAAGAAAATAGACATTGCCATCGAGCCGGCTCACGGCGTTCCTGACTTCGAAGCCGGCGGCAGAGGCCAGAGACCAACCGAGCAGCAACAACAAGACCGCAATGGCCTTACCGTTAAGCGTCATCAATTGGCGAAATGTATTCAAATAAGATGCCTGTTGCGTTTGCGCAACGCCGCTAACAATGGCGTCAATCCTGCCTATTCTGCATTAAAGCATAATAAAAGCCGTCGGTATCGCCTTTTACACCGGGCAACAGCTGAATACCGGGGCCCTCTGTCGCAATAGCGTTTTCCGGGGTTATCGGCATGTCTGCCAAGGCTGCAGCAGGCTGCCGTTCGAGAAATGCTGAAACCACATCCTGATTTTCGGCACGGAAAATGGAACAGGTTGCGTATAGCAAAAAGCCACCCGGCTTAAGCAACGGCCACAACGCATCAAGTATGTCACCCTGCAACTTGCCCAGTGTTGCAATATCGCCGGGGCGACGCAGATGTTTGATATCAGGGTGACGCCGAATTACCCCTGAGGCAGAGCACGGAGCATCGAGCAGTATCCGGTCAAACAGCTGACCATCCCACCACTCTTCCGGCTTTAACGCGTCGGCTGTTAAGACCGTCGCATTGAGTTGCAAACGTTGCAGATTCTCTTCAACACGTTGCAAACGTTGTGCCGAATTATCGATCGCCAACAATTGATCGAGCTCTGGTTGCAGCTCTGCAATATGACCGGTTTTGCCCCCCGGTGCAGCACAGGCATCCAACACCCTTTGCCCCGCCTGCGGGCTCAGCAAACCGGCCGCATATTGGGCGGCCGCATCCTGCACACTGGAGTCGCCGTCAAAAAACCCCGGCAAACGATCTACCGCAACCGGCTCTGCTAAACGAATCGCACCGTCTGCGCCTTCCTGCGCTTCGATATCAGCTGCAAGCAAGTGCCCGATGTAGTCCTTTACAGTGCTGCGCTGCTGATTAACCCGCAGCCACATAGGAGCCTGCCGGTTAGAAGCAGCGGCAATCTCTTCCCAGTTTTCCGGATAGTCTGCCTGAAGCCGCTCCAGTAACCACACCGGCATCGCATAGCGGGTCGACGGACTAGCTTCCAGGGTCTCTAAAAGTTCATTCCGCTCGCGCAGGAAACGTCGCAAGACGGCGTTGATCAAACCGCGTGCATGCGGTCTTTGCAATTCTTTGGCGGCATCGACGGTTGATGATACGACCGCGTAATCCGGGTTTTCTGATTCCAGTAATTGATACAAACCGACCGACAACAACGCTTCCAGAACCTTATCTTTCTTCTTTAACGGTTTGCTTAACAGTCGCTCCAGCAAAGCATCGTGACGGGTTTGGAAACGCAATGTACCAAACACCAGCGCCCTGACAAATGAACGGTCGGTTGCTGAAAAACCGGCTTCATCAATCTCCGGTAACAACTGTTCCAAGGAACGCCCCTGACGCAACACACGGTCGACTATCGTTGCTGCCGCTGCCCGCGTGGCCACGCCACCGGCAGCACCGCGCTTATTTGATTGCTTCTGGCTCAAAGCCCGAGAACCGTGCCGGCGAGACCGGCAACATTGGGCAGCTGCGCCACATCAACACGCTGCTTACCGGGAACCTGAGCCTCCTGAATGATCAACAAACCATTGCCGGTTTGGACGGCAAGACCGGCCGGGGTCAGCTCAATAACCTCTCCCGGAGCTCCCTGTTCAATCAAACACTCATTTGCAATGGCCTTCCAGATTCGGAATTGCCCGCCGAGCAATAACGTTTGAGAAACCGGCCAGGGGTTATAAGCACGCACCTGCCGCGCAATCTCATCTGCACTTTGAGTCCAGTCGATAGTAGCCTCAGACTTAACGATCTTGCCCGCATAACTCGCTTCGGCATCATTCTGGGGTTCAGGTGTAAGCCCGCCGTCCGGCATTTTTTTCAAGCCTTCCAGCAATACGTCGCCACCAATATCCGCAAGGCGTTCGGTAAGTTGACCCGTGGTTTCGAAGCTACCTATATCAGTAACACTTTTTAGTAACACCGGGCCGGTATCGAGGCCCGCTTCCATCTGCATTAAGCACACACCGGTATGTGCATCGCCGGCAAGAATCGCCGCCTGCACAGGCGCTGCACCCCGGTGCTTGGGCAACAACGATGCGTGCAAATTAACGCAACCGTATTTCGGAATATCGAGCACGGCCTGAGGCAACAACAAGCCGTAAGCAACCACCACCATGCAATCAGGAGCCATGCCGGCGAGCTCCGCCTGCACATCATCATCCTTCAGGCTGAGCGGCTGTTTAACCGGAATAGCATGTTCTTCAGCCAATACTTTGACCGGCGGCGGGGTCAGTTTCCGGCCACGACCTGCCGGGCGGTCCGGCTGGGTATACGCCGCCACCACCTCATGTTCGGAATCGAGCAACGCCTGCAACGCTGGCACTGCAAAGTCCGGAGAACCGGCATAAATTATTCGCATCACTTTCACTAACTCAAATCGGAGACAGGCTTTCGGCAAGCTCCGTTAACGGACTACATGGCTGATGTTGCCGCCAGCTTTTGCGCCTTGGTAATTTTCTTTTTCAAACGCTGTCGCTTTAACTCAGACAGGTAATCAACAAAAAGTTTGCCGACCAGATGGTCCATTTCATGTTGAATACAAACCGCCAGTAAACCTTCGGCCTCAAGTTCAAAAGACTCACCTTTTTCATCTTGTGCTTTAACGCGAATGAAATGTGCACGCTCGACGCCTTCATAAATACCCGGCACCGACAAGCAGCCCTCGTCACTGGTTTCCTTACCCTCGGTTTCAATAATCTCCGGGTTGATCAGACACATCGGCAAGCTCTGGTCTTCCGAAACGTCGAGCACCAGAATCCGCTTATGCACATCCACCTGGGTTGCCGCCAGACCAATGCCGGGTGCTGCATACATCGTCTCAAACATGTCTGCTACCAACTGCTCAATGCCCTCATCGAACGCAGTTACCGGCTCAGCCTTGATGCGCAGCCGGGGATTGGGGTATTCGAGAATTGTCAATAAAGCCATAATGATTCCAGCCTAATTTAGTGCATAACACTATGAAATAGTGCTAATAGTATGATATATCGGGGTTTATGGGTTTTTGGCGGCAAAATCCAGATTATGTGACGTTATAGCACTGCGTCACAGTTTCTATATTGCGGCTTGGGCAGAATTATAACAGTGCAGAACAGCTGCACATGATGACTTGATCTAACGGATGACGCGCAAATGAAAAATATTTTGAAATCGCAGTGGGTTCGCGCAATAGCAGCTTCCGCTGTTTTGGCGATCAGTGCGGCCGGATTACAGGCTCAGGCTGATGAACTGGTCCTTAAGCCAGACCATCCGGAACGATATGAGGTAGTCAAAGGGGACACACTTTGGGATATCTCAGCAATGTTTTTGCGCGACCCGTGGTTGTGGCCGGAAATCTGGTACGCCAACCCGCAAGTCGAGAACCCTCATTTAATCTATCCCGGAGATGTACTGGTACTCGTCTGGGTTGATGGCAAACCACAATTGCGTTTTGCCGGTGATGTAGAACGCGGAGACGATGTTGAGAAGTGGACGCCCAAGGCGCGCACATCCGAGCTTGAAAACCCCGTTCCTACCATTCCGTTTGATCAAATTGCCGCATTCCTGAGCCGTGCCGGAGTCATGGACAAAAATGACTTCAACAAACTGCCGCACATCGCCGCTTTCCGCAACGGGCTAATCGCCGGTGCCGGTGATGAGGTGTATGTCCGCGGCCTTAAAGACGCTCAAATAGGTGACTCGTATCGTGTTATCCGCATCGGCAATGAGCTACGTGACCCCGACAACAACCGCAGCTTAGGACACGAAATTATTTATGTGGGTGAAGGCACTATTCAGAGCACTGGCAAAGCAGCCAACCTGCTTCTGAATGACACCACCCGCGAAGCATCTAAAGGTGATCGTGTTGTTAAAATTGACACCCTGCCACCATTAAACTTTTACCCGCGCGCGCCTGAGAAAGATATTACGGGCCAGATCATCGCGGTTAAGGATGGCGTAGCACTCATTGGCCAATACCAAATGGTGATCATAAATCGCGGGCTTAAGGACGGCATGGAACAAGGGCATGTAATGGATATCTGGAAACGCGGCGAAGAAGCCTATGACCGTTATGCCAATAGTGCAGCCACTGGCCGTAAATTCACCTTGCCTGACGAAAGCACAGGCCTTTTAATGGTGCTTAAACCCGAAGAAAAAACCAGTTACGCACTTGTGATGGACGCAACCAGCGAGATCAACGTGCTCGACAGGATCACTTCTCCTTAGGGCTATTGCGATTCCGACATTAACGCCCGGTCCGCAAGGCCCGGGCGTTTTTATTTGGAGACCGCATGCCTTATTCCACCGAATACCGCCCCGAGCTCATCCTGGCAACTACTGACGGGCTGGGTCCCGCCGGTATCGAGAGTCTGATCGAGAAGTTCGGCAGTGCGGATATCGTCTGCACGCAAACAGCAGCGGCCCTCGGGAATGCCGGACTTAATAGTGCAGTTGCTGAAGCCATAGCGCAGCCCGACGAGGCGCGACTGAGTAATGCAGCCCGATGGCTGGATGACGACCGTCACTGGCTAGTGATGAAGGATGATGCCTTCTATCCGTCGCTTCTGGCAGAGGTGGCGCGCGCGCCGCGTCATCTTTTCGTAGCCGGCGACCCCGAGATTATCTCTCTGCCACAGATCGCTATTGTAGGCAGTCGCAACGCGACTCAGGGCGGCATTGATAACGCACACCAGTTTGGTACAGCACTGGCGTCTGCGGGACTGACTATTTGCAGCGGATTAGCTGAGGGTATCGATGCAGCGGCACATCAGGCGGCACTTGATGCCGACCGGCCGACTGTCGCTGTTTGCGGCACCGGTCCCGACAGAATCTACCCGAGAAAAAATGAAGCGTTGGCACGCAGTATTTACGAAAATGGTGCACTGGTCAGCGAGTTTGCACCCGGCACCGGTGTCCACAAGAGCAATTTTCCGCGTCGCAACAGGATTATCAGCGGCCTGAGCCTCGGCACACTGCTCGTTGAGGCAGGCAGCAGAAGCGGCGCGATAATTACTGCCCGCTACGCCATGGAGCAGGGCAGAGAAGTCTTCGCCATTCCTGGCTCAATACACAGCCCGCAAAGCAAAGGCTGTCATCAGCTGATCCGCAACGGTGCCAAACTCGTGGAAACCTCCGCACATATATTAGAGGAGCTCGCCAGCCTCGCTTACGCCAGCATTAGCGATATTAATAGTGTCGATAGGCCCGTTTCAGCCGAAAATCTGCCGACAACTGCGCCGGATCCGTCCCATTCCGAGCTTATGTTAGCTATGGGCTGGGATCCGGTCAGTATAGATACGCTGGTTTCACAAACCGGATTGACGGCTGATGAGGTTTCCTCCATGCTCCTCATCATGGAACTGGAAGATCAGGTCGAATTACTGGCCGGCGGTCTCTACCAGAAAAGAAATATTTCCTGACTTACAGGGCGGAAATTAAATGGGCGAAACAGTACTTGATGTGCTTATGTACCTGTTTGAGAATTTTTCAGAACAGGAACAGGAACCCGACCAGATCGTTTTAAGAGAGCAACTTCTGCATGCCGGCTTTGCCGAGATGCAAGTTGACCGTGCGCTCGACTGGCTCGAAGAATTGACAGACGCGGATGAACGTCCTTTTGCCAATCAACCATTGAACCAATCAACACGATTGTTCAGCGGACATGAGTTGGCCAGACTGGATGTTGGTTGTCGCGGCTATATCCTGTATCTGGAGCAGGCCAGCATCCTCACCCCGATGCAACGCGAACTCGTCATTGACCGTGTTATGGCGCTGGACTCCAATGATATTGATGCCGATCAGGTGAAGTGGGTAGTGCTAATGGTGCTGTTCAGTCAGCCTGGTGAAGAATCCGCATTTTCACGCATGGAAGACCTCGTATTTGACGACAGTAGCGGGGCTGTGCATTAATAACTTTCCGAATTGAAAAACTATTTGGTATAACCTGAGCCGCGACATTGTCGCGGTTTCGCGTATTCGGACTCGTTAAATAGCAAGCAGGCAAGCATACGAATGAGCAGTAATCTCGTTATTGTGGAATCACCCGCAAAGTGTAAGACCATCGAAAAGCACCTCGGCAAGGATTACAAGGTTCTTGCGTCATATGGCCATGTTCGTGACCTGAAGCGAAAGGATGGTGCAGTCGACCCTAAACGCAGCTATGAGATGCACTACGAGCTCATTGAGCGCAACGAAAAACATGTAGACAAGATCATCAAGGCTCTTAAGAAAGCCGACACTCTTTATCTCGCAACTGACCAAGATCGCGAGGGAGAGGCTATATCGTGGCATCTGGACGAGATACTGAAAGAACGCGGCCTGCTTGAAAACAAGACCGTTCATCGCATTGTCTTCAACGAGATCACCAAAACCGCTATTCAGGAAGCCATTTCTCATCCACGCGATATTTCCCGGGATCTGGTAAATGCCTATCTCGCCCGGCGCGTCCTCGACTATCTTTATGGCTTCAATCTCTCGCCATTACTCTGGAAGAAGATTACTCCGGGCCTGTCTGCCGGCCGCGTACAAAGCCCCGCGCTCAGAATGATTTGCGAACGCGAGAAAGAAATTGAAGCGTTTGTTCCTCGTGAGTACTGGAGTATCGAAGGACTGCTGGAAGCCAGCAGCATCGGGTTCGGCTCGCGTCTTGTCGAGTACAAAGGCGACAAAGTAGAGCAGTTCAGCTTCGAGAATGAGACCTCCGCATTTGATGTGCGTGACACTGTCACCAAAGCTGCGGACGGCAAGCTCAGAGTTAAAACGGTCAATAAGAAGCAACGCCGCCGTAACCCGACGCCTCCATTCCAAACCTCAACGCTGCAACAGGAAGCCTCACGAAAACTGGGCTTTACTGCTAAACGCACCATGATGACAGCACAAAAGCTGTATGAGGGCATGGACACCGGCGAAGGTGCTGTCGGCCTTATTACCTATATGCGTACCGACTCGGTCTCGTTGGCTAACGAGGCGATTACTGAAATCCGGGATCTGATCACGCAGCGCTACGGTGACAAGAATCTGCCCGCGGAACCAAACGTATATAAGTCAAAATCGAAGAACTCTCAGGAAGCTCATGAAGGCATTCGTCCGACAAGTGTCATGCGCACGCCGGAGCAGGTTAAATCCTTCCTGAATGAAGACCAGTTCAAGTTATACAGCCTGATCTGGAAACGCACGGTAGCCTGTCAGATGGTTCCTGCCGTATTCGATACTGTAGCCATCAATATGGTTCCGGCCGGCGATGAAAGTGCAGCCACCTTGCGCGCCAACGGTTCTGTACTGGTAGAACCGGGCTTTATTGCGGTTTATCAGGAAGGCACTGACGACGTAAAAGATGAAGAAGCCGACAAATCTCTGCCTTCACTGGAAGTCGATGAGATGGTGTCGCTGAACGAGATTAAAGCGAATCAGCATTTTACCGAGCCACCGCCAAGATACTCAGAAGCCAGCCTGGTTAAGAGCCTTGAGGAATACGGAATTGGCCGTCCTTCGACCTATGCCAACATTATTTCTACGCTGGTCAATCGTGAATACGTTGAGATGGATGGCAAACGTTTCATGGCGACAGACCGCGGCAGAATTGTCGCCGACTTTTTGATCGGTCATTTCAACCAATACGTTGATTACGACTTTACTGCCCGGCTTGAAGATGTGCTGGATGAGATCTCACGTGACGAACGCGAACTCGTGCCTGTATTGGATGACTTCTGGGTACCGTTCAAAGAACTCGTAGACGACAAAGAAGAAAATCTGACCCGCGAAGAAGTAGCTCAGGCGCGCGAACTCGGCATTGATCCGGAGTCTGGCAAACCCGTCAGCGTCCGCCTCGGACAATACGGCGCCTTTGCTCAGATCGGCACCAAAGACGATGAAGACAAGCCTAAATTCGCCGGCCTGCGACCCGGTCAGAAGATCAATACCATTACTTTTGATGAGGCGATGTACCTCTTCATTCTGCCGCGTACTTTAGGCGAAACGCCCGAAGGAGAGCCGGTATCAACAAACGTAGGTCGCTTTGGCCCCTATGTGAAATACGGCTCAAAGTTTGTATCGATTAAAGATCACGACCCTTACACCATCGACTTAGAAACAGCGCTGGTGTTTGTTGCGGAGAAAAAAGAGTTTGATGCCAACCGTATTATTCAGGACTTTCCTGAACACGAAATTCAGGTGCTTAACGGTCGCTTCGGGCCGTACATTGCGAGCCCCGAGAAGAAGAACGTTAAGGTGCCCAAGGACAGAGAACCTAAGAGCCTGACGCTTGCAGAGTGTATTGAACTGGTAGAGAAAGCGCCGTTCAAGCCGAAGAAGAAGACAAAGAAAAAAGCGAAGAAAAAAGCGAAAAAGAAAGCTAAGAAGAAGACTACGAAGAAGAAAGCCGCGAAGAAAAAGAGTTCGGGCAAAAAAGCCGCAAAGAAAACGGCTGCGAAGTCTTCCACGTCTTCTGAATAAGGCAATTTAGTCGCAGCCGCTTTTCAGCTACTTCAGTTTGGTACAAACAGTTTCAACCGAATGGTTGATGAATCTAATTAGCAAGACTGAATTGCAGCCGCCTGGCTTTAGACCAAAGAACGTTGGCGGCGAGTCATCAAGAAACCATGAGATTCAAAAAAGACATACTCAATGCCGTCGACGTCGCTCTCAAAGGTGGTGTCATCTGCTACCCCACCGAAGGGGTCTACGGTCTTGGCTGTCTGCCCGAAGAACCCGAAGCCGTGCAGCGCATACTCGACTTCAAAGGTCGCAAGGCTGCCAACGGAGTAATTCTGATTGGCGGCAGCCCCGAGCATTTGTTCCCGTGGATCGCACCAACGGCAGCCGAAATAGACAACCTGTTCTCCCGCACAGAACACCCCACCACATGGATCGTAACGGCCAGCGCCATCGCGCCGTACTGGATCACCGGTGGCCGCAATACTGTTGCCGTTCGCTTATGCGAGCACCCTGTCGCCATGGCACTTTGTGAACAAGCTGATTCAGCTCTGGTCTCCACCAGCGCCAATCGCACCGGCAAGGCACCTGCCACCTCTGCGGTAGCAGCACGATACCGGATGCGTGATGTAGCCGATGCCGTTGTCGGTGGCGCAACGCTTACCGGCTGCGGCCCTTCAGCAATCCGGCTCGGCTCTGACGGCACGGTAATCAGACCCGTTTAGACGGATGCCTGACCGCTTTGGTGCTTCGGCATATCGGCACTTTATGCTAATGTTATGTCAACAAAATCTTCTTTTATTCAAGTAGATACCCTCATAAGGACACGTTGCTCTGAACCTGAGAGCATGCACCGGACGCAAGCAGTGACAGCACGCCCCCTCAAAAATCGCTTTCTTTTCGGCTTTTTAGCCGCGGTTTGCCTGTGCGCAGGAGTCGCACAGGGCAGTGATTCATCCCGCCTACGGAACGTGCAGGGCGAGGTTAGTTTACCCATACCGCTATCGCGGCAACTTGAAGAACGTCTGTACATCGTCCAGCTAGAAGAAGCACCCGCCATGGTTTATCACCAGCGCCGGGAGCATAAACGTGTCAGCGAACAGCGAAATGCCGGAAGCCGCCGCTTCAATGCATCCGACCCCGACATACAAATTTACTCTGAGCGACTCTTTGGTCGCCAGACACAACTACTGCAGCGCTTGGGCATTAACAACAAACCGGTATATCGCTACAGCAATACGTTTAATGGTTTTGCGGTCATGATGACTGAAGTGCAGGCCGAAAAACTTCGTGGCAAGCGTGGAGTTGCCGGCGTCTGGGAAGACCGTTTGCGCTATGTTTCGACCATCGACAGTCCCGACTTTTTAGGTCTTAACGATGGTGAGAGTGGTCTGAATCAGGCACAGGGGCTTTCCGGTGAAGATGTCATCATCGCCGTTATCGATAGCGGCATTGCTACCGATCACCCGTCGCTCTCTGATGTCAGTAGCGGCAAACCTAAAGGCCTTTGCGGCACGACCTGGGCAGATGAAAACATTATTGGCCAATGGTTGTGCGCCCGCATAAAAAGAAAATACGAAGAACCCAATTACCCTGCCGCTCCTGCAAAGTGGCAGGGCATATGCCAAACCGGTGATGGTTTTGATTCAGACCAGTGCAACAATAAATTAATCGGCGCACGGTATTACAGAGCCGGTTTTGAAGCCGATGGTCGCGCTACCGACGGCAACGAATTTATCTCGCCGAAAGATGCTGATGGCCATGGTACTCATATCGCATCGATTGCAGCCGGCAATCAGGTAACGGCCAACATCGGCGGTAACTCGCTGGGAACTATACGCGGCATGGCACCGCGTGCACGTATCGCTGTCTACAAAGCCTGTTGGTTGCAACCGGGCGCTGTGCGGGCCAGTTGCAGTATTGCCGACCTGCAAAGTGCTATTGATGATGCTGTAGGTGATGGCGTTGATATCATCAATTACTCTGTGGGTGATGCCGAACCCGCTATCAATGACCCCGATGACATAGCCTTGCTCACGGCTGCTGATGCCGGCGTGTTCACCGCCGCCGCAGCGGGTAACGAAGGGCCCGATAACTTCGGCAGCATCAACTCTCCCGGCACCGCGCCCTGGGTGATGACAGTGGGGGCTTCAAGCCGTGCAGGGCGCGAGTACGACAGTGCCATGAGTGTTAACTCACCCAACTCACTGGCCGATGAATACATCGCACTCGAAGCAAGCTTCACACCAACGCTCAGCGATAACGGCCCGATTACTGCGGACCTGATTCTCGCGGATGACGGCGTCACAACCATTGAAGACCCGACTCCCGATGAACAATTCGGCACCGTCTACGACGCCTGCCAGCCTTTGATTAATGCTTCTGACGTAAAAGACAATGTCGTGCTTATCTCACGCGGCGGCTGTAACTTTGATTTGAAAATTGCCTACGCCGGAGATGCCGGAGCGGTCGGCGCGATCGTATTTCAAACCGATTCCGCGCCGTTCGTTATGGATGGCAATCGCAACGCGGCGCAGATTCCCGCAGTAATGATCGGCGCGGCAGACGGCATGCTGTTTCTTGAAGAGCTCGACGCAGACGGCAGTATTGAAGTCACTCTGGACAGCGCGCTGTTTATTGCGTTCGATGTAGACGGCAACCGGATGGGCAGTTTCTCATCCACCGGTCCTAATCCGGCAATTGCGGACATACTCAAACCCGATATCACAGCCCCGGGTGTCAATATTCTGGCCGGACAATCACCGGATGTGGCCAACGGACTGCGCGGTGAGGAATTCCAGTACTTAAGCGGTACATCCATGTCAGTACCCCACGTGGCCGGTGTCGCAGCGCTTATCAAACAACGCTACCCCGACTGGACGCCGGCTGAAATTAAATCTGCACTCATGACGACCGCCCGTCAGGGTGTCATTAATGCCGATGACGATCCGGCAACGCCGTTCGATATGGGCGCCGGTCATTTGGAACCCAATGACAGCATTAATCCGGGTGTGGTTTATCCCGCCAACATAAATGACTACGACGCATTTTTGTGCGGCCTTGAGGGCGGCAACCCCCGGCTAACCGAAAGCGAATGCGATGCCATAGATTCCGACGAATACAGTCGCAATGCCTATGACCTGAACCAACCTTCTGTCGCCATCAGTCAGCTGGTATCAACCACCACCGTAAAACGCCGGGTCACTAACAAAGGGCCGGCCGGCACCACCTACACGGCTTCAATTGATGCTCCGGAAGGTATCGATGTAACCGTCGATCCGGCGGTGTTCACTTTAGGCGACAACGAAACTCAAAAATTTGAAATCACGTTCAGCAATCAATCTGCTGCACAGTCTGTATGGATGTTCGGCGCTGTTACCTGGGAGGGTGATGGCACAGCTGCCCGCATCCCGTTCGCTGTAAAACCAGTCACTTTCTTCGCCACCAAAGAAGTCGATGCCTCAGGCACCACGGGCAGCCTCAACTACGAAGCGCAGTTCGGCTATAGCGGTGACTACTACCCTGCGGCCTTTGGTCCCAACCTGCCGTGCATACTACCGGGCGATACACCCGGGATTGATCCGGACCTGAGTCAACCTTGTCCGAATGACGACAACAATCAGGAGTTGTTGCAAGACGACCCCTATGACTTTTACGAACTCACCGAGACGCCCGATCCCTGGGTAGCACGTTACTTTGTAGAAGTGCCGAGCGCTGAGGAATTACTGCTGCGGGTCAGGCTGCTGAACGAATACACCAGCGGTAACGATGACCTCGATGTGTACGTCTATAAGTGCCCGACTTTTGATACCAATACCGGCGAGTGTGGCAACGCACTGCTGGGTCCGGTCCTGGTAGCGCAAAGTACCGGCGGAACTTCAGATGAAGTGATCGATATCCGCTTGCCTACGCTCAGCCTCGAACAACCCCGCACTGCTGTAGGCGGTCAGGGCTTCTGGATGATTGATGTACATGCCTTCAACACCGAGACCGGCAGCACCGATTTCAACCTGTTCACCTGGCTAGTCGGCAAAGATGATGCGCAGAACATGACAGTCGCACCACCTAACGACACCGTAACCAACGGTGCGACCCGCACACCTTCCGTCGATTGGAACGGACTCGACGATGAGCTACTACTGGGCATCATTACGCATTCGGATTCAGATGAGGATGTCGAAACTGCCAAATTTGGCCTGACAATTATTGATATTGATGCCAGGGCACCCTGAGGGGTCCGTCAGGCAATCAGCTACGCGTTAATGCCGTGCAGGCTTTGTAGCGATAACAGCTCTCAAGATGATCATTGATTAGGCCTGTTGCCTGCAGGTGCGCGTACAAGATAGTACTGCCCACGAATTTAAATCCGCGTTTCTTCATGTCTTTGCTTAAGGCATCCGACACTGCCGACGTAGCAGGCACCTGCTTTTGGGTTTTCCAGCGATTTAATACGGGCTCACCATCAACAAAACCCCAGATGTAATCACTGAAGCTACCGAACTCCTCCTGCACTTCAATGAATCGCTGCGCGTTATTTACCGTTGCCCGGATTTTCAATTTGTTGCGAATGATGCGCTCATCAACAATCAGTTTCAAAATGCGCTTTTCGGTAAAACGTGCGACCTTTTCAACATCAAAACCGGCGAAAGCTTTCCGGTAGCCCTCACGACGATGCAAAATGGTTGACCAACTCAGGCCCGCCTGAGCGCTTTCCAGCACCAGAAATTCAAACTGTATGGCGTCGTCATAAACGGGCACACCCCATTCATCATCATGATAGGCAAGGTAGGTATCACTAACGCCCTCGCTCCATGGGCAACGTGTTTTCTTCTGAGTCATGCCTAATCGTGCATCAAAAGTTGCGGTCATACACCCCTTGTTTCACTGCACAATGTGTAGAAATCGCAGTACCATAGCCTTACACCGTTGTTTCAGCAGGAAAGAATCATGTCCGGACCGGATCGCTACGTTGTTATCGGCCAACCTATATCGCACAGCAAGTCACCGGTGATACACACGATGTTTGCTGCACAGACCGGGCAAAACATTAGCTATGAAGCGCTGGAAGTTGCTCCCGAAAATCTAGAATCGGATGTCGCGGAGTTCTTTCAGAACGGCGGAAAAGGCATGAACGTCACTCTGCCGCACAAAGAGCAGATTCCCGCTCTTGTTAGTAGCTCGACCCAACGCGCCACACTTGCGGGAGCTATCAATACGATCAAGCTCCGGGACGACGGCAGCCTCTTCGGTGACAACACCGACGGCGAAGGACTCGTCAGCGACATGGTGCAAAACCTGAACGCCGACCTTGAAGACTCGAGGATCCTGATACTGGGGGCAGGTGGCGCGACCCGCGGCATCATTCCCGACTTGCTGGCCGCCAACCCGCAATTGCTGACCATTGCCAACCGCACCGTCTCTAAGGCCCGGGAACTGGAAAAGCACTTTGAGCACTTAGGCAACGTGACCGGCAGCGGTTATGAAGGCCTCGGAAGCAAAGCGTATGACGTGGTTATTCACGCGACATCTGCCGGCCTACAAGGTGACTTGCCACCAATACCCGACGGCGTCATGGGTGCTTTTACATTCTGCTACGACCTTTCATACAGCGATGCCGACACGCCTTTCGTGGCGTGGGCAAAAAGCATCGGCTGCACCGAAGTACACGACGGACTCGGCATGCTTGTAGAGCAGGCAGCAGCAGCGTTTGAACTGTGGCGTGGCGTACGCCCTGAAACCGGAGCAGTGATTAGCTCACTGCGCACACCGGACTAACGCATCGTCACAAATTCTTCGGCGCTGGTCGGATGGATTGCTACGGTGTCGTCAAAGTCTTTCTTGGTTGCACCCATACGAACGGCTACTGCAAATCCCTGCAACATTTCATCAGAACCTTCGCCGTATGAATGCGCGCCAACGATGCGATCTTCATCACCCACACAGACAAGCTTCATGGTTGCGAAGCCCTTGTCCTCAGACAGGCCATAAAACATCGGGGTAAAACGGGAGGTATAAACCTTAACGCTATCGCCATGTTGTTCACGAGCCTCTGCCTCAGTTAAACCTACCGTACCAAGCGGCGGGTGCGTAAACACGACGGTCGCGATGGTGTTGTACTCAAGCTTGCGACCCGCCTGATTATCGAACACCCGGTCGCTCAAACGCCGGCCAGCCGCAATGGCCACCGGGGTCAGTTGAACACGGCCGGTCACATCGCCTACTGCGTAAACATTCTCTACATTGGTCTGCTGATACTCATCCGTCGGAATGAATGAGTCGGAATCCTGCACGACTCCGGCTTTGTCCAGCTCAAGGCCGCCGACATTCGGTGAACGACCGATCGCCCAGACAATAGCGTTGTAATCCCCGTGAGCCTCTCCATTCGTGGTTTTGAGAACAAGGCCGGGCTTCGTCTCAACGACTTCCTCAGGGGTGTTACCAAAATGAATAACAACGCCGGCATGTTGCAGGCCCTTGATAGCCGCTGACTGCAGCATCTCATCAAAATCACGCAGCACACTTTGCTTGCGCACGAACAGATCAACTTCTGCACCCAGACCCTTGAGTACCCCGGCCAGCTCAACAGCTATATAACCACTGCCCACCACCGCAACGCGCTCGGGCAATGCTTCGAGTTCAAAAAAACCGTCTGAGGTGATGCCAAGTTCCGCACCCGGGACATCCGGCACCATCGGCTGACCGCCGGTTGCTATCAAAATACGTTCGGCTTCAATCACACGATCACCGACACGCACGCTGTTGGCGCTTTCAAATTGCGCCCAGCCTTCAATGTGCTCAATATTTTTATTGGCCAGGTTGCGGGCGTAAATACCATTTAGCCGGGTAACGTAAGCATCACGACGTGATTTAAAAGCACCCCAGTCGTGACCCTTTAACTCAATATCAAAGCCATAATCGCCGGCGTACTTAAAATCGTGTGCCATAGCTGCGGCAGTCCACATCACTTTCTTTGGCACGCAACCAACGTTCACACAGGTGCCGCCCAAAGGGCCCCCTTCAATGACCGCGACCTTCGCACCGTATTCTGCCGCACGCTGCGCAGAGGCAAGGCCGCCACTGCCGCCACCAATCACTAAATAGTCAAATCTATCAGACATAATCAACACACAAGTTCATGAAAAAACTTAGATAACAAAGACCGAGGCGATATCTTACGCGAGCCAAACCGCGGCGTCTCGGTAGCAGCGCATGCGGCCATCGGACAAGCGGAGAATTAATCAGAATTATCCGCCGCATAAAGCTTGCCCGTGATAGCATGAGCGGCTTATTTATAAGACCGGCTAAGCCTCCCAATTCATGAATAATCCGCTTCTCGAAACCAATTCACTGCCCTCATTCAGCGCGATAAAACCTGAACATATTGAGCCGGCAGTCACGGAAATCATCAGTCGTAATCGTGAGGCGTTAGAACAGTTGCTGAACACCACCAACGGCAATGCGGATTTTAACAACAGCATCCTGAATATCGAAGAACTGGGTGACCAGCTGCATCAGGTTTGGAGTCCGGTCAGTCATTTGAACAGCGTCATGAATACACCTGAATTACGTGATGCTTACAACGCTTGTTTACCACTACTGGCGCGTTACCAATCAGAGTTATCTCAGGACGCACGGCTGTTCAGTTTGTACAAACAAGTTGCCGACCAGGTCAGTGACCCGATGAGCCCGGAGGGCAATCTGCTTAAGCATGCTCTTCTGGATTTCCATCTGGGCGGCATAGACCTGCCCGAGGACAAACAAACACGCTTCCGTGAAATTAGCGAAGAAATGACGCAGCTGCAGGCTAAGTTTGAGCAGAACCTGCTTGATTCCATGGCGGCGTGGAGCCTGCACACCCAAGACCAGGACCGCTTAAGCGGTCTGCCGGACAGTGTCATTGCCGCAGCCAAGGCAGCCGCGGAAGATGAGCAGAGGGAGGGCTGGGTTTTCGGTCTTGACCAGCCCACCTACGTTGCCATCATGACCCACGCCGATGACGAATCGCTGCGGGAATCTTTTTATGAGGCATGGACGACCCGCGCCTCGGACCAGGGGCCGAATGCCGGTCGCTTCGACAACACTGCGCATATGGAACGTATCCTCACATTGCGTCACGAAGCCGCTGTGTTGGTCGGATATGAGAATTACGCTGACTATGCACTGGCCACCAGAATGGCCGGATCGGTTCCGGAAGTGACAGGGTTCCTGCACGAACTGGTGGCGGTGTCACGCGAAGCGGCAAAGCGTGAATTCGCCGAGCTTGAAGATTTTGCGGGCAAGAAGCTGAATGCCTGGGATATGACCTATTACTCCGAGAAGCTCAGAGAAGACCGCTTTTCTATTTCCGACGAGGAGCTTCGCCCTTACTTCCCGCTGAGCCGTGTCATGTCAGGGCTCTTCGAGCTGGTTACTAAACTGTATGGCATTACTGTCGTCGCTGACGACAGCGTTGACACCTGGCACCCGGATGTTCGTTATTACAGAATTCTGGATAACAACGATACCGAACTCGGTGGCGTGTTTATCGACCTCTATGCCCGGCGTAACAAACGTTCCGGCGCATGGATGGATGAATGCCTGATCCGGAAGCAAATCAACGGCGAACTGCAGTTACCCGTAGCTCACTTGGTGTGTAATTTTGCAGCGCCGGTGGACGGACACGCGTCGCTGCTGACTCACGACGATGTCGTCACACTGTTCCATGAGTTCGGACACACACTGCACCATTTACTGACACGCATTAGCTACCCCAGTATTTCCGGCATTAACGGTGTGCCCTGGGATGCCGTAGAACTGCCCAGCCAGTTTATGGAGAATTTCGCCTGGAGCCCGCTGGTAGTAAAGAATATTTCCGGTCACTTCGAAACCGGGGAGCCGCTGCCAGACGAACTGCTCGACCGGCTGGAAGCTTCGCGTGTGTTTCAATCCGGCCTGCAAATGATCCGGCAAGTCGAGTTCAGCCTGTTCGACTGGTACCTGCACTCTGAATACGGCTTGAACACCAAAGGCGCCGCTCAGGAATGTCTGCAACGGGTCAGAGGCGAGGTCGCCGTGGTAACCGCTCCGGAATACAATCGTATGGCACACGGCTTTGCGCATATATTCTCCGGCGGATACGCCGCCGGTTACTACAGTTACAAATGGGCTGAGGTGCTGGCTGCCGACGCTTTTTCAGCGTTCCGTGAAGCAGATTCTGCCGATGGCGAACAAGCCGCGAAGTTTCGTAGCGAAATACTGGAGATCGGCGGCAGCAAAAATATCGCCGAGGCATTTGAAAGTTTCCGCGGACGGCCGCCCAGCATCGAGGCGTTGCTGCAACAGTCCGGAATTACCCGCTAGTACTCAGGAGTCAGTCGTTTGAAAATTGCGAGTTGGAACGTCAATTCGATCCGGGTTCGTTTAGACCATGTGTTGGAGTGGTTGCAGGCAGAACAGCCCGATGTATTAGGACTGCAAGAATTAAAAATGCCGACTGACGATTTTCCGCATGACGCATTCGGGGAGATCGGCTACCAGTGTCTCGTTAACGGTCAGAAAACCTATAACGGCGTTGCGTTTCTAGCACGCAGCGAAGGCAGCGACGTCATCACCGACATACCCGCATTCGAAGATCCGCAACGCAGGGTTATCGCCGCCACATTCGGCGACACACGGGTAGTAAACCTCTATTGCCCGAATGGCCAGTCGGTAGGTTCGGAAAAGTACGAATACAAACTGGCCTGGTTTGCTGCGCTTCGTGACTGGCTCGCGACTGAAGCTGAAACACATAAAAAACTTGCTGTATTCGGTGACTTCAATATCGCGCCTGAAGACAGAGACGTGCATGACCCTGCATCCTGGGAAGGCAAAATCCTGTGTAGCAATGCCGAACGGGCCGCGCTGCAGGCACTGCTCGATCTGGGTCTGCAAGACAGCTACCGACTGTTTGATCAGCCCGATGAAAGCTTTAGCTGGTGGGACTACCGGATGGCTGGTTTCCGTCGTAACCGTGGTTTGCGTATCGACTTGGTGCTTGCATCGGCTGATATTGTTGCAACCGCAAAAGCCGCGGGCATTGATAAAGAACCCCGCGCACTCGAACGCCCCTCCGATCATGCGCCCGTATGGCTGGCCTTTTAATGCCGCAATCAATCGCAGACCAAGGTTAGAATAGCCGGAATGCCTTTGGATGATTTCAGCATGTTTAGCAGTAACCGGTTTGATCCACAGGATCGCCGGGCTGATTACGACGTCACCAATACTGTATGCGTCAGCTCTCCTGAAAGTGTCCGGCTGGCCGTCCGGGAGCTGTTTGAGGCCACCTGGCCGGATGGCAGCTTCGATCAGGTCTGGCTCGCATTCTATGATTTTGAACGCCTGTTCAACGGTCGCATGCGGGGCTACGAGGGCTGCGACACGGTCTACCACGATATCCAACATAGCCTGGACATGGTGCTTTGCACCGCCAGGTTACTGGCCGCGCATGATCTGAATGCTCAACCGGAAAATAAATTAGGGCCCGAACGGGCGACTGTTGGCATGATCGTCGCGTTGTTTCATGACAGCGGTTACCTCCGTGACTCGGAGATTGATGCCACCGTTAACGGTGCCGAACATACGCTGTGGCATATCGGCCGCAGTGCGTTGTATCTGCGCAGCTACCTGCCCAAGATCGGCCTGACCAATTATCTGGCGATGGCGCAGGAGTTGGTGCATTTCACAGGTTACGAGAAGGACTTAGATGACATCAAACTGGATGACCCGAAGGACTACCTGCTGGGTCATCTCATAGGTACCGCCGATTTGTTGGTTCAAATGGCCGACCGCTGTTATCTGGAAAAATGCCGTGACCGGCTTTATCCGGAGTTCGTTCTGGCTGGCATCGCCATTGCTGAAGAAGAGGGCGAACTCAAAGTGTTCTATCAGTCAGGTGAAGACCTGCTCCGGCAAACGCCCGGCTTCTACCGCAACATCGTACTGAAACGACTCGACGAAACATTCGGCAAGGCTTATCAACACCTCGACAAACTATTCAGCGGCAAGAATCCCTACATGGAATGCATCAGCCGTAATATCGCTTATCTCGAACGTATTATTGAAAGCGGTGAATGGCACAAGTTACGCCGTAAACCCTCGTGTTACACAGCCATTGAAGAGCCTGTGGCACTCAGCAATGCCCTGGTTAATAAACACCTGAAGATGCTCCGGGAGCAAGGGCGGCCGATGGTGCTCGCTGAGCAATAAGCACTAAAAAAGCGAATACAAAAAAGCCGGCTTTATGCCGGCTTTTTTGTATTGCTTATACGGCGCGCTGTTAAAAATCACCCAGCTTCGCTTTCATGATCATATCAATAACCTGTCGCTCGCCTTGCTCCTCAACTTCTTCGATTTTCTCGTCAACAATCTTCTTCTGATACGAGTTCGACATATAACGGCTGGCAGCCAGCTCGGTCATAGCTTCACGCAAATCATCAACCAAGTAATCACACTCAGAATTTGCCGCGGCGATAATCACTGCTGAATCAGCAACAGCTCCGTACTTCTCTGCATAAGCCTTCATGCAAGCGATATAACGCTCTGAGCTTTCGTCAATCTTAGCTTCAAGAGCCGGCGCATTTTTATTAGCGTTCATCTGTGCACAGCCGGTTAAAGCAACCACACCGGCTATTACTATCAGTTGAATAATTCTGTTCATCAATCGCCCCTGAATTAAATCTGTTTTTACCAATACGCGTATTAGTAGTGCTATCGGCTCATTGTAACGGTTTGAGTCGTATCAGGCATCACTAGCAGAGAATATCTTTTTCGCGCAGGTCACCAAGGCGTCCCGGTCGGTCGCTGCAGGTTCTTCACAAACCTTTTCTTCCCAATTATTTGCCGATACTTCGGTTTCTAGTTTTAGCTGTCGCTGCTTACCGTCCCACAACAGCCGCTGACTGCCTTCAGGACCGATCAGCTTAACCAGCCAGCTTCCATAATTGCCGTGCGCCACAAGGAACTGCTGCACAACCAGTCCGGACCCCTCGCAAAGGGCGGTTAGCTCGGCGGCCAACTGCTCATCAGTTTCCGGATCCGGGGCTTTCTTCTTCTGGCCGGGTTGACGACCCACCCACATAATAGGCTGTTCAGACATGGTTCAACTCTGTTCTTTGCAATGGACGGGCATTGTATACGAGACAGCACCCAAGCGGAGGCGTTCTGTTCTGCTCATAGAGGGATATTAATCGAGTGCCGGGTCAGTCATGCCCGCACGCGAGGCCTCAACCATATCGATCACGCTATGCACTGTGTAGTCAAAATAGGCGTGCAACGGGAATCCTTCTAAGCGCTCGCGCAGTTCGGCCTCATCAGCGACCTCCCAAGCCATCCAATAGCGCTTATGGTCCGGAGTTACCAGCAACTGGGTCAGCTTACCGGCTGACATCTGCAGCTGGGTGTAATCAACCTCGGCCTTGCCCAACTCTTGATAGACCTCAGGCGGGACCGGCTTCAATCCCATCTCTATGACAAAGTTATTCCCTTTCATCCCGCTTCCTGCTTCTTTTTGGCTGTATAAATAGCCGTAAAATGTAATTTATTATTCGGAAGACTATAGTATCTGAAGACCGCAACGCGATAACCATCATATTCGCGTTTCAAAGGATACCGGAATGGACCTGATACTTATTGGCGTCGCCTTTGGTGCCGCCTTTTTAGCCAACCTTGTGCGCCTGCCACCCATGGTGGGCTTTCTCGCGGCCGGCTTTGTCATGTATTCATTCGGCATTGAGGGCAATGAAACCATTGATCAGATCGCCGATCTGGGCATAACCCTACTGCTGTTCACCATCGGCCTGAAGCTCGATATCAGAGACCTGCTGCGCCCGGAGGCCTTCGGAGTCGCCGTTCTCAACATGCTGGGAATCGTCCTCGCTTTCGGGGGCATCGTTTTCGGTCTGGGTAGCTTTGGCGTATTTGTTTTTGCCGGTTTAAGCTGGGAGCAGTCACTGCTTATCGGCTTCGCGCTGTCCTTTTCCAGCACGGTATTTGCGGTAAAAATACTTGAGGCACGCGGTGAAATGGGTGCTTTGCACGGGCGCACCGCCATCGCGATACTTATCTTGCAGGACATCGCTGCCGTCGTTTTCATTGCCAGCACCAGCGATACCCTGCCAAGCCCCTGGGCACTCGCGTTACTTGGCCTTCCTCTACTAAGGCCGCTACTCTCAAAACTTCTGCATCGCTCCGGTTATGGTGAGCTGCAAATCCTTTTTGGATTTTGTCTGGCTCTTGCAGGGTATCAACTGTTTGAACTGGTCAACCTTAAGGGCGACCTTGGCGCATTGGTTCTCGGGTTACTTTTGTCGGGTACTCCACGTGCCAGCGACCTGGGCAAGGCGCTACTGAATTTCAAAGAAATCTTTCTGATTTTCTTCTTCCTGAGCATCGGTCTTACAGGCATACCGTCTTTCGAAATGTTACTGGTAGCCGCACTACTGATCCTCCTCATTCCGCTAAAAAGCATCCTGTTCATGCTGCTACTCACTCGCTTCCACCTGCGCGCACGGACTTCGACACTCACGAGCCTCAGCCTGTCCTGCTACAGCGAATTCGGGTTAATAGTCATGAGTGTGGCGGTTTCACAAGGGCTGCTTGGCAATGACTGGCTGACAACCATTGCTGTGGCCGTAGCCATTTCTTTTGCAATTGCCGCTCCGGTGAATGCTCAGGCTCATCATATTTTCGACCGTTTTGCCGGGAGGCTAAGGAAGATTGAGACAACTACGGTGCTCCCATACGACCGACCGATTGACGCAGGTAATGCTGAGTTCATGGTATTTGGCATGGGGCGGCTGGGCACCGGTGCTTACGATACCCTAGTCGAAGAATACGGGCCGGTCGTGCTTGGCGTAGACCGCAGCATGAGTATTGTGAACGAACAAAAATCCGGGGGTCGTCGGGTTATCCATGGCGACCCGTCCGATATCGACTTCTGGGAACGCACCCAGGGGCCACTTAATATTCGGGTGGCCATACTGGCGATGCCGGGGCACAAAGCAAACCTGACTGCAATCGACGAGATTCAATCGCGTCATGTTGCTTGTACGATTGCCGCCGTCGCATCGAAACCGTCACAGGTACGCGCGCTGGAAGCCGCGGGTGCCACGGCCTCTTATAATTTCTATGCAGAAGCCGGTGTTGGTCTGGCTCAAACCGTTATGAAAGAATTACACGCGCTGGAAGAAACAGCCAAAGAAGGCGAACTAGCCGCCGAAGGACCGGAAAACAATGAATGTTGATATCGTTCTTGATTCGCACCTGACATCCACCGAATTCAAGGAACTAGGCTTACTCGCCGAAGAAAATGGCATCGGTACCGTTTGGAACGCCAGCTATCTGGACGGGCGCGATCCGTTTTCCAACATGGCAGAGCTTGCCCGTGAGTCGAGCCGCATCAAGCTTGCTCCTATGGCACTTAACGCCTATGAGATGCACCCGTTTCGTATTGCGATGAATCTGTTAACGCTGGGCGAACTCTGTGACGGCCGTGTAGAAACGATGATTGGCGGCGGTGGGGAAGTCGTCATGGCGCTGGGCATACCGTTCGAGAAACGGGTGCGCTATGTACGTGAATGCCTGGAGATCGTTAAAGGCTGCACTACTGCAAGGCCCTTCAATTATGAAGGTGAGCTATTCAGCATCAAAGACTACAACCCCGACTGGATCAAAGCCCCGCCGCCTTTTGTCTACGCCGGAGCCAACAAGCCCCAAATGCGGCGCATGGCTGCCAAATACGCAGACGGCGTGTTCATGAGTGACCTCTCAGTCACGCTGGCAACCGAAACCATCGACTCTGTGTTCGGCCGCATGGACGAGATCAATCGTGACAAGACAGGCATGCGCTTTAACAACTTTATGGCGATGTACATTTACGATGACCTCGCCGAAGCCCGTCATGAGGCACGTCGCTGGATCGGCTTCCGCGCCTTGTTTCGCGAATACATGATGCGGGAGTTCATGAGCCCTGAGGAATTTGAAGTCATCATGGCGCATATTCCCGAAATTTATGCGATGGCGCCAAAAAATGAATCCTCAGTGGCGGGTGTACCTGATGCGCTGCTCGATAAGTGTGTCGACAATCTCACGCTTACCGGCACGCCCGACGACATGGATCATGTCATTGAGCATCTGTTGGAATACAAGGCGATTGGTGTAACAGAAGTGTGCATCGAGCTTAAAAAACATCAGGCCCAAAGCATAAAACTGCTGGGTGAAAAAGTAATACCTGCGTTGCGTTAAATACCCGCCGCCGGACACCCGTCACTTAAGCAATGCTGCTTTGATGCAACACAATCATAATGAATCCGGCACCGGCTAAGCCAAAGCACGCCAGCAATCTTTGCGACAAAAGATTATCGGCAAACCGGTCTGCAAATACTGCCGCAAATACAAACAAGCAGACCGCTATACTGCTTCGTAGATTCATAGAATCCGGGTAAAGGAAAAACTGCGTTACGTGCAGCAACAGAAAGCCCGCTGCAGCAAAGGTGACTAGTGCTTGAATCAGCACCAGCTTTGCTGGTCACCGGGGTCAGCAGCCAGCTCTTTAATATTCGCTTCCAGCACGCGGTAGCCCACGTTGCCAGCCAGAGTCTGACGCCCTTCATTGAAGATCATCGTCGGGCTAGAACGCACCTGCGACTCTTTAGCCAGCTGATGGCCCTTTGCCAATACCGCATGGGCCTTCCCGTCACGCAGCAATCCGAGCACCGTATCGACAGGAAGGCCGGCTTCCGCCACCAAATCCGTCAGAATATCGTTGTTGGATATATCCAGATTGCATTCAAAAAAGGCAGCCCGCAACAATGCGTCGAAGGCCTGGCGGACACCTTTTAACTCGGAATCATCATCTTCAAGTTGCGCAACGGCAGCCAAATATAAATGAGCCGGCATTGATGATGCCGGAGCATTTGCACGCCATACATCCGGATGGAGCTTTACATGATCAAACTGCTCCGCCACCTCACGTACATGCCCGGCATAAGCCTCGAGGCCTCCGCGGTCGCTCCATTGCTGCTGCATCTTAGTTGCAACATCACCAAATACTGAAAAGTTATGAAAACTGAATACCACCTGATCAGGAAACTGTGACTGCAGCTCATGAACTCTGACCTGTGCAACATAGGCCCACACACACAGCACATCGGAGTAGTGAGATATCTTTACCTGTTCCATTAGGACGTCCTCTTTTCAGTAATAAGATACAGCGCCGAACTGAGTCCTGCGGCTCCAAACAACATGCACATGACCACGATTTGATAACGCGCCGCAATCAATGGAGCAACACCCGACAATATCTGCCCGGTCATCATGCCCGGCAACGACACCAGACCCACCGCAAACATTGAATTCACAACCGGTATCAAAGACGCCTGAAAGGCTATACGACGAGATTCACTAAGCGGCTTACCAGACTCAATCTCTGCACCATAGCGTTCTGCACTCAGGCTGACAGCATTCATGCACCCCGCAAAAATCATACCCCCCAGTGGCAACAGAACGCGCGGCTCGTACCAGGGACTGACCTGCAGGACAAACTGACTGATCAAAACAAGTATCGCTAAACCGGATACGCCAATCGCAAGCAGTGCTCGCGGCAGTAACTGTGATCGCTTTTTTGCCAAGGGTCTGAGGGCTATCCAGCTGGCTGCTAACAGCATAACCGTCAACACACCTGCCACCACCAGAGCGCTATCTGAATCAAAAATAAAGTTGAGTACGTAGCCAACCAGCACCAACTGCAAGAGCATTCGGGCCGCTGCGTAAGCCGATGTTCCGGCATTCCCCTGCCAGGCAAACAGCACAGCGATAACCATGGCGACCGGAATAAACGCGACCGCCAGTGAAGTCAGGCTAATCTCAGCAACCATAGAATCCTTTTAACTACATTAGAAACTTAAGGACGAGCCACGGAGAAAAGTTGAGAAGAATAATGACTATTTTGAAGGTACCCAAAAAGTTGTACATGGCCTTCTCCATGTCGCTTTCTGACATGTGCTTCACAAACATGCTTTGGGTTTTATAGACCAAACCCGGCATAAAGCTGAGCGCAATCAACGCCCAAAGCATGAGCACACTGTTTACGACGGTGGACCAACCAAAAAATGAGACTAATTGCTCTGCAACCATGACCCTCTCCGAACTTTGAACTGAGTTCTCAATGTATCACCGGAATAATGCAGCCGCCATCGCGACATACCGAACAAAAACCGCATCGCTCTGGACACCTGAATACATGCGTGTAAAGCTGGTACAAGAAATCAGCCGGAGACTAACCATGAAAGCCATACCCCTGACACTGTTGGTATTGCTCACGCTTACAGCCTGCACATCGAATCAGACCAGCGGGGCAGCAACAGGTGCCGGCATGGGAGCAGTGGCAGGTGCCGCCGGCTCTATGATGACGGCCCTGGTGTTTGGTGGCGATATTGGCGAGGCAGCGGCTAGAGGTGCTGTCTATGGCGGAACTGTCGGTGCCGTCGGCGGTGCGATGGCAGGAACACAACAAGACAAGCGCGAAGCCCAACAACTCGCTGAACAACAAGAAGCCGAACTTCGCAAACTGCGTAAAAAGATTGGTGATGATGCATTTGAAGGTGCCGGGCAGCTTATTAAGTGCAAGCACGACATTGCGATTGCTTACGGCAAGACCGCGGCGCAATCGACCACCAATGCCTATGCCGTCGCCGGGCTCTGGTTGCAGGCATTAACGCTGGAAGACCGCGGCGACCCTGCCGGAGCTGAAGCCATGTTGCCGCAGATTACCAGCGCCGACCCGCGGACCGGTAGCGTTGCAGAGGCCGCTTCCGAGCTAGAAACCACCCTGGCAGAGGTGCAAAGTATCCGCACACAGAATGGCTTACCCGCAACCTGCAGCTAAGCATTTCAGAGCAGGCCTGAGCCGTCTAACGCGCTGACTCGACTCAATTTCTGCTTCGGGGTATCCTTCACGCGCTGTCGGGGGTATTCTGACAGCCGGAAACAACTCAAACCCTTGTTTTAATTTATTTTTTATTGGGCGAACGCGAATTCGTCTGCCCTTAAATTGCGTCAATTCCGGCGCGCCGGTGCTTATCGATGAAAAAATCTGCTGCTCTGTTATTGATCGCCTCAATGCTTTTTTCCGGCCTGTCTTTTGCCGGTGAAAAGTGGCCGTCACGGGCATCAACTGAAGATCTGGACTGGACAGTTACCGGCTACGTTGCATGGCTGTCTCCGGAACAACTCGGTGACATGCTCATTGGCCAGGCAGAACTGACTGATAACAAACTTTATGCGCTGGCATTAACCAAGCGACTAAAGCGCTGGAACAGTGGCTGGGATTTTGAAGTAGAAGGTCAGGTTGCCAAACATGACGGACCGCTGCAGGACCACTGGGAGCTCAATGCACTTGGCTCTTTCCGCTGGAACCGTTTTTATTGGGACCGTTTCATAAACACCAGCTTCGCGGTAGGTCTTGGTTTGTCCTACGCAACCGAAGAAGGTTTATTTGAAATCATCGCTCATGGCGATACATCGAAGTTAATGACTTACATTCTCGTCGATCTGGATTTCTCATTACCGCAGTACCCGAAATGGGCGCTGGACGTGCGTATTCACCATCGCTCTTCTGCCTACGGCACCTTTAATGACAACATTCAAGGCGCATCCAACGCTCTGGGTGTCGGTCTCAAGTATCGCTGGTAGAAGCCGGCAGAGTCTTTCGCATTTGCGCCCACAACGGGCCGTCCTTTGGCGGCTGAGTAATATACTCAAAACCGCTCTTCTTATAAAAAGTCAGCGCTCCGCCCGCCGCTTGTAACTCCACTGAGGCAAGACCAGCCTCAACGGCCAGCGACTCCATTAGGGCTACTAACTGTGTAGCAATGCCTTGTCGGGTAAAAGCCGGGTCAACAAACAATGACTCTATAACCTGTGAATTCAGGTCTATAGCTCCAAAGCCAACGATCCGGTCTTCGCGTTCCGCCACAACAAAGACCTCTTTCTGCATCTCTTCAAGGTAGTCCTCATCTTTGCGGGCATCAAGCCATTTAAGAACGTTCGGATTCTCGCGCTCCAATGAATCGGGGCCCTTCGAGGCGGCCAAATGAACCCGGCGTATGTCCGGGCAATCTTCAGGGGTAGCTAAACGTGTCATTCGAAGGCCGGCTAACCTGCAAGCAAGTGAGACAAGTCGCGCTCGGCGCATTCAAGGCCCAGCTCAACCATCTCGTCGACGCGATCAAACTCCAGTGTGCCGCAAGCATTACGGGCAATAGTTACCTGAGCGTCAGGCGGGTATGTGGCAAGGCTTTGACGCGCCAGTGCACTCTGCATGGTGTCAAACGTCTGGTTAGCAATATTCAGCATGTCAGCGCGTGTACTGCCGACCTTCACCGCTTTGTCAGATAGCTCGCCAATAAAGTTGGTTACCGTCTCTTTAAATGATCCGGACACTTCAGGGTGCTCGACCGGTCGGGCAAGGGAAGTCTCCGCCTGCTTCGGTCCGCCCAAATTAACTGCAATTGTCAGGTCGGTATTATCACGGAAGGTGGGCGCTATCGGCACGGGGTTCAGTATGCCGCCATCGAGTAAACGCCGACCATCAACGTCTGCAGGAGTAAAGAATAAGGGTAGAGAAATGGATGCACGGATAGCGTCAAACAATGGCCCGCTATCAAGCCAGACCTCTTTCTCTGCATCTATATCAGACGCGACGGCGGTATAACGAAGTGGCAGGTCTTCGATACGATACTCGCCAACCAGTCCGCGCAGTGCCTCAATGATCCTGTCCCCACGAACAAAGCCGCCTTCGCCAACAGAAATATCCAGTAAGCGAACTACATCAAGGTCACTAAGTGCCCGCAGCCAGTCAATGTATTCATCGATCTTGCCGCAAGCATAAATACCACCGACCAATGCCCCCATTGAGGCACCGCTAATTGAGTCGATGCGAAAGTCGTTCGATTCCAGCCAGCGAATCACACCGACGTGAGCAAGCCCTCGCGCTCCGCCACTACCAAGAACTAAAGATACAGAACGTGAATCAGACGATGACATTGCGGTTCACCAGGAAGTCCGGGCCGAGTTGTTCAGCTAGCGCTATAGCCATTACCCGGACGTCGGCACTGTCATAGGGCGCTTCAGTTAAACGCCCCCATACCGGGTCCGGCCAGCAGGCATCTTCAGAATTGCGGCCGATAACATGAACATGGAGCTGCGAGACCACATTGCCAAGTGCCGCTATATTCAGCTTCTCAACAGCGGGTATCGATTCTAAAAACCCGGCAATCTTATTAATCTCGGCCAACAACACAGCCTGATCGGCTTCGTTGAGTTCGGTGAGCTCGGTTGCCGAACATTGCGGCACCAGTATCAACCACGATACAGAGGCATTGTTCATCAGCAGTACTTTGCACAACTCCAACATGCCCAATTCATGGCAGTCGTCTGCAAGCCGCTGGTCCAGAATAAATTCATTCATAGCAGAGACAAAAAAGGGCGGCACAAGCCGCCCTTTTTAATTTATCCGTTTTTACTTAGTCACTAACCAGATTGCGTGAATCATGCCCGGTATAAAAAAGAGCAGGCAAAGCACTATATTAATAAGCAGGTCTTTACCGATGCCGGACTTCAGCGCCACAGCAACCGGCGGAAGAAAGATAGCAAGAATAATCAGAACTGTTTTATTCATTGAACACCCCCGGGGTTTTCACCCCAATTTATGACGCCTTTAGACTAGCTCTGTTGCCGCACAGAGGCAAATCAGCATCTAAAAGGACAGCCTGCCTGCCAGTATTCTTATGTGCTTGCACCATCGACACGTGCGTTACCCCCTAAACTGTGCGACTGTTTTTGGATATGCTGTACCGCAGTCACGTAGGAGCGATTGAGATGGGAAAACCTGGAGCAACCGGCTTAACCCGGGTTAAGGATTCCTTCTTCTATTCATTGGCCGGACTGCGAGCTGCGTTTCGCGAGGAAGCTGCATTTCGCCAGGAATGCGCCTTAGCCCTGGTCATGGTTCCTGTTGCCTTTTGGCTCGGGCAGACGGCAGCCGAGATTTCCCTGTTAATAGCAAGCGTTCTGCTCGTCTTAATTATCGAGCTGATCAATTCTGCAATGGAGGCAATCGTGGACCGAGTCGGCACGGGGCATCATGAACTGTCGGGCAGGGCAAAAGACATAGGCTCCGCGGCGGTATTCGTCAGCATGTTGCTGACCGCAACAGTCTGGATACTGATTGCAGCGGAACGCTTTTTATAACAAATCAAGAACGCGGAAAGGTGAAACGTACGCCCAGTTGCAGCAACGAAGGCTGATACTTAAGACCGTCGTCGGGCTTGGATTTATAATCGGCGGCCTCATAACTCAGCGTTAACCCAAAGTGCTGACTCATGTGCCAAACCGCTCCGAGGTCCCCAGCCCAACCGCCGTCGTAGTCATCGCCCAGATAATCAGCGCGGCCAAATAATTCAAACATTGCCAGCCTTGCACGAACGCCGGCACCCAAACCCCAGCCGCGGTTGGTCTTAAGGATATCTTTGTAACGATCTTTGCGTAGCAAAGCGCTCAGATCAACGCTGAGCGTGTCGCCCGGGGTAAAAACATATCCCAAACGTAAAACGGCACTGCGGGATTCCAGTTTTGAGTCATCGAGGTCAGAGCGTCCATCCAAGCGATCATA
>Ga0070728_10001524_pt1 | contig 33754 bp, 28 predicted proteins | sample tdDd471_FD_66723 | JGI IMG/M metagenome (GOLD analysis project Ga0070728, IMG submission 66723) | Marine sediment microbial communities from the Atlantic coast under amendment with organic carbon and nitrate - tdDd47.1 | ecosystem: Environmental > Aquatic > Marine > Coastal > Sediment | place...
AAATTTCTGGCCAGGGACAGGTTGGAGGAGCCGTGGCTTCGCCACCGACCGTGGTTGAGGGTGCGCCTCCGCCGGCCCCTACACCAGAAGAAACGGCCCAAGTCGAGCAGACTCTGGAGAAATCTCAGGTCGAGCAGGTAAAGAAGGCCGAGGAAGCTCCTGATGAAACCGCTCAAGCCGAACAGTCTGCTCCTGAAGCTGAGGGCGAACAGGAGGTTCAACCTGGCGTGGAAGGTGAGCAGCAGCCTGAATTGACACCCGAAGAGCAGGCAAAGGCTCATGAGGAAGAGATCAGGAACCAGCTTTACGAAGCGCAGTCCTTGATGTTCAACGGTTCTTTGGCCGCAGCTTTGCCTTTGTACGAAGATATTTTGAAGCAGCCTGGTGTGCCGGATGACGTGCGCGAGGAAACCCTCTACGCCGTGGCCGATATCAAGAAGCAGCTCAACTCCGACAATCTTTCCGGTAAGTTCGATGAAGTCGCACAGGCTTTCATCGAAGCCATGAACGCGAATTTACGTTCCAATCGGGTTCCACGCGCATTGCTCAACCTTGGTTTGCTGAATTTGCAAGTGGGTAACTTCCCGGAAGCTCGGGCCTATTTCAAAATTTTGCAGGAAAAGTATCCTGACGACGATAATATTCCGTCCATCAGCTATTACTGGGGCGAGTATTTTTATAGGAAAGGCGAGTACAAAAAAGCCGCTGACCAGTTCCAGTATCTTATTCAGACCTATCCCGAACATCAGCTGGTCAAGCAAGCTGCCTATTATCTGGCAGACTCCCTTAACCGGACAGGGTTCCTTGATCAGGCTTTCCAGATAGTGGATTACATCGATAAGCGGTGGCCTGATTACTACATGGAAAATATGGAGTTTCTGCGTCTTGCCGGTTCCGTGGAAATGGAACTCAAAAAATGGCAGGCCGCCAAGAATCATTATTTTACGTATTACAATCTCAATCCTGATGCTGACGGTGCAGATGTTGTTCTGGCGCGGATTGGTGATATTTACATTCGTCTTGGGTTGAAGAAGCCTGCCAAGCAGATTTATGAAAAGGTGGTCACCAATTATCCCGATGAAGAGGGTGGGTTAATTGCCAAGATGCGTCTGGCTGAAGAGGGCATTTTTGATGATCCGGCCATGCATGAAATGGTGGATATTTTTGATCGGCCTTATAATCTTAATCCGCAGCGTGTCTATAAAGAAATTGTTACCAAGCATCCCGACAGTCCGTTGGCGCCTATCGCCCAGCTCAAGCTGGCCATGTGGTACGCTTTCAACAAAAAATATCCCGAGGCGTTGACTGCGGCCCAGGATCTTATCGAGAACTACCCGGACAGTCCGCTTGTGGAGAAGACCAAGACCCTTGGCGATTCCGTGTTCGTTCTGGCTGTACCCGGTATGATCGGCGAAGAGCGGTATGCGCGTGTAGTCCGCTACTGGGAAACATACGATTTTATTGGTAAGGACGGTTCCAAGGTCGATGACAAAACCAAGCTCGCCATTGCTACCAGTTATTGGAAGATAGGCCAGCCTGAGAAAGCACTGGAACTGATTGAGCCATACCTTCAGAAAAAGCAGGTTCCGGGTGTATCCGATGACGCCCTTGGCCTTGCTGTGAACATCCATCTCGACCAGTTGAACTGGAAAAAGATTGCCGACCTCGTTTCCATGGCCAAGAAGAATTGGAAGCTTAAACCGGCTCAGCAGAAGCAGCTTGATTATGCGCGGGCCATGTCCTTGCAGAATCTTGGTGATGCGAAGGAAGCGATGCCCATGTGGGCGGAGCTTGCAAAGGATGCGTCTGTTGATCCAGCGTTCCGTGCTTATGCCATGTATTACATGGCCAAGGACGCCATGCAGCGGCAGGATTTGCGTCGGGTATTTGTCTACGCTCAAGAAGCGTTGGCCTTGCTGCTTCAGACCAACGGTGATCCTGAAAAAATCAAGGACACCGTGCTGATGTCCATTTACGCTACCGAGCGGTCCGGCCGTTATGACGAAGCGCTCAAGTGGGCCAAGGAGTATGACCGGTACATTGAAGTGGACAATCCTGAATGGGCGTCCACGCGATTCAAGCTCGCCCGAATTTATCGCAAGGCTGGCGCCATGGACGAATGGAAGCAACTGCTCGGTGATATCATTGAGAAGAAGCCCGATACGCTCCAGGCCCAGCTCGCCAAATCAGCCCTTGAAACTTACGAGCTTGAACAAAAAGCCTCCGAGTACCAGCCCGCACCGTAAAGATGCCTCTTTCTTTTTCTCAAGCCTCCTATCTCTCTCTTTTCCTAAATTTTTAGTAGGCGCATTCGCGTGGGTGGTGAGTTGCGGAATGTAGTGCTATTATGCATAACATATACTGGATAGTAAGAATTTTGAGGAGTGAGTGATATGGAGAGACAGCCAGTTGTTGCGGGGCAGTTTTATGATGCGCAGCCGGAAAAACTGCATGCCATGGTGGATGCGTTTCTCGGGTTGGGGAAGGACAAGGGCGAGGAGCGGACGTTGCTCGCGATGGTGCCTCATGCGGGGTATGTTTATTCCGGGGCCGTGTGCGGTAAGACGCTGGGGATGGCGAATTTGGAACAAACAGTTCTCTTGCTTGGGCCGAACCATACAGGGCGCGGGGAGCGGTTCTCGGTGTGGAATGAAGGGGATTGGAATATTCCTGGCGGTTCTGTGTCGTTTGATTCGGCCTTGGCGGACGCGCTGCTGGCTTCTGACGCTCATTTGAAGGCCGATACCGCCGCGCATATGGATGAACATTCTCTTGAGGTTATATTGCCGTTTCTCCATCGTTTGGAGCCTAACACGACCATAGTGCCGATTTCCATCTCATCGTCGTCCCTCGACTCCCTGAGGCAGGTTGGACAGGCCATTGGGCAGACGCTCAAGATGTTTGATCGGCCTGTGTCCATTGTGGTCAGTTCCGACATGAGCCATTATATCTCACACGACGAAGCCAAGAAAAAGGATTCTCAGGCCTTGGAGGCAGTGGTCACACTTGATCCAGCAGCCTTGTTTAATACAGTCCGGGGTAATAATATTTCCATGTGCGGAGTTCTGCCCATGACCACCGGCCTGTATGCTGCCCTTGAAATGGGCGCCACCAAAGGCGAGCTGGTTGCCTACGCGACATCTGGCGAAGTCTCTGGCGATTTTGATCAAGTGGTGGGGTATGCGGGTGTTTTGGTGAGCTGACTGGTGAAGAAAATTGGAAGCCGCTTCCAGCGGCATTTGTCAGGTGATTTCGCCTCTGGCAGCCAAAGGGGCGAGCCCCCTTTGGAAACCCTGTGTCGCCTTTCGGCGAGGTGTTATAAAAAAATCCCGAAGAGATATTTCTTTGGGATTTCTTTTTTATATTTTTTCGGCAACCTGCCGACAATTTATACGTGTCATGAGCCTCGGTTGTAGCCGATGGTTGCCTTTCCATCTTGAACCATGACCGGAACTTTGCGTACCCCGTCTGTTAACTTGAGCATCGCTTCCAAATCTGCCGGGTTCATCAAAACGTCTACAAACTTCGCTTCCGGGTGCGCATCCAACGCCCGCTTGGTATGCGGTCAGGTGGACTTTCCATAAATAATCATATCGGCCATGGCGTAATCTCCTTTCTCTTTTCAATTACACCCACCAATTAGCCCTGTCCATTCCCCATACAAAGAATTGTCCTTCATGTCGGTTCGACCTCTCTCGCGAAGCGACACACAAAGTTTAGGAAAAGAGAGGGATGGGGGTCTGGGGGAAGGGAGAGAAAGAACCCTTTTCAAAGGGTTTTTCTCTCCCTTCCCCCAGCCGTCGGAGACAAAAGAAAACCGCCCTGTCCGGCTTTCGCTGGACAGGGCGGTTATTTAATGCGTCAGTCTACGACTTAGCGACGTCCGCCACCTCGGTTGTCGCGGCGTCCGCCGCCACGGTTGTCACGACGACCGCCATTGCGGTCACCGCCACGCGGTGCAGGGCGCTTGAAGTCTTCCAGGTTTACTTCCTGACCGGCTTCTTCCATCAGCCATGCCTTACGGGACAGACGGATGCGTCCGCCGGGCTCGAGGGAGATGCACTTGACCCAGACTTCCTGTCCGAGCTGGACAACGTCTTCGACGCGTTCGACGCGTTCAAAGTCAAGCTGGGAGATGTGCAGCATGCCTTCCATGCCGGGCAGGATTTCGACGAGTGCGCCGACTTCCAGAACCTTGCGGACGGTACCGAGGTAGTTCTTACCCGGTTCGGCCTTCTGGTCGTAGTAGAGAACCATTTCCTTGGCCTTTTCCATGGATGCCATGGTCGGGGCGAAGATGGAGATCTTGCCGGAATCTTCGATGTCGATATCGGCTTCGGTCTCAGCGGTAATGGCCTTGATATTCTTGCCGCCGGGTCCGATGACCGAGCGGATCTTTTCGGGATCGATGTGTACGACAGCCATCTGCGGAGCGAGTTCGGACAGCTCTTCACGCGGCTTTTCGAGAACTTCGCCCATGTGATCGAGAATGTGTGTACGGGCTTCTTTGGCCTGGTGCAGAGCCTTCTTGAGGACTTCCTGCGGGATGCCGGCGATCTTGATGTCCATCTGGATGGCAGTGATGCCGTCCTTGGTACCAGCAACCTTGAAGTCCATGTCGCCGAGCGCGTCTTCGTCACCGAGGATGTCGGTCAGAACGAAGTACTGGTCGTCTTCCTTGCACAGACCCATGGCGATACCGGCAACCGGCTCGGCAATGGGAACGCCAGCGTCCATGAGGGACATGGTGGCGCCGCAAACGGAGGCCATGGAGGAGGAACCATTGGATTCCATGATCTCGGAGACCACACGGATGGTGAACGGGAAGTCATCCTGGCTCGGGAGAACCGGAGTCAGGGCGCGCTCTGCGAGTGCACCGTGACCGACTTCACGACGGGAGGTACCGCGCAGCATACGGGCTTCACCGACGCAGTATGGCGGGAAGTTGTAATGCAGCATGAAACGCTTGGTAGCGTCGCCGAGCAGAGAGTCGTAACGCTGCTCATCACGGGTGGAACCGAGAGTGGCAACGGCCAGTGCGGAAGTTTCGCCGCGGCGGAACAGTACGGAACCGTGAGTCTGGCTCAGTACGCCGGTCTCGATGGAGAGCGGACGAACGGTGGTGGTATCACGACCGTCGATGCGCAGACCTTCGTTGACAATGCGGTCACGCACGATCTTCTTGGTCATGTCGCCGATGATGTCGCCAACAGCTTTGAGCTTGGCTTCATCCTCGGGGAACTTCTCGGCAACGGCTTCCTTGGCCTTTTTCTTGGCAGCGTCCTTGGCAGCGTAGCGAACCATCTTCTCGGGAGTGGTCAGTGCCTTTTCCAGGTCTTCGGTGATGAAGTCACCCAGGAAGGTAGCCACTTCTTCGTCGCGCACAGGTGCTTCGACTTCGAGCTTGGCAACGCCGACCTTTTCGCGGAGCTGGTCCTGCAGGTCGAAGAGCGGAGTAATCTGCTCGTGACCCCAGGCCAGAGCGTCGGCAACGAGATCTTCGGATACGAAGTCACCGCCGCCTTCAACCATGACCATGGCTTCGCGGGTGGCCGCAAATACCAGATTCAGGCTGGAGTCTACTTCCATGCCTTTGTAGGTGGGGTAAAGAACGAATTCGTTATTTACGTAACCTACGCGAGCACCCACGATGGGGCCGAGGAAAGGCATCTTGGAAATGTGGCAGGCAGCGGATGCGCCGGTCAGGGCCAGGACGTCCGGGTTGACATGCTTGTCAGCGGACAGAACCGTGGCAATGATCTGCACTTCATCAGCAAAGCCTTTGGCGAACAGGGGACGGATGGGACGGTCGATGAGACGGGAGACCAGAGTCTCACGCTCGGACGGGCGGCCTTCACGACGGAAGTAGTTGCCCGGCACGCGACCAGCGGCATACGCCATTTCCTGGTAGTTGCAGGTGAGGGGGAAGAAGCCGCGGTCAATAGCCAGGGGCTGGGTCACGGCGGTGACCAGAACAGTGGTTTTGCCGGACGTGATCGTCACGGCGCCACTGGCTTGGCGGGCATACTTGCCGGTTTCGATAGTGATGTCGATGCCGCCGACCGTCGCGGTCATGCTTGTTGCATCAAAAGGAATCATCGTCATAGTGATTTCCTACCTTATATCAGTAATAGGTGAACCACTTCCTGCGTATCCCTCGAATTGGGTTAGCCGGCTTGGGAAAGGACTTTTGGAATCTGATTGGTTCAGTTCCAAAAACGCCTTCCGCAGCCAACTAAGCTAAAGCGTGAGGGTGGCTCGGAGCACAAAAGACGGCTCCGTCGCAGAAAGTGACATAGTATGAGGGGAGGCAGATGCCTCCCCTTGTAAACTCAATTTTTAAAGAACTACTTACGCAGACCGAGACGGCTGATGAGCTCACGGTAACGCTGAACGTCCTTGTTAGTCAGGTACTTCAGCAGCTTTCTGCGCTGACCGACCATCTTGAGCAGACCGGTACGGGAATGGTGGTCTTTTTTGTGGGCCTTGAAGTGATCGGCCAGGTACTTGATGCGTGCGGTCAGCAGCGCAACCTGAACCTCGGGGGATCCGGTGTCACCTTCACAGGTCTTGTACTCGTCAATAATCTTTTGCTTTTCTTCAGCAGTCATAACCACAGCACTATCCTCCTAATTTGGGGGTTGATGTATACTTTGCTGTTTGTTCATTCTTGAAGCGTTCAGTCCTGGTTCCAAAGTCCTCGAAGAATGGACCACTTGGGTTTTTCATCCTGGAGTTTTGCCTCGACCAGTGCCAGGGGAGTTTCGTCGGTGTCGAGCAACATGGCTCGATCGCCGAGTTCTCCGGCCAGCAATTCCCCCGGTTGATCATTGACCGGCAGCCAGGCCCCGTTTTTCACGAGTCCCGCCAGCGGTTCGGTCAATTGATACCGAGGCCAGTGAGGCAAGGTGTTCTTTAAGGGGATCACCTTTTCCGGAAATGAATCCGGATTTTCCAGAACGTCTTCGAGGTCAAGGGCCTGATCGAGCCGGAAAGGCTCACTCGATTCCCGGACCAGGCTGGTCAGTGTCGCGCCGCACCCCATTCGTGTCCCCAAGCTGTGGACCAGGGAACGTATGTAAGTACCGGCGGAGCAACTGACCCTGAATGATGCTTCAGGCATCTGAACGTCTAGCGCTTCCACATGAGAAATAACAATGGGCTTAATTTTGACCGGTGTTTCCTTGCCCTCACGGGCCAAGGCATACAACGGCTTACCCTTGTGTTTGGCAGCCGAATAGGCAGGAACTTCCTGCTCTGTCAACTCTTTCCAATATAAAATTTCGCGTTTGACATCTTCAGCAGTGACGTCAACGGGGGATTCTTTGGTCACTTCTCCTTGAATATCAAGGGTATCAGTGGTTATTCCGAGCCTGAATGTGCCGGAATAGGTTTTGGTCCCGCCACTCAGGTACGGAGCAAGCTTGGTACCGTGTCCAAGGAGGACCAAGAGGACGCCTTGCGCCATGGGATCAAGGGTCCCGCCATGGCCGATTTTGTACTGCTTGAGTTGGTGTTTGATGTCATTCAGGCAGCCGGCCGATGTCGGACCGGACGGTTTGTTCAAAATCAGCAGCCCATCGCGTTGTTCAGGGCTTCTCTTTTTACGTCTGCGACCCATCTATTTGATCCTCAGAGATTCGCCGATGGCGGAAATAAGCATGTCTTTGGCTTGAGCGAGCGGTGCGACGATGGTGCCGCCGGACGCGTTTTTATGTCCGCCGCCACCGAACCGGGCTGCGACTTCCTGAACATTGTCGTCTCCATAGGAGCGCAGGGAAAATTTGTAGATGTCTGCATTTTCTTCGCGGAAGATAGCGGCCACGCGCACGGACTTGAGGCGGCGCAGGAAGTTGATAATGTTTTCCGTGTCCGCAGAAGTGGTGCCTGTCCGCTTGAACATTTCTTTTGTAATAACGGTGATCGCTACCAGTTTGTCATCGGTCAATTCCACGCTGTTCATGGCTTCGGTCCACAAACGCATTCTATTTTCGGACCACTGTTTGGTGATGTCCATGTTCATGCGTGCGATGTCGAGGCCATTACGGAGCATGTCGGCTGCCAGTTCCAGAGATTCCGGTGTGGTTGAGCCGTAGGTGAAGAATCCGGTGTCCGTGGCCACGGCCAGATAGATGTTTTCAGCCAGAGAACCGGTCAGCGGGATATTCAATTCTTGGCCGAGCAGGGCGACCATGGACCCGACGGCAGGCTGGGTGTGATCCACCCAGTTTTCAACGCCGAATTCGTCATTGCCGAGATGATGATCGATATTGATGAAATTGGTTTCTTCGGATCGTGCGGACAGCAGATCGCCCATTCGTTCTTTGGCTCCGCAATCCAGGACAATGGTCCACTTGGGCATTGTTTCTGGCAGGGTGCTTTGAATGGGGGCGGGCTGGTTTGCGAAAGCGTATCGTTCTGGCAGACCGGATTGGTTGTACAACGAGAACCGTTTTCCGAGCGCGGCAAGGATATGACCCATGGCACAGATGGAGCCAATGGCGTCTCCGTCCGGGTTGTAATGCGAGGCAATCAGGAAATCGTCCTGATCCTGGATGATGTCACTAATCCGTTGCACTGGATTTTCCATAGACAATATCCTCAAGGAAGTCGTCGAAGACGAATCGGAGTTCCGGGGTGAATTGCAGTTTGAGATTGCGGCCCAGGCGAGAACGCAGGAAGCCGGTAGCTTTTTCCAGACCGGTCTGGACTTCTTTGCGGTGTTCGGCGTCACCGGACACGGTGTAGAAAATTTCGGCAATGCGCAGGTTGGCGTTCATTCGTACACCTGACAGGGTGACGAGTTGCAACCGGGGATCGGCTGCTTCTTCCACCAACAGCGTGCCCACTTCGCGCATGATCTGGTCGCCCATGCGGACGGCTCTGCGAGAGCTTGATGCCTTCATTGTGTGTATCCTTAATCAGAGTCAGAAAAAATTTCAGTGTTACACCGGGTCAATTCTGCCGGTGAGATGGCTTCGACCATGGAGAGTGCCTTGGCTAGTCGGCTTTCCACTCGTTCAGTGGTATTGGCGGTTGTTACAACACCCAGTACCAGTTTGTCGTGGACGTCCATGGCTTCGATCTCTGCAACAGAGACATTGAATTTGTTGCGCAATTTTTGTTTCAGACTCAGGGCCACTTTGCGTTTCCCTTTGAGGGAACGGTTGCCGTGCAATCTGAATTCGAGGTGTAAGACGCCTATTATCATACATGCTCCCCCGAATAAATAAATACGGGCGGCCCATTATGCAATGGGCCGCCCGAAGTTTTATATCAATTGTGCTAGTCGATGGTACGAGCGACCTCTTTGGTTTCGAAGGCTTCGATGGCATCGCCGACTTTGATGTCGTTGAATTTCTCGAGGCCGATACCGCATTCGTAGCCCTTGGCAACCTCGCGAACATCGTCCTTTTCGCGGCGCAGGGATGAAACCTGACCGGTGTAGATGACAACACCGTCGCGGAGTAGGCGAACCTGAGCGCCGCGGGTGATCTTGCCGTCCGGGATGTAGCAACCGGCGATGAGGCCGATCTTCGGTACGCTGAAGGTCTGGCGAACTTCCGCCTGCCCCAGGTACACTTCTTCGATGTCCGGGGTGAGCATGCCGCTCATGGCATCTTTCACTTCTTGCACCAACTTGTAGATGATGTCGTAGAAGCGGACTTCAACGCCTTCATGCTCAGCGATTTCTTTGACCTTCAGGTTCGGGCGGACGTTGAAGCCGAGGATGATGGCTTCGGACGCACCGGCCAGAAGGATGTCGGATTCGGTGATGGCACCGGCACCGCCGTGGACGACGTCGATCTTGATTTCGTCGGTGGAGAGCTTGTTGAGCGCTTCGGTGACAGCTTCCAGAGAACCCTGGACGTCTGCCTTGAGTACGAGGTTCAAAGTCTGAGCTTCGTCGTTGGGCTTGCTGGCCAAGAAGGACTCCAAGGTAACCTTGGATTTGGAGGAGAGAATCTTCTCACGTTTCTTCATGGCTCGAGAGTTGGCGATGCGGCGGGCGACTTTTTCGTCTGCCACAACAAACAACTCGTCACCGGCTTCGGGCAGGCCATCAAAGCCCTGGATTTCCATAGGCATGGCCGGTCCGGCGGTTTTGAGCTTCTTGCCCTGATCATTGAACATGGCGCGGACTTTACCGAAGTGGACACCGGATACAAAGCTGTCGCCTTGATTGATGGTACCTTCGGAGATGAGCATGGTGCCCACAGGGCCGCGGCCCTTGTCCAGACGCGCTTCGACAATATGACCGCGAGCGGGCTTGTCCGGGTTGGCCTTGAGTTCCAGAACTTCTGCCTGGAGCAGGACCATTTCGAGCAATTCGTCGAGGCCTTCTTTTTTCTTTGCGGAAACGTGAGCGAAGATGGTCTCGCCACCCCAATCTTCGGGGGAGAGGCCCAGTTCGGCCAGTTCACGTTTGACGTTATCGGGGTTCGCCCCTTCCTTATCCATCTTATTGACAGCGACAACGATGGGAACACCAGCTGCCTTGGAGTGGCTGATGGCCTCACGAGTCTGATCCATAACACCGTCGTCAGCGGCAACAACCAGAATGACGATATCCGTCACCTGTGCGCCACGCATACGCATGGTGGTAAAAGCTTCGTGACCGGGAGTGTCGAGGAAGACTACTTCGCCGCGAGTTGTTTGCACGTGGTATGCACCGATGTGCTGCGTGATGCCGCCAGCCTCGCCGTCGGTCACGTTGGACAGACGGATGGCATCCAACAGGGAGGTCTTACCATGGTCAACGTGACCCATGATGGTGACCACGGGGGGACGCGACTTGAGATCTTCATCTTTATCAGCTTCGGTGGGGACCAGGAATTCCTGTTCATCAAAGGAGACGTTCTCCACCTCATATCCGAACTCACCTGCAAGCAGAGTGGCGGTGTCCAGATCAAGAGACTGGTTGATGGTGGCCATGACGCCCATGGTGAACAGTGCCTTGATGAGGTCCTGAGCCTTGATGCCCATCTGGTGAGCCATGTCCGCCAGGCGGATAGTCTCATCGAACTTGATCTTGCGCTTGGCTGCCTTCATGGGCTGCGCCTGGACCTGTTCATGCTGAGGCGTCTGATTCTTGCGGCCTTTCTTTTTACGGCCTTTGCGTCCTTGCGGGAATCCGCCGTCGTTGAAATTCTTGTTGCCGCGATTATTACCGCCAGCACCGAATTCTACTACGCGACGTTTCTTGCCCTGTTTTTTCTTGCTGCGACCATCGGGAAGCGCTGGAGTCGGGGCAGGTGCGCTACCGGGACGACCGCCTGCGGGACGACCTCCTCCCGGACGACCTGCGCTAGGACGACCACCTCCGGGACGACCGCCACCAGGACGACCTGCGCCGGGGCGACCAGCGCCAGGACGACCGCCTCCAGGGCGACCACCACCGGGACGACCGCCGGGACGGCGTTCAGGCTGGGCCAGCTTGGCAGCTGCACGGGCCTGGACTTCTGCCTCGGTAGGCATGGATATGATTTTGACTTTGGGAGCTTCAGGCTCCTTTTTCTTTTTCTTCTTCTTTTTAGGCTCAGTCTTGGCTGCGGCTTCTTCCTTTGCCGGTTTTTCGGCAGGGGTTTTCTTTTCCGCTTTCTTGGTTTTTTCAACCTTTTCGGCGGTTTCCGCTTTTTTAACTGGCTTGGCGGGGGCTTCTTCCTTGGCTTCAGCCTTGGGAGCAGCTTCGGTTTTTTCAGGCACGGGTTCGGGGGCGGCCTCTTCAACCACTGCTTCCGGAACCGGGGTTTCTACAACCTCGGCCTTGATCTCTTCAGGCTTTTCCTCCACGGCAGGCTTGATCACTTTGACCTGAGGGGCAGCCTTTTTGGGAGCTTTCTTTTTGGCAGGCTTTTTTTCTACCTTGGGTTCCACGACTTCCTCAACGGGAGCGGCCTTCTCCTCAACAGGAGCTTCTGCAACTTCCTCCACGGGAGTCTCCACCGCTTCCTCGACCGTTTCTTCGATCGGGGCTGCGGCTTCCTCTTCCTTGGGAGCCTTGGATTTTTTGCGCCTGCGTCTAATTATGACGCCGGAGTCACCTACACGGCGGACTTCACGCTTGCCGGAGCCGCCTTTTTTCATTTCCGCCTTGAGGCGGTCCACATCTTCGTCTTCCACGACAGTCTTCTGGCTTTTGGCCTGGACGCCGATTTCACGAAGTTGCTGAATGATCTCCTTGTTGCTGAGTTTGTACTCAGCAGCCAAGTCTTCTACCCGAACCTTTGCCGTCATCTAATTACCCCTTTTGCGTTTCTTCATCAGGCCCATGATTACTTTCGGGAATAGTTCCCTGCATCGGGTCTGACCGCATACGTAAATTCCGCGTCCGGGCATTGAGTGCCCCGGATCAAGTACCGGACCGTTGTCAGTCGGTTCGCTTGTTGCTTCCGGACAGACGTACCGCGTCAATTCCCGCTTGGAGAATCGTTCGCGACAGACAACGCACATTCTGACAGGATCGTGTTTATGCCCTGTATGATTCATGCGCTGTCCGTGCCCCAGTGTTATTTCGTCTCCTCGCCTTCGGCGGGAGTTTCTGATTCTTCAGTTTCGGTTGCTTCTTCAGCAACTTCTTCGACCTCTTCAGCTTCGACTTCCACGACTTCTTCAGTCATTTCTGTGTCCATAGCTTCAGTGGTCTCTTCTTCCCATTCTTCGGCCAATTCATCGAAGATGCCGGGAGCAAGCATATTGATTGCAACACGAATGTCGCCGATCTTGCTTTCAGTCATGCCCTTGATGGAGAGCATATCTTCATCAGTGGCCTTGACGATGGATTCGATGGTTTCGAAGCCTGCGCCAAAGAAGTTTTCCATGCCGATTTCGGCGACCGCAGCGATCTGATCCATACCCTTGCGAGCTGCATTGAGTTCGCCGTAACGGGATTCGGTGAAGATGTCGATCTTCCAGCCCAGAAGTTTGGCAGCCAGTTTGACGTTCTGCCCTTTACGGCCGATGGCCAAGGAGAGCTGATCGTCGGGGCAGACCACTTCCAATGCTTCCTCTTCCTCATCCACAGTTATGCGGGAGATGACGGCTGGAGACAGTGCATGCTGAGCGTACATAGCGATGTCCGGACTCCAGACAACGATGTCTATGCGTTCACCCTTGAGTTCCTGCACCACGTTCTGGATGCGTGAGCCTCGGATACCGACGCAAGCGCCGACCGGGTCCACGTCACGGTCACGGGACATGACAGCCACTTTGGCACGCAGGCCGGGATCGCGGGATACGCCCATGATCTTGACGGTGCCGTCTGCCACTTCGGGAACTTCGCGCTTGAACAGTTCGATCATGTAGTCCGGGTGGGACCTGGACACGACAACCTGCGGGCCGCGAGATTCTTTTAATACATCAATGATATACGCCTGGACGCGATCACCGCGTTTGTAGCGTTCTCTTGGAATCTGTTCATCTTTGGGCAACAGAGCTTCGGTGCGTCCGAGGTTGATGATCCAACCGGTACGGTCGCGGCGCTGAATGATGCCGCTTGCGATTTCAGAGACGCGGTCTCTGTATTCTTCGAAAATGATTTCCTGTTCAGCATCGCGCATACGCTGGATGATGACCTGCTTGGCGCTTTGCGCGGCAATGCGGCCAAGATCCTCGACTTTGAGGGGAAAGCCCATCTCGTCGTCCAACTGGGCTTTGGGATCGTGGTCTATGGCATCGTCCAGCGAAATTTCGCTGATGGGGTCGTGCACGTCGTCCACAACCACCTTGAATTCGAAGACTTCGATTTCGCCGAGTTCTTCGTTGAAGGCTACTTCGATATCCATGGTCTCGCCATATTTGCGGGCCACGGCCGAACGGACAGCCTCTTCAAGAGTGTCGATCAACAGGTCGCGGTCAATGCCCCTGTCTTTGCTTATCTGGTCGATGGCTTTTTTCAGCTCCGACATGATCTAACCTCCGCTTGTGCCGAAATGGTCCGAATCCTTTCGGCGGATAGTGCACTTACAACTAAAATTTGTGTATCAGTTTGGCTTTCTTGATGGAAATCCATGTGAAATCCAAGATCTCGTCATCGACGTTCATGGTAATGGTATCGTCTTTTACTCCGGTCAGTGTCCCTTTGAACTTGCGCCTGTCACCGTGAGCTTCAAACAGGGTGACTTTGATTTCTCTGCCAATGTAGTTGACCATTTGGTCCGGCGAGAAAAAAGGGCGCTCCAGTCCGGGCGAGGACACTTCCAGTGTGAAAGCTCCGGGAATGACGTCTTCAACTTCCAGCATCAGGCCAATTTGGCGGCTGACGTGAGCACATTGATCTATATGTACCCCTTCTGGGCCGTCGATGTATATACGAACAACACGTTTTTTGCCGGACGCAGGAGAAGACAGTCCCCAGAACTGGTAGCCGAGGTTCTCCACCTCAGGCCGGATGATGTCCGACAGCATATCTTCGAAAGTCTGACGCATTGTATCAATACTCCATGCAAGCCGCATCTGCGGCAAAAACAAATAAAAAAGGTGAGCCCGAGCTCACCTGCGCGAACCCCGCAAGGTTGTTGAAAACCAGCCTTGCGAAAGGCATTGGAGCGGGTGACGGGGGTCGAACCCGCTACTTTCAGCTTGGGAAGCTGACACTCTACCAATTGAGTTACACCCGCTTGGAAACGAGCCTATTTATACATATATAGAACCGTTGTCAACAAGCTTGACTCCGCTGCAAATACCGTCAGCAGGCAGTCTATCCCATGTTGGCATGCATAGTGCAAATCCCTCGCTGAACAGGAGGATCGCTCTATGCGAAATAGTACATACAGCGCTTTATTCGGCGCTTTATCCAATGAAATGAGGATGTCATCCATCGCCAATAATTTGGCGAATGTGAACACGTCGGCCTTCAAGAAAGACAAGATGGCCTTCCATGACACCTTCACTCGCTTTGCTCATGACTATCTTATAGATGGAAAAAACCACCTTCGAGGGAAGGATATGTTTCCCAGAGCCAATGTCATGGCAAAACCGCGACTCTCCGCACAGCAGACCGATTTCTCCCAGGGGAGCCTACAAAAGACCGGCAACCAGCTCGATTTTGCTTTGTCCGGCGAAGGGTTCTTCAAGGTGCAGGGCGGAAACGGGGACGTTCTCTACACCCGTTCCGGCAACTTTTTGCCCGACGCCAACGGGATTCTTCGTACTCAGGACGGGAATACCGTCATGGTGGACGGCGGTCCTTTGACGCTTCCTCCGGGAGCAGATGTTGTGGTTGATCCTTCCGGCAATATTTCCATAAACGGCAACCCTTCCGGAGCCCTTGATCTCGTCTCTTTCGATGATTTGACACAGGTCGAACGTCTTGGAGCGAATTACTACACCGTCCCGGATGGTGTTGGTGAGATAGTTCCTGAAGAGATGTCGGTACAACAGGGTTTTCTTGAGAAGGGCAATGTTGACGTGGTTACCGAAATGGTCGCCATGATCGAAACACAACGTGCTTTTACTATGTATTCGAAGATGATTCAGTCAAGTGATGAGACTGATAAAAAATTGATCACCCAGGTTGGACGTCCAACCATATAATTTAGGAGGATTCGGCTATGATGCGTTCTCTCTGGACCTCAGCCACTGGCATGGTTGCCATGCAAACTCACATCGACACGTTGTCCAACAACCTGGCCAACGTCAATACCACCGGGTTCAAAAAGAGCCGGGCGGAGTTCGAGGATCTCATGTACCAGACGCTCCAGATCGCCGGTACTCAGAATGCCACTGGCGGTCGTACGCCTGTCGGCATGCAGATAGGCATGGGCGTCCGTCCTGTCACGGTGCATAAGTTTTTCACTCAGGGCGATTTCAAGAACACCGGCAACCCGTTGGATATGGCTATCGAAGGCGACGGCTTTTTCCAGGTGTTGCAGAACGGTGAAGAGGTCTACACCCGCGCCGGTTCCTTCAAGCTGGATGACGAAGGCCGCGTCGTGACCGCAGGCGGTTGGCCATTGCAGCCTGAATTTACCGTTCCGCCCGAGACTGTCAGTGTTGTCGTCACCGAGAACGGCAACATGGCCGCTCTGGACCGGGACGGCACGGCGTTGGCCGAGAGTGACATCGATATCTACCGTTTTCAGAACCCGGCGGGACTAATTGCAACGGGTCGTAATTTCTATCGAGAGAGTGAAGCCTCCGGTGCAGCCGTATCCGGAACGCCTGGCGACGATAACTACGGCACTATCGCCCAGGGATTCCTTGAAGGGTCCAACGTGGAGATGGTGGACGAAATGGTCGGTCTGATCGTGGGGCAGAGAGCTTTTGAGATCAACTCCAAGGCCATCACCACGTCTGACGGTATGTTGCAGACCGCCATTAATATCAAGCGGTAACGGGTAGTTGAATAACTCCTGTTGCAAGGATGGTTCATGCGTATGTCGAGCAAGCGTAACAAAAATACATGGTGGTCATGGATGACCCGGCATCTGTTTGTCATTTTGGTGGCAGGAGTGGTGTTGGGGTTGCCCGTTTTGACCGGGGCCGCCAACGGTTCGGCGTGGCAGGCCATGGTGCGAGATGCGGTCTGTGTCGAGGGGCCGGATGTTCTGCTCGGTGAAATAGCTGATCCTGTGAACGATATGGCGCAGAGTCAATGGAAGACGTTATCGGCCATTAAGCTTTGGAAGGCTTCCACCAAGCCGGGTCGTCCGGTGACAGTCTCCCGCGACAAGTTGAAAAAGGTACTCCACCATTACATGGGTGATCTGGTGGAGAATCTGGTTCTGCCGAGCCAGATGACGGTTCAGACCGGGGGACAGGTCATTAGCGGTGAACAACTCAAGGCGCGTGTTGTCGCTTTTTTGACGCCAAGGGCCAAGGATCTTGGCGGTGACGTTGATTTCAAGAATTTTCAGATGCCCCGGCAAATATTTTTCCCCAATAAATATGATTCTCTGTCCATCAGCATGCGCGATGACCTCAAGCCCGGACGCAATCAGATCAAGCTCCACGGCGTGACTCCCGATGGCAAGATCCTTTTGCGGAAGAGTTGTGTGGTGTTCGCCAATGTCTGGAAGGCCGTGCCTGTAGCGGCGCAGCCGTTGAATCGATTTGAGCGGTTGACCCGTGACAAAGTGTCATTCCAGCGGGTGAATCTGGCGTACAAGCGCGATGTCTGGGACGGCACTGGTGGCCCGTGGCGCATGGCTCGGACGCTTGGTCGGGGGCAGCCTTTTACGTTGGCTCATTTGGAGTTGGTGCCACTCATTGAAAAGGGTGAACGAGTGCATCTGATGTACAGGGGCAAGAGAGTGCAACTGACCATCAAGGCCGAAGCCCTTGGCGAGGCTGGAATGGGCCAGCAGGTAGCGGTCAAGAATTTGCAAAGCAAAAAGACAGTACTGGCAACCGTGATCAGCGATGACACGGTGCTCGTCAGATAGGCAAGGAGAGAGTCATGAGGCAATATTTCCTGATTATAGTGGCAGTCGTCACGCTGGCAGCCGGTTGTGCTCCTCGATATGAGGAGCAGCCCATGCCCGTTCTGACCCCTCCGGTTTATGAAGAGCAGGACCCGGCACTCAATCCCGGTTCTCTTTATGACACCAATCGGTCCGAGTTCCTTTATGACGATAATCGCGCCACCCGTGTGGGCGACATAGTTCTGGTGAGGGTTTCCGAGACCGCCAATACCAAATTGAAGTCGGAAACCACGGCAGACAAGGAAAACACCATTAATACCGGTGTTACCGCCATGCCGACAACTGGGCTGATTGGCGGTATTCCGTTGGCGGGTACGCTCGGGGCCAAGGCAGGAACGAGCATTCAGGCATCGCAGTCTTCCGAGTTCAAGGGCAATGGTGAGACCAAGCAGGAATCCGAATTCGAGGCCATGGTTGCGACTCGTATCGTGCGCAGACTCCCGGGCAACCTCTTGCAGGTTGAAGGCGCTCGGCGCATCCGGGTCAATGCCGAAACACAGTTTCTCGTGGTGCGCGGGCTGATTCGTCAGCGTGACATTGAAGCGGATAACTCAATTTCGTCCACCAGTCTGGCCGAGGCGCAGATCGAGATTTATGGTCAGGGAGTTCTGGCCGACAAACAACGTCCAGGTTGGCTTTCGCGGATTCTGGACAACATCTATCCCTTCTAATGAACGTGCGTAACAATTTTATATCAAGAGGTTGAGGAGTGATCGTCATGAGTTTGAATCAGCAAACGACTCCCATCAATACCGGTGAGGTGGCACGGGCTCTGACCCTGGCTGTCCTTTTCGGCGTCATGCTTGTGTTTTTGTCATCGGTACTGGTGCCGACCGAGGCGCGGGCTGCTCGTCTGAAGGATATCGTCAGCTTCAGCGGCGTGCGAGACAATGAGTTGGTCGGATATGGCCTGGTTGTTGGTCTGGCAGGAACGGGTGACGGTACTTCGTCGTCTTTCACCATGCGTTCAATGGCTAATATGTTGGAGAAGATGGGTGTCGAGGCCGATCCTACTACCCTGAAGCCCAAGAACGTAGCCGCGGTCATGGTCACGGCCAAGATGCCGGTGTCCTCCAAGCCCGGTTCAGCTATCGACGTCACAGTTTCTTCACTCGGCGATGCCAAGAGTCTGCTGGGTGGTATCCTTCTTCTGACGCCTCTCAAGGGCCTTGATGGTCGAGTTTATGCGGTTGGGCAGGGCGCTTTGACGATCGGTGGTTTTTCTATCGGCGGTGAAGCAGCGGATGCCCAGAAGAACATCCCCACCGTGGGACGTATTCCCAATGGCGCTGTAGTTGAGCGGGGCGTTCCCTTCCGGTTCAATAATCAGCACTCCATGACCTTGAATCTGACCGTGCGCGACTTCGGCACGACCATGCAGGTGGTCAACAAAATTAACGCCAGCATGGGCGGTGGTTTTGCTTCAGCCACGGATATTTCCACCATCGAATTGGAGCTGCCTGATAAGTTCCGGGGCAACATGGTTCCCTTGATGGCTTCGCTTGAAAATCTTGATATCTCGCCCGACGGCAAGGCTCGTGTGGTCGTGGACGAAAAGACTGGTACCGTTGTGCTCGGTCAGGATGTGCGCCTGAGCAAGGTGGCCGTGGCTCACGGCAACTTGCAGATAGTTGTTTCCGAGACGCAGGAAGTAAGCCAGCCCGGTCCGTTCTCCGATGGTGAAACCGTAGTCACCCCCTCTACCGACATTCAGGTGCAGGAACAGAACAATCAGTTGATGCTCATGGAAGGTGCGACGTTGCAGGAATTGGTGGATGGTCTCAATTCCATCGGTGCGGCACCGCGTGACCTTATATCCATTATTCGCGCTCTCAAGGTAGCGGGTTCACTGCATGCGGAAGTGGAGGTGATCTAGCATGATCAGTAGCAATATCGATCCTCGTTTGGCAGCACAGCAGGCCGACACCAAGGACCTTATCCGTTTCAAGCAGGAGATGGACGGCCTCAAGAAGCGGCTCTCCGAAGGCGTGGACACCAAGGAACAGCAGCTCAAGAAGGCGTGCCAGAATTTCGAAGCCGTGTTTATCGGCAAGCTCTGGCAGCAGATGAAGCAGTCTGTCCCCAAGGAAGGGTATCTGCATTCCAAGCAGGAAGACAGCTACATGGGCATGTTCGACAAGGAGTTTTCCGAGAAAATGGCACAGGCGGGCGGCATCGGTCTGGCAGACATGATTTTCTCTCAGCTCAGTGAGAAGCTCAAGGAAACCAGCAAGACCACGTTGGCTGGTGGTGTGGATATCAAACCGCTGGTGCCCGAACCCATTGTCCTGGGCAAGCGCGGTGGTGGTATTACATTACAGAATGAGCCGAAAGGCATGACGCTGGAAGATTGGGGTGGGAGTGAGGATGTCAGCTCTGCTGGCGGAAATCGTATCGATCCGCAGATGACCAGTGATGAAATTGCGGCAGGATTGCTGGGGAAGTCTTCCAGTCCGGTCTTGAGTGATATGGAAGTGCAGGCCAAGCTCGATGATCTGGCCCGCCGTCTTGAAGCTGACAGGATTCGTGATGGACTGCTCGGCAATGGCAGCCGTGTCAGAAAGTCTGGCAACACCGGGGATGGGTATGAAATGCAAAGTCGTGACGAACAGGATGGGCAGGTTGGCCGGAAACTTGCAGAAATAGGGTGAAGGAATAGTTCGTAATTGTTAAGATTTGTTTTGATTTAAACAAGTTATGTAAGGGAGAGGGGTATGAAGCTCCGTCTTGTAGAGGAAAATTTGGTTCGGCAGAACAAGGCAACAATGCTTTTGTTCATTCTGCTTGAGGAAGAATTTTCCCGCCTTGGCCAACTCAAGCCTCAATCGGTTTCTCAGATTGAGCTGTCCATTCAGGAACTCATGCGGCAGATCGTGGCTGAGCGTGTTTCCCTGCGTAAGTTGATCGGCGAAATTGATCCAGAGGCCCAGAAGGTTGTTGAACTTTATCCCCGCATGGAAGAAACCGTGGCAGAGAACTGCCGGGAATTGATCAAGCGGTTGGATGAGACTGAACAGAAATGCGCAGTTCAGGCTGCCAAGAACAATGAGATGGCCATGGCTCTGTTCGACCAGAGCAAGGGATTGCTTGATTTCATGCATAATCAGATCAAGCCCAAGAACACCTCTGCGTATGCCCGTTCCGGGCGATTTGCACAGGCTCCAAGCAACGCTCGGCTTTTGTCCGGGAGGTTGTAAATGTCCTTTGGTGCCAATTCCATTCTCGACATGGGCCGGTGGGCTTTGTTTGCATCGCAGACACAGCTTCAAGTCACCGGTCAAAATATTGCCAACGTCAATACCGAGGGGTATTCACGCCGGTCCGTCATTTTGGAAGAAGGCCCCTACATCGACTACGCCCCCGGCCAGCTTGGAACAGGTGTCGTAGCCAAGGAAGTCGTCCGGCATTTCGATGACATGGTCGAGGCCATGTATCTTCAGCAGTCCGCACTCACAGACAAGTGGGGCAACCTGTGGGAACAGCTCAAGTCCGTAGAGAACCTGCTCAACGAGTCCAGCGGGACGGGCGTCAGCGATTCCCTGTCAAAATATTTCAATTCCTGGAATGAAGTTTCCCAGCGTCCTGACAATTATGGTGCACGTCAGACCGTGCTTAACGATGCCGCCACATTGATTTCTACCTTGAGACAGGTGGATACCGATCTTTCGCTCATGCAGGAGCGTATCAATAATGACGTTGCCGCCCAGGTCGATGAGGCCAACAAGCTCATGGAAGAGATCGCTTCTCTCAATGAAGAAATTCAGGTGCACAACGTCGAGGGCCAGAATAACGCCAACTCCCTTTTTGACGAACGAGCCAGGAAGGTTCGCGATTTGGCCAAGCTCGTGGACGTTAAGACTATCGATAATGGCGGTGGGGATTTCACGGTCATGACTCAGGCGGGACAGACTCTGGTGGATGGCGAGAGCCATTTCTCACTGGAGTTCAACGCAGCGGTCAAGACTGAGGATCTGCGTCCCGCTTCGACTTTTGTGGGCGATGTCTATTTTGACGGTAATGACGACTACGAGTATACAATCGAATTTGTGGCTTCCAGTGCCGGTTCCACCGTGGCTGGTCAGGTGGCCTCAGGCAGTAACGCAGCACAATTCAAGGTTTCTCTTGACGGCGGTGTGACATGGTTGACCAATGAAGACGGCAGCGAACGCCATTTCAATGCCCGTGATTATGACAGCCGCGTCAATGTGGAAGGCCTTCAGATCTGGTTTGGCTCCGAGACAGATTCACAGGGTGCGCCTGCAGGAACTTTCCAGGCCGGTGATCGGTATATCATCAGCCCGCATCAGGGACTTTATTGGGCACAGAATACCTCTAATGTAGAGGAAATCACTCCGCAGCAGCATTTCAACGGCGAGGAAAATTCTCGACGTTTGACCGGCGGCTCCATCGCGGCTCTACTGACTTTCCGCGACACTTACGTTGGTAAGTATCGTTCCAAGCTGGACGAACTGGCTCGGACCGTTGTCTGGGAAACCAACCGCAGACACAGTCAGGGTGCTGGGCTTCAGGCGTATACCACTCTCGATGGTACCTATCAGGTGGATTACACTAACAAGGCTCTGGCGAGTGACTCAACAGGCCTCGCTTTTGGCGACAAACTCCAGTCCGGTAGTTCTTTTGTGTATATTTACAATGAGTCCACAGGATTGTTGGCTTCCTCCGCCGCGCTTGATTTTGATGGCAACGGCGGCACATTCAATCCTGCGATTCACACGCTGGAAGATGTGGTGACGGCTTTCGATAACACCTACGGCGGCATGATTGATGCTTCCATCGTTAACAACAAGATTCGTCTGGAAGCGGCGGACGGCTATTCCTTCGCGTTCGGCACCGATTCAGCCGGATTATATGCGGCTCTTGGCATCAATACGTTCTTCAAGGGCGAGACGGCCAAGGACATGGTAATCAATGAGAAGATTTCGGGCGATATTGATTATTTGGCCACAGGGCATGTCAACGGTGCTGGTGAGATGAATGCTGGTGATAACACCACTGCTTTATCCATGTACAAATTGCGCGAAGTCCAGGTGGCCACGCATACCGCCCATGAAGGGGCCACCACCCAGACCATTCTTGACTACTACAATGGTATTGTCGGTAATGTTGGCTCTGATACCAATCGGGCTGAATTCAACAAGAATTTTTATGGCACATTGTCCAATGATCTGAACGAGCGGCAGCAGCAGGTTTCAGGCGTGAATCTGGATGAGGAAATGAGCGACCTCATCAAGTATCAGGCTTCCTACACTGCGGCGGCCAAGCTCATCTCCACGGCTGATCAGATGCTTCAAACGATTTTGTCACTCAAGCCGTAACGAGAGGGAACTGGAATGCGCGTAACGCAACAAATGCTTTTTGACCGGTATGTCTTCAACTTGAACACATCGTTGACCGAGTTGATGGACCTGAACGTCAAGGCTCAGACCCAGAAGCGGATTAACAAGCCAAGTGATGACCCCACTGGCATGACCCGTATTCTCGATCATCGTGACACCTTGCGTTCCCTGGAACAGTATAATGAGAATATTTCCACGGCCAAGGGCTGGCTCGGTAACGCAGATGAATCGCTGATGCAGGTGTCCACTATCCTGACTCGTGCCAAGGAACTTGCTGAGCAGGTGGCAACCGGTACTGTTGATGCGAATAACCGCGAACAGGTCAGTTATGAGATGCGGTCCCTGTTCGAACAGCTGGTTGGTCTCGCTAATTCGGACTTTGAAGGCAAATCCATTTTTGCCGGTCACAAGGTCAACTCTCCGGCGTTCAAAGAAATTATGTGGTTGACGACCAATGACGAGGATTTTGGCACCAATGCCGATTTTACCGTCAATGGTTCATCCAGTTCATCAGTTCTCGTACAGTATTTCGATACGACTGGAGCCACGGCTGTCGGCGACACCATGAATTTGTCTGATCCCAACCTTGGCATTCGGTATTCCATGGATGGAGGTGACACGTGGCAGACTGATGGTTCCATGACTGGCGGCACTTTGAATCTGCCGCAGAGTGGAACCACTGTGACATTTGCCAATGACCCACAAATCAAGGTCAATCACCAGACAGATCCTTCTGTTTCAGACGGTACATGGATGTGGGTGCGGCCCGCGGTTCAGTATGTCGGTGATGATGACGATCCGCCACCGCAGGTCGATTCAATGGGGCCTGGTTCAAGCCAGATCAAGGCGAGCGCTTCCGGTTCATTTATTGACTCCAACGTGACTGTTCGTATTGATAATTCGTCTGCTGTGACAATGGATCAGGAGATAGAATATTCGTACAGCATGGATGGCGGTATCAATTGGGTTACCGGTAATGTAGCGCCCGCTGATGCCACGGCGGACAGTGCTGTTCTCAGCGTGGCAAACGGCGGAATCCTGACGTTGAGCAACGCAGGGTCGAACGTGCTTGAACCGGGGCAACAGTATGTCATTCGTCCCAGGAGTGCGGCTATCAAGCTGGATGTTTCGTCTAGTGAGCAGGTGCAGGTCAACTCTGTGGGCAAGGATATTTTTGGTGGAATTTATATGGATCCAGACAACATCCTCGCTTCAAATGGTTCCATTGTGCCTTTGTCCAGCATGACTGGAGGCAGGGTGTTCCATGACTCCAATGGTTCCAAAATGGGGTTGACCATCCAGGGCGATGACGAGGTTTCCAAGAATCTTTTTGAAGTCATGGGTAACCTGGTGGCTTTCACGGAGACCAACAACCAAACGGGTTGTCAGCAGTCTCTTGCCAATTTGAAAACGGCACAGGAACATATCATGAACTCCGTTGCTGAGATTGGCGGACGAGAGAATCGGCTGACGGTCAGCAAGGGGATTTTGGACGGGCTCAAACTCAATGAAGATACTTTGATCAGTTCCATCGAAGACGCTGATGTGTCGGAATTGATGACCCAACTGGCCCAACAGCAGATCGTATATGAATCCGTTCTGCGCTCCACTTCCATGATTATGCAGCTGAATCTGGGTAAGTTTATCTAGGTGAAACGCTTTACTAAAGTATTTACGTAATGTAGTCGGCACAGATGATTCGCACAAAGCGGACAAGCCGAAGGAAAGAATTGGGAATCACATGTTGATACTGACCCGGAGACCGGGAGAAAGCCTCTACCTGGGCGATAATATAAAACTGAAGATCCTGAGTGTTCAGGGGAAGCAGATAAAGATCGGCCTGGAAGTACCCGAAGACATGACTGTCTATCGGGAAGAGGTGTATCTTAAGATCAAGGAACAGAACAGGCAGGCGCTGGAAATCAGCCAGCAGGACCTGCTCGCGGCGGCTGCGCTATGGCAAAAGAAAGAACACAAAAAATAATGACCCGACTGGGCGAGCGTGAAGTCAGCTCGGACGGTATTATCTATTTTCCCCGGGGACTCGTGGGGCTTGAGGACAAGCGTGAATTTGCACTCCTGAGTGTAAAGAGCGACGATTCGCCGTTTCTGCTGTTGCAATGCATTACAGATCCGGGACTCGGTCTCCTCGTGGCAGACCCCTATTCATTCATTGATGATTACGATGTGAAGATTGAAAACGTTGACCGGAAGGCTCTCAAGGTCGAGAGCATCCGTCAGTTGGCTATCCTTGTGACGGTGACCATTCCACAAGACAAACCCGAAGACACTACTCTGAACCTTCAGGGGCCGATTGTCATCAACACCGAGGCAAGAATAGGTCTTCAGGTTCCACAGACCGAAGTGGGGTATCCCACGCACTTCAATCCGATTAAGGGCTAATCAGTCGATCGGTTTCCTTACAGACTAAACGAGAAGATCGAGGTCGTCCCGAATGAGATTCGCGGCGGCCTTTTTCAGGTCTGGCTTGTAGGAGCCTTCCTGAACCTGCTTTTTCAGTTCATCCACCTTTTTGCGGCGGACATCTGGTGCTTCGTTAGCCGTCTGAAGGGCTGCGCCCCGCAGGCGACCTTCGGAGGACAGGACTACCCGATCTGCAGCTTCACCGGAATTCCTGGTGGATTCCTGTGTCCGTTGCGGATCCTTGGCCTGTGGCCGTTCGATCTTCTTGTTTGCGTAAGGGTTTTGATCCCCTACAATGTTCTTGATAACCATGACATTCCTCCCGTGTATACGGGGCTATCAAAGCATGGTGTCGTCCACCTTTGACAGTGTTATTTCCCACAAGCGGCGCATGACCTTGTTCCTTTCGGAACCCTCAATGTCACGCGGACCACTTCGTGTTTCCTTCAATATCTGAACGTCGCCGCCTTCAAGTGGATACTCAAAGAGATACCGGCATCCGAATTCCTGTTCAAGTTGGGCAAGGACGGCCTTGACCACTGGGGAAGGTTCGGAGTTGACGACCAGGTTTTCAATGACCTCGTGCGCAATGCGCTCTACCAATTCACGGCGCTTTGCCTGCTTGGCGATGTCGTCCTGAGGTTCGACATCACCCATTGCCTGCCTGAAGCGAGCAAGTCGCTTGGCGCTCGTAAGTTGCTTCCCATAGGTTCGCAACATATTTCGAACATTGGCAGACGATACATTCACGGTTTTTTTCCTTTCCTTAATAGTTAAAATCGACTGCCTTAAAAAAAACTTTAGGGTGAAAAGTGAGAAAAATCTAGAAAAGTGTCTTCTTCGTTCCGTCTGGGAATAGCGAATTTGAGAAAAGGTTGAATGTTTTTGTCAGATTAACTATAAAACTATTCATGCTTGCGACCCGCAAGAAAAAATCGATTATTTACAAATTAAATGATTTTCATACGGGTTTTGCCACTCAAGAAACGGCCAATTCCCCTTATGTTGCTTCCATAAGCAAGAAGGGTGACATGGGGCCGGTGGTCAGGCATTGTACCAAGGACTGTGAAAACATGGAAATCCGACCTGAGAGGTAATCATGGGGTTGGCCCGGCATATAGAATCGATTCGTGACATCCAGTACGGCCAGGACGCGTCCCTTGACGCATTGCTTCTCCATTTCATGACCGAAAATCATCTTGAGTACTCTATTGACCCGGATAAAAACGCGTCAGGTGAACAGATTCGCTTTATGATGGCTCTTGAAGAAGGGGAGTTTTATGCTCCGTGTTCGGACTGGATGTTCCGTATGCTCCTCGAAGACGGACTGCCTGAGCGTCTGCTGGAAGAGTATCTTGCTCAGTGGAAGACCTTTATCAGTCTGTCCCGTAATTTTTGTACCGATAGAGAGATTGCACGGCGATTCATTCAATTGGCCCGGCACAAGTTCCGCATGGTTCTTGCCTCTCCCATCATTTTGCCGTCTCGTTTGATGAAACGGTTCATTACCATCTTTATGACCCAGAGCGGCATTGATGATCCGTATAGGGGGATTCGCAAGGACTTGAATCGAAAGGCCTCCGACATAGTGGAAAGCGATGTTTTTGACTCCATGGTGAACGGCTGTCTGGCGAATGTTGAGCAGCCCGGCCGTATTGATGATCTTCGATTCAAGATTGATATGGTTGAAATTGAGCGACTCATGCGGATTTCCACCATGACGGATCATTGGGTGCCCGAGACATTCACACCGGAAGCCCTGAAATCGTCAGCTCTGTCTGAAGAAGTCAAGGAAGGCTCGCGGCTGTTCCGTGACGTTTTTGAACGGTTGGGCAACGATAGAGAGAAGCGGCACCGCATTCTCTACCTTCCGAACCGGGCAGGTGGTATAATGTTCGACCTGCAAGTGGTGCAAACTCTTTTGCGGCTGGGACATCGCGTGGTTATGGCCTTGAAAGAGGGCTTTTATTTTGAGCACCCCACTTTCTGGGACCGAGATAATGACCCCTTACTGGCAAAGGCGTTCAGTGGAGCGAAGTTTGTCAGCGAAGACAGGTTGTCCAAGAACGAATTGTTGAGCATTATGGCGCAACATCCTTTTGTGGTTATTTCCGATGGTACACGGGAGCGTTTTAACCCTTATCGTGCGTCCGTGACTTTTGCCCGTGCCTGGAAGGAGTGCGATTTGGTTTTGGCCAAAGGGCAGGGGGTACACGACCGGCTTATCAGGAGCAGCCATAATTTTACGCGGGATATCGTAAATTTTTATCGGGATGAACTCGGAGAGTTCCATCTGCATTATCGTGCCAGACCTAAGTCAGTGGTTTCTTTCAGCGAACAGTATATCTCAGCCAAGGCGGATGATATTATTGCCGAGATGCGTGTTGCCCGGTCACTGGGCAAGACGGTTATGTTCTACTCCGGTATCATTGGCTCTGTCCCTGGACAGACCGAGGCTGCCATCGAGGTCATCACCATGTTTGTGGAACACCTTCGTTTTCAGCTCGATGACGCCTATATCATCAACCCCGGTGAGCATTTCGAAGAGGGCATGGACGCCGATGATTTGATGTTCATGTGGGAAAAGGTTCAGCGTAGCGGGTACATCAATGTCTGGCGTTTCCAGACGTATTTCGATATTGAGAAGAGCTTCGAGTTGATGGACCGAAAGGTTCCGCCGGTATGGACCGGCAAGGATGCCACCTATTCCACCGGATGCACCAAGGAAATGCACATCGCTCTGGATGTCCAGAGAGTGCACCCGGAGTTGCAGATCATCGGGCCGAACCCTGAGAAGTTCTTCCGCAGGCGGGAGTACGGGGTGGGCAAGTTCTGTGACGTGGCCATTGATTCGTGTGGATAGAGGCTCTTGGTCAGACTTTGAACATATGCGAGATATGAATACGAACATGCACACTTTTGCCAGGCGAACGATTCGGTTTTTGGCCGCACTGCTGTGCCTGGCGGCTCTTTTTTCTTGCGTGAAGGATGGTTCATTCTATCGCGCCAAGGTTGATTCGCCGCCGCCAGTGGTAGAACCAGAAAAGCCTGTGGAGTCCGTCGAGGAAGCGTGTCTTGGCAGTTTGTGTCGTTCGCGTGTGACGGATAAATTGACTTTGCGCATGGTGCGTGAACCGGAATTTGTCCCTGCCTGTGACATGTTTTTTCCTTTATCCAATATTGAAGGGGCTGAGAGTACGGCCCGGATTGATATAACCAGTCAGGGCCTCTCGTCGTGGACCGCGCTGGAAGATCCGGTTCAACGCAGTCTTGAGTACGCCCTGAATATGGATCAGGATGCTCCGGCGCTGGTGCGGCCCGGCATGGTCCTGACTTGGGGGCAGGTCGTTTGCTCTCTGGAAGAATTTCTCGATTTATTGCCGCATCTTGATGATGCCCCGGAATTGCTTGGGCAACGTTTTGTTTGGTACGGAATGCGTAAGAAACCTGTTATGACAGGATATTATACGCCGGAAATTCAAGCGAGCCTGACTTGGCAGCCAGGATACGATTTCCCGATTTACGGCGTCCCGGAAGACCTACGCTATGGCAAGGTGCGTGGGTACAAGCAGTTTTATCGAGTGGAAAAGGGCCGTGTCCTGCCATATTATGACCGGGGCGACATGGATGTTCATAAGGTCCTGACAGGGCGTGGGCTGGAGATAGCCTGGGCCAAAGATCCTGTTGACGTCTTCTATATGCAGGTGGAAGGGTGTGGGCGGCTTCGGTTGCCGGATGGCACCACGAAAAACGTGCTCTATGGGGCCAAGAATGGATATGGTTTCAGAAGCCTCGGGCGTATCCTTCATTCGCAAGGGCTGCTACCTCAAGGGAAGTTGTCCAAGGAGCACGTCAAAACATATTTTGCCAAGAATCCCGAAAAGATGTTTCAGCTAATGGCTGAAAATCGGAGCTATGTTTTCTTTCGTTTGGAGAACTCGCCGCCCGAAGGGACCATTGGAAAGCCGTTGACGCCGATGGTTTCGCTGGCTACAGACCGAAAGCTCCTGCCGCTTGGCAGTCTGCTTGCCTTTGAAGCCGAAATCCCTGAAGCCAAGGATGGACGCCCTGTGGGCAAGCGTAAAGTTTCCGGCATCGGATTGGCTCAGGACACAGGAACAGCCATTCGCGGTTCGCGGGTGGATTATTACATTGGCGAGGGAAATGCGGTGGAGCCCATTGCCAATAATATAAAGACAGAGGCCACCGTGTATCTCCTTATAAGCAAAGAAGCACTCATCAATGGCTGATATTACCATAGACATTACCAAAGAGACTCTTCAGGACGCCATCGCTCACCAGACCCGCTCTGTGATGGATTGGCACTACGGCGAACCCGTGTATGAAGGAGACCCTGCCGACGACTTGAGCGGGGTATCCGGTTTACGTGAACTTATTGCCCGTCAGCATTGGGCCAATTTTCAGCTCTGGCATGTGGAAGACCGTGCTCGTCGCAAGGATGTAGAGACCAAGGTCATTGCCGATTGCAAGTACGCCATCGACAAGCTCAATCAGAAGCGTAACGATTTGATTGAGCGGGTGGATGAGTGTCTGATTGGTATGCTTTCACCGTTGCTGCCCAGTAATGCCTCCGAAAAGTACAATACTGAGACTGTGGGGGCCGCTCTGGACAGATTGTCCATTCAGGCGCTCAAAATCTACCACATGAAAGAGCAGTGTGCCCGCAAGGATGTCGATGAAGCTCATGTGGATCAGTGTAATGCCAAGGTTGGTGTCCTCATACATCAGCATGGGGATTTGGGGCAGGCTATTCAGGAACTGATCGATGAATACGCCGCCGGCACCAAGAAGCCCAAGGTGTATTTCCAATTCAAGATGTACAACGATCCTAGCCTGAACCCGGAACTCTACAAAAACAAATCATAGGTAAGCGACATGTCCCGCTACGAAACCGTCATCGGCCTTGAGATACACGCACAACTCAAGACCAAGACCAAGATTTTCTGTTCCTGTTCCACTGAATTTGGAAAGGACCCTAATGAGAACGTGTGCGCAGTCTGTTCCGGCATGCCCGGCGTCTTGCCCGTACTCAATGAAAAGGTGGCCGAATACGCGACCAAGATGGGGTTGGCTACCAATTGCGAGATCAATCTCAAATCCGTATTTGCGCGTAAGAACTACTTTTATCCCGACCTGCCCAAAGGCTATCAGATTTCCCAGTTTGAACTGCCCATCTGCGAACACGGGCATGTGGATATCGAAGTGGACGGCGAAAAGAAACGTATCGGTGTGACGCGTATTCATATGGAAGAGGACGCAGGGAAGAATATCCACTCTGCGGCTGATAATGCCAGCTTTGTGGATCTGAACCGGACCGGCGTACCGCTCATCGAAATTGTGTCCGAGCCGGATATGCGCAGTGCCGAAGAAGCTATTGCCTATCTCAAGGAAGTCCGCTCTGTCCTTTTGTACCTTGGTATCTGCGATGGTAACATGGAAGAGGGTAGTTTCCGCTGCGATGCGAATATTTCTGTTCGTCCGTATGGGCAGGAAGAATTCGGCACCCGTGCTGAGCTTAAGAACCTCAATTCCTTCAAGCATATTCTCAAGGCTATCGATTATGAAGTGGATCGTCAGATCGATCTCGTTGAAGATGGTGACAAGGTTGTGCAGGAAACCCGTCTTTTCAATGTGGACAAGGGCATTACCCAATCCATGCGCGGCAAGGAAGAGGCCCACGATTATCGCTATTTCCCGGACCCGGACCTTGTTCCGCTAGTACTTGATGAAGCGTGGATCAAGACGTGGCAGTCTGAATTGCCTGAGTTGCCCCGCGATAAGCGTGAACGGTTCATGGATGAGTACAAGCTGGCCGACTACGATGCCGCGCTGATCACTCTTGATCGGACTGTTGCCGAATATTATGAGGCTGCGGTCAAGGCGTATGACGGTGAGACCAAGAAGGTCACCAACTGGGTCGTCGGTGAGCTGTTGCCATTCTGTCATGAAGTCGAATCTGAAGCATGCGACGTGAAACTTTCTCCCGAAAAGCTGGCTGCGTTGCTCAAGCTGGTGGACGACGGCACTATTTCCGTCAAGATCGGTAAGGATATTTTTCGTGACCTGTGCGAATCAGGCGACGATCCGGCAGAATACGTCAAGGCCAAGGGCCTTGTGCAGATGTCTGATTCCGGTGAACTGGAAGCCATGGTCGATCAGGTCATTGCCGACAATCCCTCTGAGGCGGAAGCATTCAGGGGCGGCAAGGAAAAGCTCATGGGCTTTTTCATGGGCCAGGTCATGCGTCTTTCCAAAGGCCAGGCCAATCCCGGCATCGTGACCAAGATGATTCAAGAAAAACTCTCATAATCAAGATTTTGGGAATTTCCTTTTTTTGATTATGCATTGAATTTTGGCTGAAACCCAATCGGCGCATACGGGCCATTGCTGACCTTGAAACACACAGCGCCGCGATACAAAGTTTTGGAGATTCTCAAGAACCTTTTCCAAAAGGTTCTTGAGCCGCCGGAGGCAAAAAAATGACCGAACATATTCAATATTCCTCGGAAAAAGATGCTCTTATCCTTCTCGACCAACGATTCCTGCCCAATCGCGAGGATTGGTTCGAATGCAAGACCACGGACGACATCTGTTTTGCTCTGGTGGTCATGGTCGTGCGTGGTGCACCCGCCATCGGCGTGACCGCTGCCTATGGCTGTTATCTGGCCGGTCGTGAAGTTCAGGGCATGGACGGCGACTGGAAGGTGAATCTTGAGGCCAAACTCGACCAGATTCATGATGCCCGTCCGACCGCAGTCAACCTGCGCTGGGCCGTGCGCGAAATGCGTCGTATCTGGAAAGAGGCCGGTGATGTCTCTTTGGAGAAACTGCTGGAAATTTGGCTGGAACGCGCCAAGGAAATTCATGCTGGCGATATCGAGATGTGCGAACTCATCGGCAAGTTCGGCGGCGAACTCATGGACGATGGCGATACCATTATGACCCATTGCAACGCCGGTGCTCTGGCGACGGCCGGATACGGTACGGCTCTGGGGGTGGTGCGCGGTGCCATTGATCAGGGCAAGAAAGTGTCTGTCATCGCCAACGAAACCCGTCCGTTTTTGCAGGGCGCACGCCTGACCGCGTATGAACTGCACAAGGATGGCATTCCGGTAAAGGTCGCCTGCGATAACGCCTGTGCACTGCTTATGAAGCGTGGACTGGTGGACAAGGTCGTGGTTGGTGCTGACCGCATCACCGCTAATGGTGACGCCGTGAACAAAATCGGCACTTTCGGCGTGGCCATTATGGCTGACCGGTTCAATATCCCTTTTTATGTGGCCGCTCCGCAGTACACCATCGACACCGAGACTCTGTCCGGCGACGATGTTCCCATTGAGGACCGCGATCCCAAGGAAGTCACCCACATCGGCGATCACCGCATTCCGCCCGAAGGCGTTGAGGTGTACAATCTCGCATTTGATCCGACTCCCAACGATTTGATCGCTGGCATTATCACGGAAAAGGGCGTGCTGTATCCTCCGTACACTGAGTCCATTAAAAAACTCTTTGAGGATTACCCGGAAGGATAGACTCGACATTCTTTTAAAGATAGGCTAATCCCGCGCTTCCCCTGTTAACGGAAGTGCGGGATTTTATCGTTCTCGCGTCATTTTTATAATCTGGAGCCAATATGCTGCCAATCGTCGCCCTTGTGGGTCGCCCCAATGTGGGTAAGTCCACACTTTTCAACCGTCTACTCAGGAAAGCGCGGGCCATTACCCACGATTTGCCGGGAGTGACGCGCGACCGCATCTATGGCGAATGCCGGATGGGTGACGTGCGTTTTGATCTCGTCGATACTGGCGGTATGGTACTTGAATCAGAAGCCACACCCGAATTGTCCAAAGATTTTGAAGACGAGATTTTTGAACAGGCCCAGGAAGCCATTGAAGAGGCCAACGCCATCATCTTCGTGGTGGACGGCAAGGAAGGTCTGACTCCGCTTGATCAGCAAGCTGCAGAATATGTGCGTCGCTCCGGCAAGCCTGTGTTCATGCTTGTGAATAAGGTGGACGGCAGTGAGTTTGCCCCGCAAATGACGGGCGAATTTCATGAGCTTGGTATCGAGTTTATGCCTGTTTCCGCTGCTCATGGTTATAATTTGCATGAAGTGCGTCACCGGGTGAAACAGTTCGTCATTGATCTGGACTTCCCCGAAGAAGAGGATGACGGCGTGGAAAAAGGCTTGCGCCTGACCATGCTCGGACGTCCCAATGCGGGTAAATCTTCCATCATCAACGCGGTTATCGGCAAGGACCGGCTCATCGTTTCTGACGTGGCCGGAACCACCCGTGACTCCATTGACGTTACTTTCGAGAAGCGGGGCAAGCGATACACATTCGTCGACACGGCGGGCGTTCGCAGGCGGGCCAACATTCAGGACCACTTGGAGAAGATCAGCGTCATTCGTGCCCTGAAGAACTCCAGACGATCTGATGTGACCATTTTGACTATCGACATCACCCTTGGTGTTGGTCGGCAGGATAAGCGACTCATCGAATTTCTGGCCAAGGAAAAGACCCCGTT
>Ga0070728_10001525_pt1 | contig 33736 bp, 29 predicted proteins | sample tdDd471_FD_66723 | JGI IMG/M metagenome (GOLD analysis project Ga0070728, IMG submission 66723) | Marine sediment microbial communities from the Atlantic coast under amendment with organic carbon and nitrate - tdDd47.1 | ecosystem: Environmental > Aquatic > Marine > Coastal > Sediment | place...
AATCGCCTCAAATCTTATTTCACAGGTCAATATCAAAATATATTTAATAATGATGGAAAATAAAATTAAAGACTACAAATATTTAGTAACTGGAGGAGCCGGGTTCATTGGAAGCAACCTAGTTGAATACCTCCTAAAACACAAGGCCAAAAAAGTAAGGGTGTTAGACGATTTTTCCAACGGCTATCGTGAAAACCTTACGGAATTCAGGGACCATCCTGCCTTTGAATTGATGGAAGGAGATATTCGGGATTTGGAAACCTGTAAACAAGCGATGAAAGGCATGGACTATGTGTCGCATCAGGCCGCTTTGGGGTCTGTACCACGTTCCATAAACGATCCTGCAACCACCAATGCCGTGAACATCTCTGGATTTTTAAACATGATGATCGCCCTAAAGGAAAGCGATACCGTGATACGAATGGTCTATGCTGCTTCCAGTTCCACCTATGGCGACAGCAAAAGCCTTCCTAAAGTAGAAGCGCAGATAGGCAAGCCTTTGTCCCCATATGCTGTTACCAAATACGTGAACGAACTCTATGCCGATGTGTTTGGTAAAACCTATGGCACAGATGTGGTAGGTTTGCGCTATTTTAATGTGTTTGGACCCAAGCAAAGTCCCCATGGGGCTTATGCAGCTGTCATTCCCTTGTTTATGCAGGCCTTAAAGGATGGGGTGTCGCCAACCATTAATGGGGATGGGGAGCAAACCCGCGACTTTACCTTTGTGGCCAATGCCGTACAAGCCAACATCAAAGGATTTTTTGCCTCCAAAGAGGCCCGTAATGAGGTGTTTAATGTGGCTTGTGGCGAGCGGATTTCTGTTAATTATTTGTGGCAGGCCTTAAGCGAGGCAGCAGATTCAAAGCTAAATGCCATTCACGGTCCGGAACGTCAGGGGGATGTTCGGGATTCTTTGGCGGACATATCCAAAGCCGAGAAGTTGTTGGGGTACCAACCTGAGTATTCGGTTAGGGAGGGCTTAAAACTGACTTGGGATTATTTTAATAAATAAGCTGTCATTGTTAGTCCTTCTCTGAAAGCGTCATTGCGAGCGAAGCGTGGCAAATGCAAAGCATTCACAAACACCTATTTATAAAAATAATAGTGTGTGAGTAATCTGTTTCATGGAGCGCTAAATAAACCAAGTTGTTACTTTTTTTTATAAATCACATGAAACTAGGCTTCATCTACATATTAACAAACAAAAACAACACAACTTTCTTCTTAAGATTATTTGGGAATGATCTTTAGCATGTAGTTCATAACTCCCTTGTTTTGGGATTGTTTATAGCGTGTTGTAGCTCACTATTTCTGAAAACAGTTAGGCAGGTTTATGTGGTTTTGGAATTTTATTAAAACAGGTGTATTTTAATTAAAGTTTAAATTGAGATATTATCAATTTAATAAACTAATTATAAAAACAATAACTGTCCAGGCTCCTCCCTTTAGTTAAAGGGAGGTGGCTAGACCGACGGCAGGAGGTTTAGACGGAGGGTTTGTGATTTAAAATCAGATATTTAGTTAATACAAACTCCCTGCCCGAATACCAAACAAAATAGGAGGCAGGCGGGCCCTTTCTTTACCTACGTTTCTCTCCGGTAAATTCATTCCCTCAACTTTTTTTCAAACTCCCCGTCCAGACTGCGTCTGTCCACCCCTCTTCATCTGAAGAGGGGAGCCCTGGCTTGGTCTTAATTTTTTTAAATGAAAACCTAGTCAATTTATTAGAAGGTGTTTGTTCTTTTGTCTTGATACAAAAGAACCAAAAGATCAAAACTGTTATTAAGGAAATTACTCCGTTTCACTACGTAACGTTCGCTTTTTTCTTAAGATTATTTGGGAAGGTTTATAACATGTAGTTCATAACTCCCTTGTTTTGGGATGGTTTATTGCGTGTTGTAGCTCACTATTTCTGAAAACAGTTGGGATGATTTATATTGTTTAGGAATATGATTATAATTAGGTGCTTTTTTATAAAATTTTAAATAGAGGTTTAGTCAATTTATAAGAAGGTGTTCGTTCTTTTGTCTTGATACAAAAGAACCCAACCTGCCAAAATGCTAAATTAATAATGTGGCAGGCCTGTACAGACTACGTTTATCCACCTCCCTTTAACTAAAGAGGGGAGCTTGGCTTGGCCTTGATTTTTTTAAATGAATACTTAGTCAATTTATAAGTAGGTGTTTGTTCTTTTGTCTTGATACAAAAGAACCAAAAAATCAAAACTGTTTATTAAGGAAATTACTCCGTTTCACTACGTAACGTTCGCTTTTTTCTTAAGATTATTTGGGAAGGTTTATAACATGTGGTTCTTTACTCCCTTGTTTTGGGATTGTTTATAGCGTGTTGTAGCTCACTATTTCTGAAAACAGTTGGAATGATTTATATTGTTTAGGAATATGATTAAAACAAACTCCCCGTCCAGACTGCGTCTGTCCACCCCTCTTCATCTGAAGAGGGGAGCCCTGGCTTGGTCTTAATTTTTTTTTTAAATGAATACTTAGTCAATTTATAAGTAGGTGTTTGTTCTTTTGTCTTGATACAAAAGAACAAAAAAATCAAAACTGGTTTTTAGGAAATTACTCCGTTTCACTACGTAACGTTCGCTTTTTTCTTAAGATAATTTAGGAATGTTTATAAGATGTGGTTCATAACTCCCTTGTTTAAGGATTGTTTATAGCATGTTGTAGCTCACTATTTCTGAAAACAGTTGGGCAGGTTTATGTGGTTTTGGAATATGATTATAATTAGGTACTTTTTTATAAAATTTTAAATAGAGGTTTAGTCAATTTATAAGAAGGTGTTCGTTCTTTTGTCTTGATACAAAAGAACCAAACCTGCCCGAATGCCAAACAACATAGGGTGGCAGGCAAGTCTTTCATTTGAAGGGGCATGCACCTTGTTACAAATATTTTGAGTACTTTAGAATTAAGCATGTATATAAAACAATTAAGATTATGGCACAACTTAAAGCATTTTGGGATTGGTTTTCAGAATACCAGGAGGCCTATTATCATTTAAGGGGTTTTCCCGAGGATGAGCAAGTCTATTATTTTAACGAGCTAGACAGGCAGTTAACGGTCTATCACTCCAGTTTAACTTATGTGCTCCATTCCCCAAAGGATAGGCTTGAGGCCGAATTGGTGTTAACGGCCAATGGCGATCCGGATGGGATGCTCTTTGCCATCAATTTGATTGATGTAGCACCTACTGTTCCCAATTGGGTTTTTACGGCCCTTGTTCAGCCGAAACTCACTGATCAGGATCTTATGAGCAAGGATCATGAACATTACAAATTTGAAGCGTTTGATTTGCACCTGTCTCGGGTGCGGTGGTTACCGGTGGATATGAACAGGGAGACCTATAAGTATGAGTTTGTTTTTCATTTTATCGGGTTGCCTTACGCCAATCCCGAGATTCCCTATGAAAAGTATATAGATTACCTGTACATTATTTTAGTGGATATGTTTGGGGAGCTTTTTGTGAGTCAGCATATTGAGATGGTGTATTACGATCATTTGTACCCCAATGATATGGACTGGTATTCTTTGCACCAATTGCGAGAGTTCTTGGAGGAAGGGTATTTGGATTGAAGGTTTTAGGCTTTAGGCTATATGCTATATGCTATATGCTTTAGGCTTTAAGCTATATGCTATATGTTGTATGCTAAAAACTCCAATCCCCAACCTCCCTGTACCGAAGGGTGCGTACAGGAGGGTCTCCAAATCCTATTAAAAAAAATATGTTTCATTATTTACAGGGCTTTGTTTATATTAGCCACAACCAAAAAGAATAACACACATTGAGTAAGATAGATGACGATGCCTGGTTATACACCATTTCTTCCAAACGGAAATTAATAGATTTTAATTTTAAGGAGATTTGGCGCTATCGCGATTTGCTGATGTTGTTTGTCAAGCGCGATGTGGTAACCGTGTACAAGCAAACCATCCTTGGGCCTTTATGGTATTTGATACAGCCTTTGTTTACGGCCCTGACCTTTACACTTATCTTTAACAAGGTAGCCAATATAGAAACCGGGACGGTACCTCCTTTTTTGTTTAACCTGGCTGGGGTATCCGTATGGAATTATTTCAATACCTGTTTGACCACCACTAGTGATACTTTTAAAACCAATGCCGCTATTTTTGGGAAGGTGTATTTTCCAAGGATCATTGTGCCTTTGTCCATTATCATCTCCAACCTGGTGAAGTTTGGCATCCAGTTGCTCATTTTTATTGCGTTTTATATCTATTATTATATAAATGGAGCTGCCATACACGTAGATGGCAGTATGGTGTTTTTTCCGGTACTTGTTTTGCTTATGGGCTTGATAGGTTTGGGTTTGGGCATGATTATTTCCAGTATGGTCACCAAATATCGCGACCTCAAGTTTTTGGTGGGCTTTGGGGTGCAGCTGCTCATGTATGTGTCTGCCGTGATGTACCCGTTGGCATTGATGCGCGAAAAATTACCTAAAATAGCTTGGTTGGTGGAGTATAACCCCTTGGCCTATATGATTGAAACGGCTAGATTTATGTTGTTGGGCACAGGTACTTTTAGTTGGTTTGGCATATTATATACAGTTGGCGTGACGATGTTGGTGCTCCTGTTGGGAATTATTATATTTAATCGCACCGAAAAAACATTTATTGATACAGTTTAAGGAGTTGGTAGTCTTTAGTTTTTAGTCTTTAGTTGGTAGTAATTTTAAATTTTTATATTGTATGAAGAATAAGAACGTACATTTTAGTTTTGAAGATTTAAAGGTTTATCAAAAAGCTTTAGATTTTGTGGATGTAGTTTACGATTTGACCTTAAAACCAACAACTAATAACTAAAAACTAATGACTAATTTAATAGAACAGAGAAGACGTTTATTGATACGGTTTAGTCAGGACGGAATAATATAAATAATGAATCCGGACGATTCTAAATGGAATGTTCGGGGAAGTAATCACATAACGTAGTATAGAACTTTAAAACCTTCAGTATTAAAAACAGAACCATTTGAGGATCATAAATGGAAATAATATAACTTAAACAAACTACTTTAAATGATTAAAATAGCCCATTTTGGAACTTTTGATGTAGATAATTACGGGGATTTACTTTTTCCATATATTGCGGAATATAGACTTCCGAAATATGATTGGGAACATATTTCCCCAACCAATAATAACACTGTTTTTAAGGACAGTTTACCCATTATTTCGTTTGACAATGCGAAGAGAAATAAGTATCATGCTATTGTAATTGGAGGAGGAAATATCTTGCACCTGAAACAAAGTAAAAACACGGTATATAAAAACATGGATGGATTTGCTTATGCTAATCTATGGGTAGGTGCAGCAAAAATGGCAATGGAACAAAAAATCCCTTATATTTTTAATGCGCCAGGAGTTTCAAAAAAAATCAAAGGTTATATTCATGAAAAAATAGCGCAACTCACTTTTGAGAATTCTAATTATGTCGCTTTAAGAGAAAAGTATAGTCTTGACCTAGCTAGGAGAGTTATTAAAAACCCACAAAAGCAGGGGCTTCATACTGCTATAATTCCTGACACTGCGTTTGAAATAGATAGGATGTGGCCGATAGAAAACAAGGATTCATTCAAATATATTAGTGTAAATCTAAATTCACGTTATCATAAACCTACTAGTGCTACAGCTCAAAATTTAGACGAAATATCATTACAACTTAAAATGCCAATAAAATTAATTATAATTGGAGATTGTCATGGTGATAAGGAGTTTACCCAAAAAGTTTCTTCGGAAATGAAAACGGAGCATGAGATTTTCCAGTCTGATAGCTTAAAAAAAATAGCACATATTATTGGTTGCTCCAGTTACTTTTTTGGGTCTTCAATGCACGCTTTTATAACGGCAATGGCATTTGGTGTTCCTGCATTTTTAATTTTAAATAAGATGCCTGCACACAAATTTATCGGTTTGTTAGAAATTACTGAAATTGATAGGAAAGTAATATGTGAGTCTTTTGAGGAGGTAAGAGAAGTTCTTGAATTTCCAGCAATTTTGAAGAATACAGTTAAAAAGAGAATTCAAGCAGATTTAGATGCACATTGGAATCATGTAGATGATATTATAAAAAAAGGAAAGCCTTCGCATCCTTCTATATTAGTAGTTAATTATAACAGCCTTTTAAGATTGCAATTACAGATTAACAAAATTAAAAATTGGATTTAAACCGACTAAACTATAATGTTTGTGTTATTATCGTTACCTATAACGGTATGCAATGGATTGACTCATGTTTAAAAAACTGTGGTAATTATCCAATAATTGTAGTTGATAACGCCTCAACAGACGAAACGGTTTCCTTTATAGAAACCAACTATCCAAATATTATCCTATTAAAACAAACTAAAAACTTAGGTTTTGGACAAGCTAATAATTTAGGTATTCGTTATGCTCTAGATCATGAAGCAGAACATGTATTCCTGCTTAATCAAGATGCCTATTTAATAGATGATGTTTTAGAGCAATTGGTAACTTTTCAAAAAGCACATTCTGAATACGGCATATTAAGTCCATTACATATTACTAGAGATAAGACAAAATTAGATGAGAATTTTTCTAGGTTTATGCTCAGTGAAAAAACTGGACAGTTTTATTCTGATTTTGTGTTGGGTAATACCTTGCCTATAGTTTATGATGTTCCGTTTGTGAACGCTGCTGCTTGGTTAATATCTAGAAAATGTTTGGAAACGGTTGGGGGGTTTGATCCCTTATTTTTCCATTATGGTGAAGATGAAAATTATTGTCAGCGTGTTGCATATCACAATTTTAAAATAGGGGTGCTGCCTAAAGTTTTTGTTATACATGATCGGGATGGTCGAACAACTCCTAAAATATCCATTTATAGTCCTGAATACTTTAAATATACTGAAAAGGTATATAAAATTATTTATGCCGACATTACTTCAGAAAACAAGCAAGGTGTAAAAGAAAAGAAATTAAAAAGAACGATTCTTAAATTTCTATTAAGAATGAAGCTTCATAATGCAAGAGCTTCTAAAAAAGAATTAGCCCTTTTATTAAAATTAAAACCTTTCATAGAAAAGAGTCGGAATATAAATAAATCAGAAGGCTCCCATTACCTATAGCGCTTGTTGTAAGTAATAAAAAGAATGATACGAACTATGTATAAAAGAATAATTAGATGGATTAATAGGCAATTGAATAGAAAAACTATTAAAAACAAAGTTTTTTGTATCGGATTACATAAAACAGGCACATCAACATTGGCTGATTATTTTCGTGAATTTGGTTTTTACCCTACTCACTCTACGGACTGGATTATTGATAGTTCAAAGTTGAAAAAATTTAACTTTTTTTCTGATGGAGGGAGTCATTTTGATGATGTTAATGAATTTGATTTTGAAAGCTTATTCCATACGTATAAGCACTCTAAATTTATTCTTCAAACAAGAGATACAGAAAAATGGGTTATTTCTAAATTAAAACATGCAGGTTGGAATGAAGATACCGAAATTCAGGAAGATGATTTCACAAAAATCGCACATGATACATGGACTTATAAGTCTTTGTTAACCGTACAAAAGTTTATTGAACATAAAATAAACTATGAAAAAAAGGTATTATCTTTCTTTAAAAAAAATGATTACAGTCGACTTTTAATCGTTGATATAACTCAAAAAGATACACAGTCATCAGAACTCAATAAGTTAAAAAACTATTTAAATCTAAAGTCAATTAATAAAATTATGTTGCCACATTCTAATAAAAGAAGTTCGAGCGTGTCGATTTCTAAAGATTTAGAAGAATTTATAAAACAAACAATTACTACTTACAACAAAGATGTATAAAAATAATAGCTGAAGCGTTAAAAGTTTAAAGGGAACCATTCTCTTTTATCTGTTTTTTGCGTTCATTTTAATTCTTACATGTATATTAGTCGAGTAAATGTTATATATGTCATAGCTCCCAAAGTTTATATAATTACTCCTATTTTTAACGGTGCACATTTGATTTGTGAAATTTTGGTTTAGTTTTGCATAGAGCCATAAAAAAATATAAATGGATTGTTGTATATGAAAGTTGTTGGGATTACGATTAACCAATATCAAATACCCCGCCTTTGTTGAAACCACGGTCGGAAAGGCGAATTTCGAATAAAGAATAAAGAAGATTAGTTTATAGTCGCAGTTTTCAGTTCTGAGTAGGTAGATGTGAGATGGTAGAGGGCGAGGCTTTCGATTAACGATTTTAGATTTTAGAAATAATTTATGAGTACAATATCAAGAGATATCATATTAAAAGCTGAAAACATTAGCAAGCAATACCGACTGGGATTGGTAGGGACCGGGACGCTTAGTCACGATTTGAATAGATGGTGGGCTGGCATTCGAGGGAAAGAGGACCCGTATTTAAAAGTGGGTTCTGTAAACGACCGAAGCACCAAAGCCGATAGCGAATATGTTTGGGCCTTAAAAGACATCAATTTTGAGGTGCAGCAAGGTGAGGTCTTGGGCATTATCGGAAAAAATGGAGCAGGAAAATCGACCTTATTAAAAATATTATCACGTGTGACGATTCCAACCACAGGTGAAATCAAAACCAAAGGGCGTATTGCCTCTTTGTTGGAAGTGGGCACGGGGTTTCATCCCGAGTTGACCGGCCGTGAGAATATTTATTTGAATGGGGCGATTTTAGGCATGAGCAAAGCCGAAATTAAAAGTAAGGAAGCCGAGATTATCGACTTTTCGGGCTGCGAACGCTATGTGGATACGCCTGTAAAGCGCTACAGTTCTGGAATGCGCGTACGACTGGCCTTTGCTGTAGCCGCTTTTTTAGAGCCCGATATTTTGGTCATTGATGAGGTGTTGGCGGTTGGGGATGCTGAATTTCAGAGAAAGGCCATTGGGAAGATGCAGGATATTTCTCGAGGTGATGGAAGGACGGTTTTATTTGTTAGCCATAATATGACAGCCGTTCAAAACCTATGTTCTAGAATTTTGATTTTGGAATATGGGAATGTCGTTTTTGAAGGCAATACAGAAGAAGGAATCCGGCAGTATTTGCGGAAAGATACTTTGTCTAACATTTCTCATCAAAATATCGATTTTAAGTCTGAAGGTCTGAATGTTAGCTCTATTGAAGTCATGAAAAATGGTGTCTCTGGGTCCCATTTTTCCTATAAAGATACAATTCAGATCAGAATACATTACCATTTGGACGAGCCCATTAATGATTTGGTTTTCGTGGTTCGTATTAATGATGACAATGAGAACGTTCTGTTTACAACTTGGAATTCAGACTCCATAAAAACCAAAAACATAGTAGATAAGGAATTGGTTTTAGCCTGTGAACTACCATCCTATTTTTTCAAGACGGGTACTTATTTTGTGACTTTTGCCATACACATTCCAAGAAAAAAAGTGTTCCTCAAAAAAGAAAATATTTTGAGTTTCCAGATTGATGATTTGCATTACCAAATAAATGAAAATAGGGTCGGATTGATTTCGCCAAAATTAGATTGGAACTATTTATGAAGACAAAAATTAAAAAGGTCAAACAAAAAGTGACCTATTTAAAAGAGTATATTTCTACTCTTGGCAAACCAAAAGTGTTGTTCGTTTGGATCCCTAAGAATGCGGGTACTAGTTTTTATGAAGCATTGAATGCGTCGATCAACATGAAAATGTTTTTGAAGCTTAAGGACGTCAAAAATAAGTTTACTAATAGTGGTTCAGCAACATTTGGACATATTAGTCTTATGGCATTGTTGGAACAGAGAATAATTGAAGTGGACTACTACGAGAAATCCTTTGTATTTTGTATTTGCCGAAACCCTTATGATAGATTCGTGTCTTTATTCCATTATCTAAAGAAGCAAAATAGAATTCCTGAAAGCTACAATCCTTTTGATTTAATAACTGAAATAGTAAAAGGGATTCCACCGGTTGGATTGTACAATTATAAAGGGATCAGTCAATGCAACCCTCAGGTTAACTGGATTGAAGGGGTGAGGATTGACAGAGTACTTCGATTTGAAAACTTAAATAACGAAGCTCATGATTTATCCAAAGAATTGGGTTTTAAATTAAAAATACCACATGTAAACCAGTCAGTTGATAGAAAAGACTTTTATAAGGAACTTGATGCCCAGACTATTGTTCTGATTCAGCAACACTACAAAGCTGATTTTGAAAGATTCAATTATTCAATGGAGGTTGATTTGTAGTAATTTAAATTAAATATTATGAAGGCTGAACTCGATTCACCATTAGCATTACATTCAACGGCACAATTAGTACAAAATATTGATGTCAAAGAATTGATTTTTCATTATCAAAAGAAGTTTAAAATTGACGTGTCTAAATATTTTCATGGTTTCGATGAAATTGGAATCTACGAATGCAACACCACAAATTATAAATTTTACTATCCATTCAATATAGATGGTGATAGTGCTTTTTATCGGAAGCTTCAAGATTTTGAATGGTATTATATGCCATGGAAATGGGAGCATGAAAAAGTAAAAGGTTTATTGAAAGGTCATGAGCATATATTAGAAGTTGGAAGTGGCGATTTTGGATTTGTAGAAAGGATGCAAAATGAAGGCTTTGCTATCTCCGGATTGGAGCTTAATGAAGATAGTGTCATAAAGGCAAAACAACGGAATTTGAATGGTATTGAAGAGAGTATTCAAAATCATGCAAAAACATATTCAAATACTTATGATATCGTTTGTGCATTTCAAGTGCTTGAGCATATTTGGGATGTGCGTTCTTTTATTGAGGCAAAAATTGATTGTTTAAAGAAAGAAGGCAAATTAGTTGTAGCGGTCCCTAACAATGATTCGTTCATCAGGTATTCTGACGGAGGTCTTTTAAACAAACCACCACACCATATGGGGTTGTGGAACGCTACTTCACTTACCAAACTCGTTGAATGTTTTAATTTAGAACTTGAAAAAATTTATTATGAACCGCTACAAGATTATCACTTGAATTGGTATGTAGACTCATTGATAGCTTCCAAATTTAAACCTCATGGAAATTTGTATAGACTTTTAAAAAAGTTAAAATTGAAACGTTGGATTTACCACTATGCTAAAATGAATCAAAAAAACATCAAAGGGCATTCTATGCTTGCTGTTTATAAAAAAGTAAGATGAAAGTTTTGATAGTAAATACATTCGATTCAGGAGGTGCCGCAAATGCTTGTTTGCGACTGCATGAAGGTCTGTTGCGCAAAGGTGTGGATTCAAAAGTTCTCTTGATGCGGAAACAAAAACAGCACCCAAAGACCTTTCAAATAGAAAATCCACAACATTCAAAGAGTAAACTTACATTATTAAAACAAAAAACATTCAGTGCACTTCGAATTTTGAAATTGATTCCTACTCCTGCGGAAACAAAAGAACGTCAGTTTTTGAAGTCTCGACAAAGAGAACTCGAATTATTCAGTTTTCCTTATTCCGATTATGATATTACCAATTCTCCGCTATATCAGGAAGCAGATATTATCAATCTCCATTGGGTAGCCAAATTTTTGGATTACGATTCTTTTTTTAGAAAGAACACTAAACCTGTGGTGTGGACATTACATGATATGAATGCATTTACTGGAGGAGAACATTATAGTGAAGTTTACTTGGGAATGGACAGTTTGGGAAACCCCATTTCTAGAGCTATTTCAAAGCTTGAGAATCAAATTTTCACGGAAATACTATCTTTTAAAAAAAGGGTAATTCATCCCTATTCCAATATCACCGTTGTTGCACCTTCAAAATGGCTGGTTGAAGAAGCTCAAAAAAGCGAGGTTTTTAAATCAAAACCTATCCATTGTATTCCATATGGCATCAATTCTGATATATTTAGAATAAGAGATAGGAATTATTCTAGGGAAATCTTAAATATCCCAAAAGATAAAACCGTTATTTTATTTGTGGCCGATTCCATTAGTAACCACAGAAAAGGCTATACATACTTAAAGAAAGCGTTGGATGCTTTGCAACGTGATGATGTGGTATTATGTGCTGTTGGGAGAAAGAAAAATGATTTGGTTTCCGGAACTAACACCATTGAATTAGGAGCTATTGTAGATGAACGTTTAATGAGTATAGCGTATTCGGCGGCCGATGTATTTGTTATTCCCTCATTAATGGATAACTTGCCTAACACAGTACTGGAATCTTTAATGTGTGGTACTCCAGTTATTGGTTTTCCTATTGGAGGTATTCCTGATATGGTTAAACATGGTTTTAATGGCTTAATTTCATCTGAAGTAAATAGTTCTTCTCTTTTTAAAACTATTGAATTGTTTTTAAATACCATGGAGAGTTTTGAAAGAAATGAAATAAGAAATGACGCCTTAAGTAAGTATGACTTGCCTATTCAAGCCCAAAATTATTTAAAATTGTACCAAAACATTTTGAATTCATAAATTTATGCGCATCTCCATCATCACCATAAATTACAACAACTTAGCTGGTTTAAAAAAAACCATGACAAGTGTTTTGAACCAAACCTATTCAGAAATAGAATATATTGTTATTGATGGTGGTAGTACGGATGGGAGTAAGGAGTATATTGAAAGCAAGGATAAGAATTTAGCCTATTGTGTGAGTGAACCTGATTCGGGCATTTATCATGCCATGAATAAAGGCATTGATCAAGCCACAGGCGATTATTTATTATTTATGAATAGTGGCGATTGGTTAGTTGATAAATTAGTTATTGAAACCTTTGTTGGGTTTAAACCTGTTGAAGATATTATTTATGGAGATCCTTTGGTTCGTGATGGCCATAAATGGAAACGAAAATTTATGCCAAAAGAGATGAGTATAGGAGTTGCTCTAACAAATTCTTTGGCACATCAAGCTCAATTTTATAAGGGTACTCTTTTTAATGGCAACTTTAGATATGATACGTCGTATAAATGTAGTGGAGATAGGAGTTTAACAAATACAGCTATTATTTTTAAAAACGCAACAACTAGATATATAAATTTAGTAGTGTGCTACTTTGAAAACCCAGGTATTAGTAGTGACACTACTTTAAGATATACAGAACGAAAACGCTATTTAAAAGAAAATTTTGATCCCTTGTTTTTAAGTCTATTTAAAGATTATCAACATTTAAATAGTGAATACAAAACCTTAAAAAAAAGTTCGTTAGTGCAAGCTGCACTTTGGGCTCTTAAAAAAAGGGCTCAAGTTTTAAATTATTTTAATAAGCACTCATGAGTAAACCATTAGTAAGTATTATCATACCATCTTATAATTCAAAAGTCTATCTAAGGGAAACCATAAATAGTGCCTTAAGCCAAACCTATGAGTTCATAGAAATTATTTTAGTGGATGACGGCTCGACTGATGGCACTCAAGATTTATTTCCTGAATTTGAAGCGAATGGTATTACATGCTATAGAATAGAAAATGGAGGTGCATCTAGAGCCCGTAATTTTGGGTTAGGTAAAACGAAAGGCGATTATGTGCAATTTTTGGATGCTGATGATATTCTTCATGAATCCAAAATAGAAAAACAGCTACAATTAATGCAGTTGCATGATGCTGATATTTGTTATGTGCCTTGGATTGATTTCAAAGACAGCATAAATGATTACCAAGATGAATTCAAATTTTCTAGATTAGATCATAATGTAAAGCGATCTGGTAAGGATCTTATGATAAGTTTTGGTATGGACAACTGGTTTATTAATACCTTATCATGGCTAGTTAAACGAAAACTTGTTGATAAGGCTGGACTTTGGGATAATAACATTATAACGAATAATGATGGGGAATACTTTTCGAGAGTTTTATTTTTTGCCGAACGTGTTGTATGTTGTAATGAAAATTTAGCTTATTATAGACGTACGCCTAATAGTTTAGGTAAATTAAATAGTAGCGCTAAAATAAATTCTTCATTTGAAAGTTATCAGCAAATTGAGCGTTTGTTAGCACCATGTAATGACGTTAGATTAATGAGTTATCCTAAGCGTTTATATTACATGCAATATAAACGTATAAAAAAGAAATTTCCTAAAGAGGCCAAGCGTGCTGCTCGAAATTTTGATAGAATAAAAGGGCCTAGTTTTTTAGAAAAAAAACAGTATTACTGGGTCTTTGTAAGCTGGTTAGGTCTACATCAAGGCACAAAACTATATAAACAATTGCAACCTATATGGAAATTAATTAAAAGAAATTAATTTACTGCTAAGACTCTGATCGATTATGAAAACCATTTGCTTTGTTGTACCTCAGTTTCCAACAGTATCACAGACGTTTATCGTCAATCAAATTGTGGCTGCTAAAAAACAAGGCTATGCGGTGTGTGTGTTAGCGTCTAAATTAGGCACTCTGGAACAATCGTCGCAAGGTAAACTTTTAGAACAATACCAGCTATTAAAAGATACCATAGTGATAGATTATCAAATCCCTAAAACCAAATTAAAACAACTGATGGTGGGATTAGGGCTTATCCTTAAGTATTTTAAGTTTTGGATACAACCCGTTCCCGTAACCATAAAACATCGGGTGCTTAACTGGCCTTTTTTACTTCAGTTTTATGCACAATTGAAACATATAGAGGTGTTTCATGTTCAATTTGCATTAGGCGGTGTTGCCATTGCCGAAATGAAAGCCAACGGACTATTAAAGGCAAAATTAATAACCACCTTTCATGGGCACGATGCCCACTTTCAAAATAAAAATGTGTTACAACACTTACAGAATAATTATAAGGTTTTATTTAAAGCCTCTAACTATGTAACCGTAAACACGCCGTTTTTGGAGGCTCAAGTTTTGGAGTTAGGATGTAAGCAAGAAACCTTAAAAGTAGTTCCGATGGCTATTGATGTAGCGTATTTTAAAAGCGACATAATAAAAGAATTACCTAGTCAGGGAGACGTGAAACTTATTTCTGTGGGTCGTCTCATTGAGATTAAAGGCTTTGCCTATGCCATTGAAGCTATTAAACTATTAATAGATAAAGGGGTTTATGTCCATTACACCATTGTTGGCGAAGGCGAGCTTTATAAATCTTTACAAGATCAAATAGAAGTGTTAGAACTAAATAATCATGTTACCTTGGTTGGAAAAAAAAATCAAGAAGAGATCCGTTCGGCATTACACTCCCATCATATCTATTTAATGAGTTCTGTCACCAACTCTAAAGGGAGGTGCGAGACACAAGGTCTTGTAACAGCTGAAGCCCAAGCCATGGGGCTGCCTGTAGTGGCGTTTAATAATGGTGGGATTCCTTACACCATCCGTGATGGTGAAACAGGCGTTTTGGTGCCTGAAAAAGATGTAACATCTTATGCAAATGCCATATTAGAACTAATAAACCATCCTAAAAGATATCAAAACATGAGCCAACAAGCTCGCGAATTTGCAGTTAATAATTTTTCTAATCAGCTAATGATGGAACGTTTTTCAGCCTTGTATGAAAATTAAAAAATCAAAATTGGAAGCTAATATTTTCTATTAAATTTTTTTGTACTCGATAAAATTGTATAGATTGAACTTCAATTTTTTAAATTTATATAATTTAAGTGATTTAATTAAATAGCGTCTATGAATAATTGGATTGCCCCAGAAACTGATTTGTTGCCCGATTTTATCATTGGTGGTGCTATGAAAAGTGGCACAAGTACCATACATCGTATTTTAGACAAACATCCTAAAGTTTTTATTCCTAAAAAAGAAATAGGTTTTTTTGATATGGATAATATTTTGGAACATAGCGATTTCAATTTTTTTGCCGAGAACAAATGGGTAAGTCAATCTATGGAACAAGACCCTAAAATTATGTGGGATTGGTATTTTGAAAAATATAAAGGAAAAAAGGCATTTTTAAAAGGAGAAGACTCAACCACCTATTTGGCTTCAAAAATTGCAGCAAAGCGGATTTCATTACAAAAGAAAGATATCAAACTCATTTTCGTGTTAAGGCAGCCAAGCTTGCGTGCGTATTCTAACTATCACCACCTTTTACGAACTGGAAGAGCGACCCACAGTTTTGAAGACACCCTTAGATTTAATCCGTTTACCGTAATTAATAGAAGTTTATACAAAGAACAAATTGAAAGCTTTTATAAATTTATTCCTAAATCTAGAATCAAGATTATTGTATTTGAAGATTTAATTTCAAATCAAGAGGCTGTTATTAAAGATTTATGCAAGTTTCTAAATCTTAGTTTTGATGAATTACCAGCAGATGTTCTAAACATACACGCAAATAAGGCTAGTGTTCCTAAGAGTATTAGGCGTCAATTCCAAAAAAATGCCTTATTGAGAAGTTTGGCTAACTCCAAATATGCTAATGATTTACCATTTAAATCTTTAGTTGAGATAAAACAAAGGCCATTTATTGTAAAAGCAATTAATAAAATCCATGCTAAGATTAATCCAAAGTTAGCAATCAAACCGCCACAAATACATCCAGAAACGAAGAAGTTTTTAGATGCTTATTTTTATAATCAATTACTAGGTTTAGACGAATTATTGGAAGAAGAGGTGTTGTCAAAATGGTTTGATAAATTATAATGTTAAATCTTTAATGATATGTCTTTGATGGCATTAGAAAGAATGAAGAAATTTATCTTTAAAATATTAAGTTTCATACTAATAAGTGTTTTGCTTTTTCTTGCTGTCTGTTATCAAGTGGATGGGTATTCTGATTCATTCTATATTAATTTCACCACTCCCAAGCAAAGTTCTTTAATTTTAGGAACCTCTCGTGCCGCTCAAGGTTTGCAACCTAAAATATTTGATGCCATATTGAAAAAACAATTTTCAAATTATTCGTTTACCGTCTTACACAGTCCATTTGGTGAAACTTATTTAAATAGTATAAAGAAAAAAATAGATACCAATACAAAACAAGGCATTTTTATAATTGCAGTTGATCCGTGGAGCTTAAGTAGTTTTACAAAATCACCTGAAGATTCTTTATCATTTAGAGAAATACCATTAGCATTAGGAAATACAAAGGTTGTAAACATCAAGCCTAATCCATTTTATTTAATGAATAATAGGGGTCAGAGGATTTACGATCTAATTATAGATAAACAATCCAACTTTTTTTTGCATGACGATGGCTGGCTAGAAGTAAATATAGCTCTCGACTCTTTGAAGGAGGAGGATGTAGATAAAAAAATAAAGACATACAGAAAAGGTATGCTGCGTAAAGCACAATTTTCAAAAACCAGGTTGACATACTTATTGAAAACTATTAATTTTCTTAATGTCTATGGAGACGTTTATTTAGTAAGGTTACCGATACATGAAAAAATGATGAACATTGATAACGCAGTGATGGCTCATTTTAATGACGATATTAAAGAAGCCATAGCATTGTCTAAGGGCTATTTAGATTTAACCCCCATGAATAAAGATTTCCACTATACAGATGGGAATCATTTGCATAAAACATCAGGAAAAATTGTTTCAAATATTATTGCTAATTGGATTGATAAAACCAGGCAAGCTCACGTAAAAGAGCTGTATTAAAGCAAGTCTAAAAATATACTTGGTTATTAAAATTCTTTTTCAAACCATAAGGAAAACTTTTTAGCTCCAGCATAATTAAGATGCTCAAGATCCTTAAAATCCGTGTCCTCCATCGGGAAGTCTTTAAAATCCCAAAAGGGAATCGTCCCAAAATTTTCTATGCGATATGTTTGAAAAATGGATTCATATCGGTGTCCATCAAATTTTTTGTGGTAGGGACTTCTCACGAAAACCATTTTAATGTTTTCATTTTCACAAAGACGAACCATTTTATTTAGATACCTAATGTCGTATTGCGATAAACTATTCTCCTTAAGGGTAAATTGTTTTTGTGGATCATATTTTAAAGTATCTAATAGTGCGTCAATACGTGTATTATTCACATAGCGATACCCTCCAATGGAATCTGTATAATTGTATTGGTTCAAAAGGATTCGTTTTAGATTTTTCCCAATACCTTTAATTAACTCTTGCTGATATCCGATATTATTGTCTGTAGCTAGTAACAGATGATCTTCAAACTCAAAAAACGCCAAATAGTTCGGTACTTGGTGCTTTCTCCATAATTTTGAGTCTTCCCATCTCAATATGGTTTTTGGGTTGAATTCCACAAACACCGTATCCACTTGGGGATTTTGTTTTAAAACCTCTTTCAGTTTTTGATACCCATAAAAATAGGAATCTCCGGGATCTGCTAAATTTTTAAGATTAGAAATCAGAGAATCATTAAAGGTGCCTGTTGGATGGGAATTTCCTAAAACGATTTTAGTAATGTTTGGTTTCAACTTAAAATCAGTATGGTTCACAATAAGGTAATTACTGGAAACCAACAGTATTAGGACACTTCCGTAGAAAAAGCACAAAAATAGGATGGTATTTTTTAAAAATTGCTTCATATATTAAAACTGGAAGTAGATAAATGTTTTTTCATTTCTACTGAATAAAAATATCAGAATGATAATAGTATAATAAAATGCCAACCTTAAAGGTCTTTTCCATTGTAACCCAAAGGTTTCAATAGCGTATTGATTGCGCCTGCCTAGCCATTCTATTGCAATAAACACTATTAATAAAACCAAAATATTGGTTGGTCTTAATTCGGGCATGGAAAATAAAGATTTATTAAAAATACCTTTTAGGTATTGAAAGGCGTGATTTATATTTTCTGCTCTAAAAAAAATCCAAGCCAAGGTGGTTAATCCAAAGGTTAACAGGATATTTAAAAGGGCTTTTAGAGAGGGCCATTTTTTATTAAAAGCAACCACCTCCAGATGGTTTCGGTTTTTATTAGCTAATAATAAGGGTAAAAAGTAGATGGCATTTAAAGCACCCCAAACAATAAAGGTCCAATTGGCTCCATGCCAAAAGCCACTAACGATAAAAATGATAAACACATTTCTAATCACCTTGGTTTTGGAGCCACGGCTGCCTCCCAAGGGGATGTACAGATAATCCCTAAACCAGGTAGATAGCGAAATATGCCATCTGCGCCAAAACTCGGCGATATCCCTCGAGAAATAGGGAAAAGCAAAATTTTGCATGAGCTTAAATCCAAAAAGTCTGGCCGTACCAATGGCAATGTCGGAATAACCCGAAAAATCCCCGTAAATTTGAAAGGCAAAAAACACAGCGCCTAATACTAAGGCACTTCCTGAATAGTCTTGATGATTGTCGAAAACAGTATTTACCAAGACAGCACAGTTATCTGCAATGACCATTTTTTTGAACAAGCCCCAAAGTATTTGGCGTAAGCCATCGACTGCTTTAGTATAATTAAAAGTTCTTTTAGTATAGAATTGAGGAAGTAAGTTGGTTGCCCTCTCAATAGGTCCAGCCACCAATTGGGGAAAGAAACTTACAAAGGCAGCAAAGGCAATAAGGTTTTTGGTTGGCTCCAGTTTTTTTCGGTACACATCTATACTATAACTTAAGGTTTGAAAGGTATAAAAACTAATCCCTACAGGTAAAATTATGTTCAGGGATCTGGCACTGATGGGGTAGCCAAAGAACGAAAAGGCCGTAACAAAATTATCAAGAAAAAAATTATAGTACTTAAAAAAACCTAAAAATCCAAGATTGACGATGATGCTTGTCCATAATAAGGCTTTTCGTTTATTTTTGCTGGTTTCTTTTCCTAAATACAGGCCAACGGTATAATCCACAAGCGTACTAAAAACAATGAGGGATAAAAAACGCCAGTCCCACCAGCCATAGAACACATAGCTGGCTACGACAATTAAAAAGTTTTGTAGTTTTAAATGTTTGTTGGTAACAAACCAATACAGCAAAAACACAATCGGTAGAAAAATGGCGAAATCTATAGAGTTAAATAACATGTGTTTTTGTTAAACGATTATTAGACGTTAAATCTAAAATAAAAAATACTAAATAAAATTTAAATTTAATATTTTTTGAAGAGCCAGTTATGAAGGCTCGTTTTAGTCTATTGGGACATAATATAGAAATAGAGGATTCAATGTCATTAATTAATAGATTCCATTGTAGAATTCAATAAAGCTTATATATTTGAGTTACGCCACAAAGTTAGAAGGCAGTTATGGCTAATATCAAAATTTGAGTTAGAATACAGGTATGAGTTTAAGTATTATTACACCACATTATAATGAATTTGAAGGGCTACAACGAATCTATAATTGTTTACTAAAACAATCCGATAATGTTTGGGAATGGGTTATTGTAGATGATTTTTCAGATAATAATATTATTCTTAAAATTGAAGAATGGATAGATGAGATAAATGAAAACAGGATTCGATTTATAAAAAATACAAGCAAAACTAATGGTTCCGTATGTAGAAATCAAGGAGCAGTAGAATCTAGTTATAATAATCTGGTTTTTTTAGATGCTGACGATTATATTTCTGAAGATTTTGTATTAAATAGAGCTCTTGAGTTTAATGAATTTGCAGTTTTTAAAAATTTTGCTGTGGTAAATAAGAATAGCATTAAACTAAAAGGAGCTAGTTTAGGTATTAACTATCTTGATTTTTTTTTAAACGCTAAATTTATTTGGCAAACAACCGCTATTTTGTGGAAGAAATCATTTTTTATGGAAATTGGTCAATTTGAGCCTAATTTGCAGCGATTGCAAGATGTTGAACTCACCATAAGGGCTCTATTTACAGGTGCAAACTATAAAATCATTGATAATGAAGTTGATTTTTATTATTGTACAGTACCTATAAGCTCAAAACCTGATATTGTAAGAAAATCATGTCTTTCGGTTAATTTTTTGATTAGTAAGATACAATCAGATTACAGATTAGATGCCTACAGTCACTCGTTAATTAAATCTTATTATTATGCCTGTATTAAAGGGTTGCATCGCTGTAAAAAGAGACGAGATGTCGTTTATGTAAAAGAAAGCTTAAGACTTTTCTATAAGTTAAAATACATTAATACATTTGAGTATTATGTGGGTTTTAAGCTTTTAATCTTATATCAATATCATATGATTTCAGATTCTTTATTTATAAAGATTAATCGTTATTTTTTTAAATGAGATTACAATAATGTTAGTCGAGGTCCAAAATCGAGTGGTATGTTAAATTAAAATTTTAATATAAAGACGATTTGAAACATCAATTATTATATTATTTTAATAATCTTTGTGTTTTGGGACAAGATTCTATGACAATATATTCATGATAAAAGTTTCTGTTATTTTACCTATTTACAATGGTGCCAATACACTTTCCAAAACATTGGATAGTTTGCTTGAGCAGACTTATAATGATTTTGAAGTGATTGCGTGTATTGATGGTACTACCGACGAATCTGAACATATTTTAGAACAATACGCTTTACAATTTAAAAAACTCTCCATACTTAAGAACAAAATAAATAGAGGACTGGGGCCTACTATGAACAGGTTGCTTCATCATGCTAAAGGAGATTATGTAGCAGTAGCTGAACAGGATGATTATTATTATCCGGAGCGTTTACAATTACAAGTCGAGCTATTAGATAAAGATCCATCTATTGGACTGGTTTCTGGAATTGCCGAATTTAGTGGAGGCGAACGTATACATGGTAAATTCCCAGGTATCTTAGTGCATGGGAGACAATACCCTGAAGGAAAAGAGATGTTTATGTTGAATTATAAACAACATATAAAGGTAGTAAACAGCTGCATGATGTTCCGTAAATCAGTACATATAGATAATGGCTTATATTTTACGCAACATTATCCGAGCATAAGTGTGGATTGGACGTATATTTTGCGATTTTCATTAGTGTCAAAAATCCATGGTCTTCATAAGGTATTGGTTCGTTTGGATAGAAGGCCCGAAAGGCAATCCGTAACTTCAAATAAAGTAAAACAATTTAAAGCAACCAGGGAATTATTACGTGCTTTTGCATATGAATACCCTCAATTGATAAGTAAAAAAGATTATCAGTATGCCATGAGGACTCAGTATGTATTAGAGATTAATTCTAAATCAGGATTAAAGTATATCTTTACTTGGTTAGCTTATTTTGTAAGAAACCCTTTTGAAAAGAGATATGTAAAAAGTATAATGAAAAGAATAAGAATAAAAATTAAAATGATGTATAATTAAGCTATGAATTTTATAAAGCAACATGTTGTTGGTTTTTTGAATAGATATCGTTTAGGGAATAGCATTTCTAAAGACAGTTATTTTAATAAAACAGCGCAATTGTCATCTTTGGAACTTCTAAAATCACCAAGGCGTACTGCAATTATAAATTATTTTATAACCCTTTTGGATGCAAAATATTATTTGGAAATAGGAGTAAGAGACCCAAAAAAGAACTTTGATAGAATTCTATGTAACAATAAATATTCTGTAGATCCTGGGATTGAGTTCCTTGATAATCCAGTAGATTTTAAAATGACTTCAGATTTATTTTTTGAAAATTTAAAAAGAGATGAATTGAAAATTAAATCGGATATTAAATTTGATGTCATTTATATTGATGGTTTGCATATATCCCATCAAGTTGATAGAGATATATTAAATAGTCTGGAATGCTTAAAAGATAATGGAGTTATAATTTTACACGATTGTAACCCTCCTTCTGAATTTCATCAAAGAGAGTCATATGATTTTATGTATTCTCCTGCTAGGAATTTCTGGAACGGAACGACCTGGAAAGCATTCTATAAATTTAGACACCAAAACGATTTGTTTTCTATTTGTTTTGATGCCGATTGGGGTGTTGGTATCATATCAAGGAAAAAGCACCCTTTTTTTAATAATATAGAAGCTAAAGTTCAGAATGAGTTTTATGAATTTTCAGTGTTAAACAAATTTAGAAAAGAGCATTTAAATCTATGCTCTTTCGAGAAATGGACTGAATTAATTGAAAAATAGAAACCTACTTAAACTGTGGGTTGTTATTAAAACCTTCATGTAATGTGCTTTATTTGTTATATTAGTCCCTAAAAGATAAGATGACCATAACGACATCAATAATTCCTAATAAACTACAGTTTGCAAAAAAAGCCGAATCAGAACATGCACTTCATTTTGAAGCTATTTGCATTTTTGTGGCTACGGGTTTTTTTATGGATGACGATACCTATTGGCGTGATCTGGTTTGTCTGGCTCCAGGGCATAAACACGAACTGGATACTCAAGGATATTTGATAAAAAGCACACCCACTTTTAAGTGGCATTACACGCCACGAGACATTACTTTTGAAACGGCTCTCGAAGAATATGTGAATTTACTTTCAAAAATAACCAAGGAACAAGTGGGTGATTCTCAAGTAATATTACCTCTTTCTGGAGGCTTGGATAGTAGGAGTCAGGCATTAATATTAAAGAACTTACCAAACAAGGTGCAAGCTTTTAGTTATGCTTTTCAAGGTGGTTATCCAGAACATAAATTAGCCAAACAAATAGCAATGGATTGTAATTTTGATTTTGAAGCATTTATAATCCCTATGGGTTATTTATGGAATTCCATTAAAGAGCAGTCCCAGTTACTTGGTGGTTATTCCGAATTTACCCACCCACGACAAATGGCTGTTTTACCAGAATTAAAAAAGATGGAAGGGGTTTTTTCTTTAGGACATTGGGGCGATGTGTTGTTTGATAGAGGGGTTCCAGAGGGGCTTCGGGAAACTGAAGTGATTTCTTTGTTGTTTAAAAAAATGGTAAAACCTAAAGGCTTAGAACTTGCTGAAACATTATGGCAACATTGGGATTTGGATGGAGACTTTAAAACATATTTGATACATCGAATTGAGAAGGGTTTAAACAAAATTAAAATAACAGATTTAAGTGCTAAAGTAAGGGCTTATAAAACCAGTCAGTGGGCACACCGTTGGACCACGACCAATTTAACGGTATTTGAAGCAGCGCATCCCATAACCATGCCCTTTTACGATGATAGAATGTGTGAGTTTATCTGCACCGTTCCAGAAGCTTATTTAGCAGATAGACGCCTACAAATAGCCCATCTAAAACAAGATAAGGCTCTGTCCAACATCACTTGGCAGGAGAACAAACCTTTTAATCTCAATAATTACCAATATAATCGGAGTCCGTATAATATCCCTTATCGCGTTTTAAATAAATTAAAACGTGTGGGGCAGGACCTAATAGGGAAGCCTTATATTCAGCGCAATTGGGAATTGCAATTTATAGGGGATGCTAATGAGAAACACTTAAAGCACTATTTGTTTGACGCACATTTTAATCAGTGGATACCTGAATTTATAATTAAAGAAGTTTATCAAGATTTTAAACAAGGAGATACTGTTGGCAGTTCGCATGCTGTTAGCATGCTACTAACATTATCTTTATGGTATCAACAGAATTTTAAAAACTCTTAGGTATCATTATTTTGATAGAATCAAGTAATAAAAAAATAGATGACTCATAAACGCATAAAAATTTTATATACCATCCCTAATTTTAATACGGCTGGAAGTGGAAAATCTGTTTATGATCTGGTGAAGGGGCTGGATAGAACAATTTTCGAGCCTGAAGTTTGTTGTTTTCATAATAAAGGGGCCTTTTATAAAGAGGTTGAGGCTCTGGGGGTTAAAATTCACATATTTCCCTTTACAACAGATTATAAACCTAGAATGACATTTTTAGCAAGAATTTTAAAAATTAGCAATTTTTTTAAATCCAATAATTATGACCTTATTCACTCTTGGCATTGGAGTTCTGATATCTCCGAGCCTTTGGCAGCAAAGCTGGCTGGGATACCCTATGTATATACAAAGAAAGCTATGGGTTGGAAAGGTCGCTATTGGAACCTACGAACTAAATTAAGTACGAAAGTCATTGCTGTTAACGAAGATATGATGACTGATTATTTTTCTAATAGGTTAGATAAAGTTGTGAATTTTCCGTTGGCCGTAGATGTTGAGCATTACCAACCCACAGTCGCTTCAGAAACCATGAGACGTCAATTGAATTTATCACCAGAAGACTTTGTAATTATTTCAGTAGCTAATTTAGTTGAAGTCAAAGGCATTGAGGTTTTATTGGAATCTGTAAACCATATAAAAAATCCCAACCTGAAAGTGTTAATTGTTGGCGACGATACTGGAGCCTATGCTCAAAAATTAAAAACCAAGTATTTGAATCAAAGCCAATTTCAATTTATTGGAAAACAATTGGATGTAAGACCATATTTAGCTTTGTCCGATTTGTTTGTCATACCTACTAAAGATGAAGGACGTCGAGAAGGAATTCCAAATGCCCCTTTAGAGGCTATGGCAATGGAGCGCATAGTTTTAGGCTCACATATTACTGGAGTTCGAGATATTTTAGAGCCTTTTCCAGAATGTATGTTTCAAGCAGGAGATATTGTTGGATTGGCAGAAAAAATAGAAACCTTTCAAAATTTACCTGATACAGAAAAATTACAATTAAAAAAAGCCATGAGAAAACGTGTTGTGGATGTCTTTTCTATAAATGATTTTTTAAAGAATCATCAATCTTTATATTTGAACTTATAAAAAAAGATAACAACATATGATTCATAGTGTATATAATTACTTTTTAACAAGAAAACCTTCAAAAAAAGAAAATAAAATAAGCCTATGGATACATTGGCAGGTGTATAAGTATTTAAAAAAAGCATTACCAAACTTCTATCGTAATTTGTCGATACAGAAACTAGGAATAGATGCTCATAGTGAGTTAGTGGTAAGTTTAACGTCATATCCTGAAAGAATCCCTGTAGTATATCTTGCAATTAAAAGTGTGTTATATCAGTCATATCGACCGTTAAAGGTGATTTTATGGTTGGGACAAGAGCAGTTTCCAAACCAAGAGAAAGATCTTCCAGAATCTTTATTGGATTTAAAAAAAGTGGGCTTGGAAATAGAATTTTGTAATGACTTAAAACCTCATACTAAATATTTTTACGTGTTTAAAAAATATCCAGAACATCTTATTGTAACTGTTGACGATGATTGGTTTTATCCTGTTGATATGTTAAAAACTTTAATAGAACATCATAAAAAAAATTCACATTGCGTTATAGCCAATAGAGTGAGGGAAATAGGTATAACAGATGGTAAATTTGACGTCTATAGGAAATGGCGCATAAATGAGATTGGTCATAGTCTTCCTTCACATACACTTTTGGCTACGGGTGTAGGAGGTGTTTTATATAAGCCCAGCTGGTTTAACAAGCAACTGTTTGATGTGGAAAATATTATGAAGTTGGCTTTAAATGCCGATGATATTTGGTTGAAAGGTAACGAAGTTCGTTGTGATATCCCAGTGGTGTATACCAATCGCTATTTTTCTTCTTTTTTGGAAATTCCTGACTCTCAAAATAATAGTTTGTATGCAACCAACGTTTTTGAGGGGAGAAATGACAAACAGATTAAGGATACTTTTGCTTTTTTTGGAATTGATGAAAAATCATTTGAATAGATGCCTTGCCAAAAGGTATAACGATCAATGATGATGATGAGATACCTACTAGCGAAAATTTAAACGAGAAAGCAACAAAAGAACCCCTAAATAGGAGCATATAGCAATAAGTAACGTCAAACGAAATATGGTAGGCAATAACCGCAAAATCATTTAAAACACCTTCAACAATACCTAAATAATTTTATTTACAAGCTAAATGGGATATAGTATGGAGAACGAATCTTCGATAAACTTGTTATCGTTAATATTAGGAGGATTATGACTAATTGCGGATATACAATATTAAACTACTATCTTTAAATTTAACATCTTTTTTAGGAAACTATTATTTCTTACTTTAGCAGAGATTTTTACTAGAGTACTTAAAAAAGGATAATGGTACCAAACTGCTAAATTAAATAGTATTATTGTATGAGTCCATTAGTTTCTATTATAATTCCAACATATAATCGATCAAATCTCATTTCTGGTACTTTAGATAGTCTTATCAGACAAACCTATATGAATTGGGAATGTATCATAGTGGATGATGGAAGTTCTGATGACACAGATGAAAAAATGGAAGTTTATACAGAAAGGGATAAGCGATTTAAATATTTTCATAGACCAAGCGAACATCTTCCAGGAGGAAACGGCGCAAGAAATTATGGTTTTTTAAAGAGTTCAGGGGAATATATACAATGGTTTGATAGTGATGATGTTATGGTTCCAGATTTTATTGCAGCTAAAATGGAGCCTTTTTTAGAAAATTCCGATACAGATGTTGTTTTTTCAGCATTTGAAAATGTTAATGAAAAGGGAGAAAGAACCAGAATTGCGAATCAAAGTTTTAGTGGTAATATCCTTAATGATTTAGTAGACGGTAATGTGTCCTTTGGCCCATATTCTTTTATGTTACGTAGAGATAAAGTAGCTAAAATTAAATATGATGAAACGCTAAGAAAAAATCAAGATCTTGATTTTTTCTTTCGATTTTTCACATCATTAAGTGATATAAAAATCATTCATGTTAAAAAAATACTTTTTACAGTAAGATCACACAGTGGCTCAATGACCTACCGTTCAGAGAAAGATATGTCGAAAATGGCATCCATATATAAAGTGTATTTAATGGTTTTAAACTATTTTGTGGAACAAAAACATTCAAAAGGGATCAGTAGATATAAATATAGATGTTTAAATAGTTTAAATATAATGCTACGAAATGGTTACTATCTTGATGCAACAAAAAGGTTACTTTCATTTCAGTATATAAGCACCATCCAAAAAACGTATTTAATGGGATGTATTTTATCACAATTTTTAATAAATCGAGGAGCAAACCAATTTGCTAAAATTGATTCAAAAAATCACTTAATTCTAAAACCCCGTTAAATATCAACCATGTTTTGTCTCTATTTAAAGGACTTTATTTATTCAAGAAGGATTGTATATGAAGAAGCGAAGTTATAAATGCCATTTATAAAGAATATATTAGGTATACATTTTAAGAATAACAATAACAATAATAGTCATCTAAAACTATAATTAAATGACACTTAATTTAAATAAAAAGACTTGATTATGGTATATATAAATTCAATATTATTAAATGATGATCTAAATTGTGTTACGTATTTTGATTTTTAAACTATGAATTTCAATTCAAAAAATGCAACTTGTTAATTTTGAAATTATTTCAGTTGGTAAACCTCATTGGGAGAATGGATTTGTGTATGCTTTGGATGCGTGTAAAATTTTGAAGGAAGCAGGGTTCCTATTTCATTATTTAATTATAGGCGATTCTCATGATATGGAATTGCAATATCAAATCCATGATTTAGAATTGACAGACCAGGTAACACTTATGGGGCAAAAATCATTAGAATTTATTAAAAATAAGATACAATATGCCAACCTATTTCTGCAACCAAGTATAAAAGAGGGCATAAGTGATTTTGTTTTGCAAGCGATAGCATTGGAAACAATGGTTTTGACAACAGACTGTGGAAAAGTTGACGAAATGATATTCAATGGAACCACTGGATTTATTGTTCCTATACGCAACACCAAAGCAATAGCTGAATGCATTATAGAAATTCAAAGCTTATCTGAAGAGAAAAAATCTGATATCAAACGTGACGCTTTAAAAACACTCAAAAAACAAAACAAAGAAAGTAGACCGTAAATAGGATATTGGAATTGTTTAGATACCTGTAATTTTGAATTTAATGCAGAAAAAACCTTTAAATAAATTAAAAATTGGTCTCGTGCTCTCAGCCGTTCCAGGATATTCTGAAACCTTTTTTAGAAATAAAATTAAAGGTTTAATGTTAGAGGGGTATCAGGTTGTACTATTTGTCCAGACAAAAGATCCATCATTTGATATATGTACTGTGTTTGTGGCTCCAAGAGTTTACAAGAATAATATATTCCTTCAAATAGTAAGAGTGATTACTATACTGTTTAAACTAGCTTTAAATCCGAAACGACTTTTAAAGTTTATTTCGTTAGAACGAGCCGAAAATAGGAGTTGGTCACAACTGCTTAAGAATATATACAATAATTCACATATATTAAGTGCTCAAGTAGATTGGTTGCATTTTGGTTTTGCAACTTTAGCATTACAGAGTGAACATGTAGCAAAAGCAATAAATGCTAAGATGGCTGTTAGTATTCGAGGTTTTGATATAGGAATCTATCCAATTAAAGAGCCTAATTGCTATAAGTTACTCTGGAATAATCTTGATAAACTTCATGCTATTTCTTATGATTTATTACTATTAGCTTATCAAGAAGGCTTTAAAAAGACAACTCCTTATCAGATAATTACACCAGCCATTGATACACAAATGTTTTCAAACGATCAGACATATGTTAAAAAAAGTGATGTTATTAGATTTGTAAGCGTCGCTAGATTACATTGGAAAAAAGGCTTGGTATACACTTTTGAAGCATTATCACTTTTAAATGATAAGGGAATAGCTTTTGAATATGTTTTGATAGGTACAGGAGATGAATATGAAAGACTAGTATTTGCAGCAGAACAGTTAGGGATAGAAGAACAGGTGAAGTTTTTAGGAAAACTAGAACATCAAGAAGTGAAGGAACAACTAAAAAAAGCAGATATTTATATACAATACTCTGTACAAGAAGGATTTTGCAATGCCGTATTGGAAGCACAAGCCATGGGCTTGCTTTGTGTGGTGAGTGATGCAGAAGGTTTAGCTGAAAACGTCTTGCATCAAATAACGGGTTTTGTTGTCCCAAAGAGAAACCCTGAAGAATTAGCAAACACTATTGAAAAACTAGTATATTTACCAGACAATAAAAAGATAGAAATGAAAAATGCGGCAATTGAGCGCATTAAGAAGCATTTTAATATAGAAAAGCAACAAAAAGAATTTGTTGATTTCTATGAAAATTAAGCCCGTTTATAACCTTAAAATTAAAGATTGTTTAATAGGAGAAAAAATCAATTTGATTGTAATTTATAAGAGATGACTGCCATCTTTTAAATAATAATTATTTTAAATAATAAAATATGCTTAAAAAAGCATTTTCGGGAGTTAGAAGTACCCTAGTTAAGTTTGTGAATTCTACAGGGCATAATTGCCAAATGTGCCTGCAATTAATACAATAGATTGAAAATGAGACAAAAAATATTTGTCATAGGATTTCAAAAAACAGGAACCACCACTTTGGAGCATGCTCTGGAACGATTAGGCTATCGTGTATATGGGGGAGATAAGAACCTCATGAAGTATGAGGATAAAGAAGCTTTAAAAAATTACATAAAAAACACACTAAAAAATTGGGATGCAGTTCAAGACATGCCTTGGCCTTTATTTTATAAGGAACTTTATGAGTTGTATCCAGCCGCTAAATTTGTACTGACTATTCGAGATACTGAAAAATGGATAAGTAGCGTAGTAAAATATTTTGCAGGTATTAGATTCCCATTGCATAGGAAAATATATGGAGTTCCATGTGCTGAAGGCTATGAGGAACGCTATAAGGAACTTTATGAACAGATAAATCAAGAAATTATTGCGTTTTTCAAGAATAAGCCTAATTTTTTAATTATGGAAATGGGTAAGAATTTTAATTACGAAACGTTATGTGGTTTTTTGGATATAAAAGAAATCCCAAAGGAAGCTTTCCCTCATGCCCGAAATAATAACAAAAGAAAACTGCCAAACTATAAATTATATAGGGACTTACGTTCTATATATTGGAATTATAAAATGAACTATTAAAAACCTAACGCTTGAAAATACTAATTTTTCATACCTATAATCAAGGGTATTTGTCTAGCTTTTTTCATGAGTTGGCTGTTAAGCTCATTCAAGAAGGACATGGGGTTGCAAGCTTTTCATGGAAAGCAACAGTAAGTGAACGAATTATAGACCAAGTAAAAGTTATAGTTAAAAAAAAAGAAGGTTATTTAATTAATTATTGCAATGTATATAATGTTATAAAAAAGGAAAAACCAGATGTGGTTCTTTCAAACTTTAGTTATGTCAATCCGGCGTTATTGTTTGGAAGATTATTAGGTGTTAAAAAAAATATGGTTTGGTTTCATTCCTTAAATGAACAAATGGCAGCGAGTAAGAGAAATATTTTTATAAAAAAACATTTTTTAAAATTAGCCGATATTGTTATTGCCAATTCCTATTTAACACAGAATGAACTTTGTGAATTTTATGAGGTTCCTACAACTAAAATACATGCCATTCCGTTTTGGAGTACCATATTGGAACAAAAAATGGAGCCCTCTGACTTAAAGTTTATAACTGAAAAAAACACTGTTATAATTGGTTGTCCGGGAAGAATGGCTACCCATAAGAATCAAAAAATAATTATTGATACACTTTCTGAACTTATAAACAGCTCCAAGACCAATTTCCACTTATATTTTGCTGGTACTGGTGAGGAACTAACTAACTTGGTAAATCAAGTTGAAGAATTAAATCTAAAGCATAAAGTTACTTTTTTAAAACATTTGTCAGCCAACGATATGTTGCACTTCTATAATTCAATGGATGTGGTTGTGTTACCAAGTTTGCATGAAGCCTTTGGTTTGGTGTTTATAGAGGCTATTGCTTTGGGAACACCAGTTATTGTGTCTTCACAATTTGGAGCATTGTCTTTTATAGATCAGAAACATACAGATTTAAAAAAAATCACCTTTAATCCTAAATGTCCAAAAGACTTATTGGATAAATTATTGCCCTATATAAACCATCAAGGATTACCCAAAGAAATTTTTAAGCAACTGTATGCAAGTAATTTTGATAAAGAAGTTATTTTTAAAAAAATACTAAACATTATAAAAACTGCTTAATGTTATTTCAATTTTTAAAATACCTGCAACCTACCCATTATTTTCGATTGTTTCAAACATCGGGAGCTTCTGTATTTCCACAGGTTGAAGCATTGCCAGAATTGGTTTTAGAGCAACTTTTGTATGACGAAGGTTATGAGTCTGAGCATGCACGTGATTACGATTTGTCCTGGCAGGCCATTCAAAATGGGTATGTAGGGAATGTGGAGACCTATACGCAATTTGAAATACTTCCCCTTGCTGATGAGTACCGTTTTATCAGGAAACAGTTTCATCCGGTTTGGGTGTTTTATGTACTGTTCTGTCGGTTATGCACATTTCACAATCCGTTTAAGGAGATTCAAGCTTGGGTAGTAACAGCTAAGACAAAACGTGTAGCATCTGTTACAGCATTGACAAATGAAGCATGGAACCATTACAAGTCACAACTACTGGAACAGGCACCGTTGGTTAGCGTGGTCATTCCAACCTTAAACCGGTATGACTACTTAAAGGACGTGTTACAGGATTTTGAAAAACAGGATTATCCCCATTTTGAAGTGTTGGTTGTAGATCAGTCCGAACCCTTTCAACCACATTTTTACAAACAGTTCCCTTTGCACATCCGTGTGATTCGTCAGGAAGAGAAAGCCCTATGGTTGGCCAGGAATACCGCCATCAAAGAAGCCCAAGGAGATTTGATAGCCCTCTCTGAAGACGATGTCCGTATTCCCAACAATTGGATTTCCAATCATTTGAGGTGCTTGGACTTTTTTAAGGCACAGGTATCGGCAGGGGTCTTTTACCCAGAAGGACAGGAAATACCGAAAGCGCGTTCGTTTTTTGCTGTGGCCTCCCAATTTGCTACGGGAAACGCCATGCTTTATAAGGAGGTGTTTTATCGTGTGGGACTGTTTGACAGGCAATTTGAAAAACAGCGGATGGGCGATGGGGAATTTGGCTTGCGCGTGTATTTGGAAGGGATGCTCTCGGTTTCAAATCCGTATGCCTCTTGCATCGATGTGAAAGCAGGTACGGGTGGCTTGAGGGAGCTGGGCAGTTGGGACGCCTTTAGGCCCTCCAATTTTTTTGCGCCCAGGCCCATCCCCAGTGTGCTGTATTACTATAGAACCTATTATGGGGATCGCGCTGCTAGATGGGCCTTATTACGAACCATCCCTACATCCCTGATCCCATACCAGTTTAAAAAGAACAAAGGCATGTTGGTGTTGGGCTTATTCTTAAGTATTTTACTTTTGCCTTTGGTGTTGTATCAAGTATTAAAAAGTTGGAACTTGGCAAGTAAGAAAATAAAGGAAGGGGCTTTGATTGAAAAATTAGAATAAAAAATTGAACCGTCATTGCGAACGCAGTGAAGCAATCTGTCATTAAAGTTGTTCTCAGTTTCATGAGATTGCCATGCTTCGACTGCGCTCAGCACAGGCTAGTCCTTCGTCGTTTCTCGCAATGACAGACTAAATTAAAAATAGAGAATAAAATAAAGTATTGAAAAAAAACGTCCTCATAGTGACCTCCGAATTTCCTCCACAACCGGGTGGCATAGGGAACCATGCCCTACATTTGGCCTTGAACCTGTCTAACCAGGGCTATCAAGTAAGTGTGATTGCCGATCAGAGGGAAGGGGATCATAGGGAAGAGTTGGCTTTTGATCAAGACTTGCCAGTTCGCGTCACACGGATTGCTTTAAAACGGCACAGGCTATGGATGTATGTGGATCGTATCGTTAAAACCATACAAGGCTTTAAACAGGCAGAGATCATCATTGCCACTGGAAAGTTCTCGCTTTGGTCTGTGGCGTTTTGTTCCTTGTTTTACAAACGGGAGACCCTTGCGGTCATTCACGGTACCGAGGTCAATTTTAAAACACCCTGGCTCCGTCAGTCGATTGCCAAGTCTTTAAAACGTTTTGATACACTTGTGGCAGTTTCCAACTATACCAAAAGCTTGATGGGCCATATCCAGAAAGAGGTGGTGGTTATTCCCAATGGGATAGATCTCAG
>Ga0070728_10001526_pt1 | contig 33727 bp, 12 predicted proteins | sample tdDd471_FD_66723 | JGI IMG/M metagenome (GOLD analysis project Ga0070728, IMG submission 66723) | Marine sediment microbial communities from the Atlantic coast under amendment with organic carbon and nitrate - tdDd47.1 | ecosystem: Environmental > Aquatic > Marine > Coastal > Sediment | place...
GGACAATCGGGGCTGATTTTGCAGGCTGCACCCTCTGAATCGCTGCCACCATTACAGGAAAACAGGACAACAGTAAGCAAAAGGCAGATTATTAATGAAATAATAGTTGCAGCATGATTTATACGTCTCATCATCGATATCCTCATGGTTTAGCTGTTTTCATATTTTATCAACAGGCTGCGATACAATACCTACTGAACATCCAGATTGTCAAGCATTCTGGTTTTTTGCGATGGCATTTTGGTCAAAGGTAAAGTTATTTGACCAAAAATTAAAGTTTATTACCTGTTATTGTTTGGTACACCAGTTTATTACCTGATATTTTACCCCATCGTCACGTTCGAAATTGTAAACGAACATTCCGAAAGTGTAAGCGTTGTCTGCATAATGGCTGCTTGGAATATCTCCTATACTGCCGACATATTCTGTAGATTCACCAACAGAAATTTCGTAAATGTTATTGCTTGAAATCCCGGCGGTGGTTTCAACGCCCACTCCACCTACAGAAAATCCTGCCGAAACTTCGACACCGATTTTGCGGGATTCTGCAGTAGAGTTTTCTTCGCTGATTTCTATAAATACCTCTGTTCCGCCACCTGAGGTCTCACCTACTGTGTGGAGTGGATCGCTTTTATCCGGAGTTGTCCATCCGGCGTATCCTGCGTTTTCAGTGTCCAGCAAAGCATCTCTTTGTTCTTTTGTGGGATACGTTGAAGGGTCTCCTATGGTGTGTGAAAAAGTTTCTTCTCCAATATCCCTGTAGTCGCCGTTTTGCTCGTTAAAAGCGGTGACTGTTTTTTTGTATGTATTGGTTTCCTTGGGGACATCAATGGTTACGAAACTACCAATTTTTGATGGATCCAGATGGGCGATAACTTCGTATTTGTAACGGTGATATTCTGTAGCAGAATAGATAACAAAATTATCAAGATCGTTCGGTGCCCAGCTTCCGATTCGTTTTATTCCAGTGCTTACAGTAGTTGTTGTGGTATTGGTTTTTGTAAGTTCCTGCTCCAGCTTGACGCCTGCTTTGGCTTCTACAATACCGAAGGGATCGCCACCCTCAACGCTCATTGTTACAGATGCCGAGACGCTGATTTCATTTGAGTTGGAGGTGGACTGGTCGCGAACCTGACCATAACCTACCCAGGTGTTGGTTTCATTTGCCTGTGGAATATCTCCCCAGCCAGGGGGCATTGCCATTGCGACAATTATACGGGGTTCGCTCATTGCCATCCAGTGTTCGCCGGTATATTTAACGGTGACGCTGTCGCCATCGAAATCAGCCATGCAAAGCAGTGGCTGGATTTTATCTCCATATTCCAGTGGTTCAGGGAAATCCCAGTCCCATTCATTTTTTTGCTGGAAATTTGCCAGATCAAAAGTCCATCGTCTGGCCTGAAAACCCTTGATCATCGTTTTTTCTTCTTCATTCGGGTAATAGCCGGTGGTGACTTTTTCGTAATTATGGTAGATGGCAAAGACATCGCCCTGCATATCCCGGTCTAAATTGCCGACTGCCAGATGGAAACCGCCGGGTTTCCTTTGGAAATTGTAATCGTAGTCCGGCATTTCCCATGGTTTACCAAGAGCATCGTTTGTCACTAAACCTGAGTCATCCACATCCGGTCTGAAATAATAAATGGCCCATCCTCGATCCTGATAATAATCATCGTTCATGGCAACAATTACATCGTCCTTGCCGTTTGCATCAATGTCGGTGACTGCAAGTTCAGGTGGGACAGTCTTGTTCCACGTCCTGTTTGGGCAACCTTCCAGATATTTACCTTCCATGTATTTGAATTCATTGATTTTGTCGTCGTAAACGCGGGTTTGCACCTTGCAACCGGAGTTTTCTGTTGCACCGAAAACTATTTCATCAAGGCCATCGCCATCGAAATCACCACAGGCTACGTTGGGGTTTCTTATGTATTCTTCAAAGACATTATTGTCAAGGTCATGCCATCTGTATAGCTGTTCATAGCCTTGAGTGTGGTCGTCCAGAGCCCAGGCTTTGGGCCAATTGCCGTCTACACCTGTAACTATTATTTCATCGCGCTTGTCGCCATCCAGATCGCCTGTGGCAACGTGCATGTTTTTGGTGCCACTGCCGGTGTCGGTTTTGATGGTCAAGTTTGAGAGATTGTTTTGCAGGTCATCAAAGGTGTAAATTACGCTGCCATACTGGTAGGTTGTTTCTCCGCTACCTTCTTTGGCGATTCTGCCATAGGTTCCGGTTATCACGAATTCTGCTTCATCATCGTCATCCAGGTTGCCGATGGCAAGATCTCCCATTAAAAATGAGTCATATTCGGGGTTTAGCGGATTTTTGGCAAAAGCAGACTTGTCAATAGTTCCGATAACTGCAAATTGAGCATCTTTGTCATCAAGCAGTGTTATATGAATGTAGTCGAAACGGTATTTGCTGTTATCAATCGTATCGTCCGTGTAAATGCTCATGACAGCCATTTCATCCTTGCCGTCGGAGTCGATATCGCCGTACTCAACTGTAACAAGTCTTCCGTTTTCTTTGTCTGTCATTAAGAGATCAGTAATCTGGCCTATCTCGGCACCAGGTTCATCTGCACCTTCATCGTCATTTATGAAGCCTAGCTTGTCACTGTTTACCCCGGGGATAAAGTATGCGGGTTCGTCCACATTAACCAGTTTTGTGACTTTTCTTGCCAGAGGAGTTGCCCCTGTTTCAGGGGCAGATTCTTCATCACCATCTGTGGTATCACCGTCAATTGTGTCACCATCTGTGGTGTCACCGTCGATGTTGTCACCATCTGTATCGTCACCGTCTGTATCGTCACCATCAGTGGTGTCACCGTCTGTGGTGTCACCATCTGTTGTTTCATTATCTCCATCTGTGTCAGTGGTATTATCGTTACCGCAGGCGGACAAAAGGGATACTGCCAGTATCAGCAATAAGAAAATTGAAAATACAGCTTGGCGATGAGTTGCAATCATAATTGTAGTCTCCTTGGCTTTAAAATGATCTTACCAACAGGCAGTACTTGGTTTCCCATGTTTTTATTAGGGATTTTTTAATGTTTCTTGCGCAAGATAATCATAAAAGTGCCGAAAAGTCAATTGTCGGGAATATGGTTTGTATACTAAAACAGTAAGATAGTGTCTCAAATATGGTGCTGTATGGATTTTCAAGGATAGTTATGCTTTGATTATTATTGATGAATAATCCAGGAAATTAGTGATTACTTGCTATATCACATACTATTTGGTAAACTGCGCCAGTTGTGGAAAATAGTGAAATTTTATGCCTGAAGCGTTTTCACAGGCAGATAAAGTATAAACATTCCAAGCACTAAGGAAAAGGATAGGTAGTTATGGGTAACAGGCTCGGCCAATTGCTTGTACGCGAGAACCTGATCTCACTCGCTCAGTTGAAGAAAGCTCAGGATTTACAGTCAACCGATGGTGGACGTTTAGGCTACAGCCTGACAAAACTAGGTTATCTGGCTGAAACGGATTTGACCGACTTTTTAAGTAAGCAATACGGTGTTCCGTCAATCAACCTTTCTGATTTTGAAATCGATTCGCAGGTTTTACGCTTGATACCTCGGGATGTTGCGGAAAAACATCTTGTCATTGCGGTTAACCGGGCAGGCTCCTCAATAATTGTGGCCATGGCCGATCCGTCCAATATTTTCGCGGTTGATGACATCAAATTCCTGACCGGCTACAATGTCGAAGTGGTTGTGGCAAGCGAGAATTCCATCAAAGAGGCGATTGAGCAGCATTACAGCCAGGAAGAAGAGCAAGAGCAGTTTGCCGGCTTAATGGAAGGCTTTGATGATACCGAGATCGAAATCGCCGAGGACGAGGAAGAAAGTGCCAACATTGTTGATATGGAGAATCAGGCCGGCGAAGCACCTGTTATTAAACTGGTTAACCTGATGCTGATTGATGCTATTAAAAAGCATGCCTCTGATATCCATGTTGAAATGTATGAAAAATATTTTCGCGTAAGATACCGTATTGATGGTGTTTTATACGAAGTCATGAAACCACCTCTGAAGCTCAAAAACGCCATTGTTTCGCGTTTGAAGATTATGTCGGAGCTTGATATTGCTGAACGTCGTCTACCACAGGATGGACGTATGAAGCTTAAGCTCGGCAAAGGGCGCGAGATGGATTTCCGTGTTTCTGTTTTGCCGACGCTCTTTGGTGAAAAGATCGTTTTACGACTGTTGGATAAGGACAACCTGCAGCTAGATATGACCAAGCTTGGTTTTGATCCCAAGCCTCTGGAAGATTTTAAAGAAGCTATTCACCGTCCATGGGGAATGGTATTGGTCACCGGGCCTACCGGTTCCGGTAAAACCACCACCTTGTATTCTGCCATGACCGAGATTAACACTACAGAAGTTAACATCTCCACCGCAGAAGATCCTGTTGAATTCCAGCTACTTGGTATTAACCAGGTTCATATGCATGAGGACATCGGTTTGAACTTTGCGTCCTCGCTGCGTGCCTTTTTGCGTCAGGATCCCGATATTATCATGGTTGGTGAGATTCGCGATTTTGAAACAGCGGAAATTGCCATTAAGGCCGCTTTGACGGGTCACGTTGTGTTGTCAACCCTGCATACCAATGATGCACCATCAACCATCTCACGCTTGTTGAATATGGGTGTTGAGCCATTCCTGGTTGTTGCATCTGTTGTGTGTGTTATGGCACAGAGACTTTGCAGAAAAGTATGTGAAGGATGTCGAGAACCTTTTGAAATTGCACAGGAAAGTTTGATTGAGGCTGGTGCCACTCCAGAGATGGCAGAGGAAATTGAGGCCGTTATCGGACGAGGCTGCAAGACCTGCTCCAACACTGGTTACAAGGGACGTATTGCGGTTTACGAAGTTATGCCCTTCCATGATGAATTGAAGGATTTCGTTTTGAATGGTGCATCCGCAGTTGAGTTGAAGCGTGAAGCTGTTCGACTTGGAATGCAGACCTTAAGACAATCCGGATTGATTAAATTAAATGATCAGATGGTTTCATTCGAGGAAGTATTAAGAAATACTTCACCCGATTAAAGATAATTTTGTATTTTTGTTTTTTTAATTTATTTGTTATTGTCAATAGGGGACAATGGAAAAACGGGTCTAAGTAATGATAAATCTTCATCAATTGCTGAAGACTATGATCGAGCGGGGGGCTAGTGATTTACATATCACTACGGGATCAGCACCACAATTGAGAATTGATGGTAAGCTGATGCCGGTGAAGACTTCTCCCTTAACGCCAGCAGATACCAAACAGGTTTGCTATTCCATTTTGACAGAGGCACAAAAAGCCAGGTTCGAGAAGGAAAATGAACTGGATCTTTCCTTTGGAGTGAAAGGGCTTTCCAGATTTCGTGCAAATATATTTATGCAACGTGGTGCAATTGCTGGAACTTTCAGAACAATTCCGTTTAAGATAATGTCATTTCAGGAGCTTGGTTTACCGAAAGCTGCCGGTGAATTATCTCGACTTACCCGTGGACTTGTTTTGGTTACAGGCCCTACCGGATCTGGTAAAACTACTACTTTGGCTTCGGTTATCGATCTTATCAATTCGGAAAGATATGCGCACGTTATTACTGTAGAAGATCCAATCGAGTTTTTGCATCCCCATAAAAATTGTTTGGTTAACCAGCGTGAAGTTGGTGCCGATACAGATGGTTTTTCCAGTGCACTGAAGTATATTTTACGACAGGATCCCGATGTTGTGCTTATCGGTGAAATCCGTGACCTTGAAACGGTCGAGGCTACTTTGTCCATTGCAGAAACGGGTCACCTAGTTCTGGCGACATTGCATACAAATTCGGCCGTGCAGACCATCAACAGGGTCATTGATATGTTTCCTCCACATCAGCAGGATCAAGTGCGCGCACAACTTAGTTTTGTGCTAAGCGGAGTGGTTTCACAATGTCTGGTGCCCCATGCTTCGGGAATTGGCAGGGTTTTATCGTCAGAAGTACTGATTCCCACTACTGCAATAAGAAGTCTGATACGTGAGGACAAGATTCATCAGATCTACGGCCAAATGCAGGTCGGACAGGCCAAGTTTGGGATGCAGACAATGAATCAGTCGCTGTTTAGTCTGTACCAACAGAGAACCATAAGCCTGGATGATGCTATGGCCTGGTCGCATGATCCAGAGGAATTAAAAGGGATGATAAATCATCCAAAAAGTTGATAATATAAAAATCATTATAGAGATATCCAACTGGGTGATTATACAGCATCACCTTTGTTTAGGAGGTAGGAATGCCAGCGTATAAGTGGGTCGGTACTGATCGTGATGGTAACAAGAAAAAGGGTGCAACCAGTGCAGCGGATGAGGCTGCCCTGACAGCTAATCTGAAGCAAATGGGCATTACACCAACCACCATTAAAAAATCCATGGGTGCGATAGAAATTCGTATTCCCGGAACTCAGCCAAGCTTAAAGCCCAAATCTCTGGTTATTTTCACCAGACAGTTTGCCACGATGATTGATGCTGGTTTGCCTCTGGTTCAGGGACTTGATATTCTTGCAGCCCAGAACGATGATCCGCTGATGCAAAAGGTTTTGTATGAAGTAAAGGCCGATGTTGAATCCGGTTCAACCTTTGCCTCTGCACTTGAAAAACATAAACACGTCTTTGATGATTTGTATGTTTCATTGGTTTCAGCGGGAGAGCTTGGTGGTATTTTGGATACCATTCTGGATAGATTGGCAGCCTATATTGAAAAAGCGGCGGCCTTGAAAAAACGTGTAAAAGGTGCCTTGACATATCCTATCACAATTCTTTCCATTACCATCGTTGTTGTGGGTGTGATGATGTGGTATGTTATTCCCGCTTTTGCTAAAATGTTTGCCAGTTTGGGCGGTAGTGAATTGCCTGGGCCGACTCAGTTGGTTATGACAATTTCTGATGCGTTTATTGAGCAGAAAGTACCCATATTGATAGCTTTGGCAGCCGTTATTGTGACATGGAAAACATTGATGAAAATGCCAAAAACCAGATACTATCTGGATGCATTTTTCCTTAAATTACCACTAGTTGGATCTCTGATTCAGAAAACAGCGGTTGCCCGTTTTACCAGAACTTTGGGAACTATGATTTCTTCTGGTATTCCAATCTTGCAGGCTTTGGATGTTGTTCGAAAAACGGCTGGAAATATGATAATTGAGGAAGCAATTGAAAAAGTTAAGGACAAGATCAGTGAAGGTAAGTCGATGGCCGAACCACTGATGGCCACCAAAGTTTTTCCCGCCATGGTTGTTCAGATGATTGCTGTTGGTGAATCTACTGGTGCCCTGGATGCGATGCTTTCTAAAATTGCTGATTTCTACGACGAAGAAGTTGATACAGGAGTTGATCAGCTTACTTCCATGATTGAACCCTTGATGATGGTCGTTTTAGGTGGTATCATCGGTTTCATCATGATTGCTATGTATCTGCCGATCTTTACCATGGCTGGTGGCGCATAGTTTAACAGGTGCGAAAATTGCATGTTCTCCTAGTGTAGTTTCAATTATGACGATTTTTGTCAGGAGAAGAGCGTATGGAATCAGGAAGAAAAGGATTTACCATAATTGAGTTGATGGTAGTTGTGATCATTATTGGTGTTCTTGTTACTGTGGGGTACCCAAGCTATGTGTCTTACATGATCAGTGGTCGTCAGGCTAGTGCCAAGACTGGTTTGGAAGCCGCTCGTTTGGCCATGGAGACCTATTATGGCAGGAAAGGCAAGTACGCCGATGCATCTATTTCTGTGAAAGATTTGCCGGGATATGAAGGTAACATTTGGCAGAATATGGATCCCCAGGCGCGATATTCTATCTGTACGGTAGAGTCTTCCAAGACTTCTTTTAAGATCAAGGCCAGATGTGAACCAAGCAATGGTTGTGATATTGGTAATGGTGAACTGGATGTCTGGATGATAAATGAGCTGGGTGATATTTGGCACTCTGAAGAAGATCCGGCATGTCCCGGCGGTGGTTGATTTGTATGGTTCTTGCTGATTGGGTGTAGTTAGATATTATTTTGTAATAACAATGGTTTATGGTGCTGTATAGCGTATGTAAACTGTTGTCTGATTCTGGTGTATTTTTAAGACATACAGGCTGCCTTTGTGCAGCCTTTTTTTGTTTGTTGTTGCTGTTGCTTGCCGGTTTGTCTGTTTGCTCTGTTGTAATCCCCCTATAGACATATATAGATCGCTAAAAATTGCAGGGACTATGCAAAATATGCATAGTTTTCTTTGTGTTGTTATTTTGCAGTTTTATGGCTTATTAGGAGAAATCTGTTCAACTGCTTGGAAATTCTTCATGTTTAGGGTATAATATTACATATATATTAGTGTTTTGAATCTGCTGTGCATTAAATGGGTCTTGGTACATAATTTGCTTAATAAGAATATGAGGTTAAGTAGGTTTAGGATGATTGGTATGGACATGATGAGAAAAAAAAGAAAAAACAGCGGCTTTTCATTGTTGGAGCTTTTAGTCGTAGTTTTGATCATTGCTGTTGTTGCCGCTATGGCGTATGCCAGTCGCACTTCAAATAAGTCGATTGTTAATGCCAGTGCAAAAGAAGTATATGGCTTTTTTATCGATGCAAAAATTGCAGCTATCAAAGCAGGGCATTCAGCGATAATTAAGACTGCAGGTAAGGACAAACTTAGAGCCTATATCGATGCGAATGCGAATAAGGCTGGTGATGATGTTTTCGTGTCTGCTCATACCAGACTTAAACCAAGTGCAGATGATTATGACGATTTCGGTGTTTTGACTAACGTGGACGACGAGTTTGATGAATTGTATTCTGAAATTCGTTTTCCGCATGGCGTCTTGATTTCTGAAGATTTTCCGGCGGTGTATTTTGATGCGCGTGGAGTGCTCAGATCTCTTGGTACCGAAAGTATTGTGACCTCGAGAGTTATTCTCTGTCCGGAGAATCCTTCATCTCTTGGTAATTGTGACGGTAATGTTGCTAGGGTTGCGATTAATGTAAACATGGCTGGTGTAGCTAAGATTAACTACAACTACACTAATTAGGAGATTGAGAATGAGAAAGGATTTCTGGAAATCTGAATCCGGTTTTACCTTCATGGAAATTTTGGCCAGTGTGGCTCTTTTGTCAATCGGTTTGGTGGCTTTAGCCTCGATGCAGGTTTTGAGCATCAGGGGAAACATGGGCGGAGAAGAGAGAAGTATTGCAGCTTCGCTGGTAGCTTCCAAGATTCAAGAGTTTTCAGCCATGAGATATGAGATGAATTCCAGCAGTGGTATCGGCTATGCCGATCCGCAGTTAATTGCGGGCGCACTTCCTGCTCCTTTGAAGCTGAATCGCAATGGTTTGACGGCTGAGCAGATGACGGTGATGTATGGTGCAGACAGTGCAATGGATGAAGATGAATTTCATTACGAGATGACCTGGATGATAACTGATATTGGAGATCAGGCAGGGCCCGGCTCCTACAAGACGATTACCGTTTCTGTTACCTGGTTTGACAGGTCTACCAAGGGTCGCAATGATGTTACCAATCCGATCATTGTCTTAACAACAGTTCCGTTGTCTCCAAGATTTATCTGAGAGGAAGCATGAGAAACTATTTAGTCGGGCTTAGAAAAAATGAAGGTTTCACTTTGGTGGAGCTGATGGTTTCGTTGTTTTTATCCAGCATCGTTTTGATGGCTGGATTTGGTCTTTTTGTGAGCTCAAACAGAGCTTTTCAGGCTACTGGTGAAGTCAGCATGGCTCAGCAGACAGCCCGAGCCGCACTTGATGTAATGACTTCTGAAATAGAAATGGCCGGTTTTGGAACTTTGTCCCCCAAGGAAGTTCATGATCTGGCTACAATAGACCTGAAAGAACAGAATGTTGTCTTTACTTCGGGCAGTGTAAACAAGTATGCCAGTGGTACTGCGGACAGGCTACAGTTCAGAGGTAGTATCGGCGGTATGGTCATTCTGGCCAAAGAGATAAATTACACAGTTTTTATCAACGGTGGGCCTGCTTTGCTGCATCCGAAACAGAAGAAAGATCGTTTTGTTGGTGGTGAACTGGTTAGCATTATGGGACCCGACAGGAAGGTTTATGGCTCGGCTGCTATTGGCTCTATTACCGATACGCATGTGGCGATTGTCAATTTTGTGGTAGATCCGAACTCTTCGGGAATCGCCCGCTTTCCAATCGGAACCGTTATCGTAAGTCTTCCGCTGGTATACACCTATCAGCTTTCCGAGGGCAAACTTTTGCGATGTGTAAGACTGACCGCAGATGCAGAGTGTGTTGCTGATGAGTCTCTGGATAAGCCTGCGGTTCCTGGTGATCCGGTTACGACTTATGTTCTGGCACATAACGTGGAAGATTTACAGTTTTCGTATTATCTGACACAGGATCCTGTCAATACTGCAAATGGTTACGGCTGGCAGCCTGATCTTTCCAGTGCTGCTCCCGTTATTGATTTTTCAGCTTTTGCGGACAGGGAGAGGATTCGTGCCGTCAAAATTGAAATTCTGGTAAAAAGCGATAACTACAGTCCTATGATAAGTCAGGAAGATTGTGGAAAAGACAATATTAAAAAAATGTATTATTTAGGCGACAATGCTGTGGATGTTTCAGCGACAGATGCTTGCAGATATAACCTTGTTCAGCTTGGTAGCATTGTTAAGGTGCCGAACGCCATTATTGATTTTGGTGCATAGTTTTTTAGAAGGAAGATTGATTATGAAGAATATGAGAGCAATGCTTGATGATCGTAAGGGGTTGACCTTGTTGGCTTCGATGATGATTTTGATTGTCATGTCTCTTTTGGGTGTGGTGGCAGTAAACGTTGCGGTGAGAGATACTAAGATTGCAAAAAACTATGAAGATTCCCGGATGACTCTGGTTTGGGCCGAAGCTGGAATCGAAATCGCCCGCAAGACGATCATTGAATCACAAAACCCGGAGATTCCCGGTTTTGATTGTGAGCCCACTAACCCTGCAAGTTTTCATGTTTATCCCGATGGCGTTCCAATTGGTCAGGAAAAAGTTCTCTGGTGTGTTGAACTGCTTGATACCACTCAGGAGGGGAACAATGAAGACCAGCGTGGTTCAGGACAGGATCAGGCAGGACGAACCATCAAACGTTTGTATAAAATAGATTCTTATGTGATGCGTCCTGATTCGCGTAGTTGGGAAGAGTTTGATTCGAAAGTAATTTTAAGGCATGTTCAGTCGCTTGAACAGCATTCCAGATCATCGATATAACGATTGCCATGGAGCAGCGGATGTCAAATAAATATTTTCAGATTTTAATTATTGTTCTTGTCAGTGCCTTATGTATGACGGCTATAGCCCGGGAAGATGAAAAGCTTTGTCCCACAGCTTATTACTCGATGGATGGCCTCGAAGGCAGGGCGAATGTTTGCGAAAATCTGTACGCAGATGATATTTGTGAAAACTGTAGTACTGTTGCAACTTTTAATAAGTGTGTGGCAGATAATAGTACAGTTTTGACCTACACCGATTCTACAAGTGAAGTTGGTGTTAGCCGTTTTGTTACCAACAATAAAAAGATTTTCATGGCGGGTAGTATTCAGCCATTGTATGACGACGGTATCGAAGCCGACTGTGCAAGAACCATGCAGGTGTATGAAACTGTTGACAGAAACAGTGATGCTGTCCCCGGATTGACCAATATGGTTGTTGGTTTTCGTATTCCGGCGATATGCGATGGCGGTGCTGAAATTTGTCAGTGGAGTACAATGTACGCTGGTGGAAGGCTTTCTGATGATACCGATTTTTCCCAATACGATTTCGAACCAGATGATACTCCGGCAGAAATAAAAACCAAACAGGAGTTAAAAGACAGTGTTGGTGTGGATTTTCCCGTTACAATGGGGTATTCATTGCTTTTGTGGGCGAATGCTCCCTCAAGCAGGAAAATTCAGACCAGATATCTTGCCAATATTGATAAAGAATTGCCGACAGTTGATAAAAAAGATTTGATCTTTTTGACCCAATACGTATACAAGCCCGATGGTGTCCCGTATTTTGATGTTACCTGGAAGCTTGAAAGTCTTAAAAACACCTATACCGATGTGAAATTCTTTAACGCGATTGATACCGCCACTTCCGGAAATGATTTTGGTTATGGTTATCTTTGTGACATTACCAGAATCGCCGGTGGAACGGGTGGTAAATCCTTGTTCCAGGGCACAATTGCAATGCATCCTTCCGAGAGACAATTTGAAGGATGGTGGGTTAAAACTTTCCATCAGCTCAAACAGGGTGAGTTGCCGGAGATTGACTGGTCGACACCGATGTCCGAGGATGATTATGTTCCGCTGACTTTCCTTGATGATAACGCGATTGCCCATCAGTGGGGCGAATATGACGATGTTGGTCTAGAAGTTAGCCCCGGTCAGCCAGCCTATGTTTCTGTTCGCTGGACTTTTGATGATCCAATTTTGCAGTCAACTTATGGAACAACACGTTCACTGTTTAAGATTACCTCCGATGATATTGGTTATGCTGAAGATCCGGATGATCTGGAGGACGTTACCGATATCGACCCGTCCTTGTATGATGTGAATTTTGACTTGTCATACTGGCGTGGTGCGATTCAAGCCTATAAAATGCCGAAGATTTGCGAAACCAATAATGACTGCGCAGAAAACGGTTCTTCTGCTAACTGTTTGGAAAGTTCAGAATGTGCCGGCCAGGACGATTGTCCGAAATATTGTGCAATAAAAACTTGTGATCCGGTAACGTATGCCTGTGGTGGTACTGACCAGATCTGTTTGTTTGGTTTTTGCATAGATGGCAAAAAATGGGAAACCGAGGATATGGATAATTATGATCCTGCAGTGTCTTCCCGAAAGGTGTTTACTTTTGATACAGATGGAAACCGTTATTGGTTTGGTTCCGGTGGCAATCTGGCAACAGATGCGTATGAGCATATGGGTTTGGATTCTGAAGAAGAAGCACAATATGTTATTAACTGGACCCTTGGAACTCTGAATGCCGATGATGATGGTGACTCTGTTATTATCGAAGACAATGAATCCTACAAGTATGATTTGCATAATTCCAGAGTCGTGATTTCATCTAGTTTGACAGTTGATATGATGAGAGAGAGATATTCCAAGCGGGACAGGAAAGGTGATAAATGGTTGCTTGGTGATATTGCACATGCCGACCCTGTCTTTCTCGGGGCTCATCCAAGTAATAGCTGGCAAGATGTTGGTGAGCCTTCCACATATTACAGCGAGTATTATGGTTCTGATGTTTACAGCAGACGCAAGCCCGTTCTACTTGTTTCTGCCAACGATGGTATGCTCCATTGTTTTGATGCAGAAAGTGGTGAGGAACTCTGGGGTTTTGTGCCTTGGGACGTTTTGCCCAGACTCACAGAATTGACCAAACCGTATTATGAACAGCTCCGTACCCCGACAATGGATCTGAGACCGGTTGTACATGATGCCTATGATGAGAATACCGGCTGGCACACCATGTTAATGGTTGGAAGTCGTGGTGGTGGTGACCATTACTGGGCTATGGATATTTCGCCGAGTAACAATTATGGTCATCTGACCCCTGAGGAAAGTGGAAGTGTTGTTAGTCTTTCCGGTCAGACCAGGGTCAAATTTGCCTGGTATTACGCTGATGATGACCTTGGCTTGACATACTCCATACCTACTTCGGGAATGTTTGTTGATAGCAGTGCAAACCCTGCTGATCCTGATTCCTATCCAACCACCAAGTGGCTGGTCTTTTTCGGTTCCGGGTATGCAAGAAATTCTGCAACTCAGGCCCAGAAAGAAGCTTATTTTTACGTGTTGGATATGTTTGACACGGAAAATTCCAGCAAAAAAGCCAAGTTGATCTCAAAAATTCATATTTATCGCAGTGAGAGCAAACTTTCCGGTATGGATGATGATGGTCCAACACCGGACAAAATTGTGAATAATGTTATGTCTTCAGCGGTAGTGGCAGATGCCATCACCGATAATATTACCAAAACCACCGATGAAACAGATGATTATTGGCAACCTGATGGATATCAGGACACCGTTTATATCGGTGATTTAGCTGGTCATATTTTCCGTTTTACTGTTGATGGCCCGATTGCCGGTTCATCAAGTATTGAAGGTCAGGTTTTATTTGACACTTTCAAAACTTCCAGCACCAGCAATATGGAAGAATACTATGAAGAAGTTGTCAATAGCAGAAGCCTGGCAGCTGGTGCAGCAGATCAGACTTATGGATTTTACAGATACCCCAGACCTGTGAGTGTGCAGCCTGTTATCTGGCGTACCACAAAGCCCGGAGGTGATGAAGAATCCTTCCTTGGTAAAGAAGAGAACCGCAATAAAATCATGGTTTTTACTGGTTCTGGCAAGTTTGATAGTTTTTACGATAGCTTTGACGAGTTTAAAAGGGAAATCGCAGAGGATACTTTTGTGGTTGATTACCAGCAGATGTTTGCGGTTATAGATCACAGAGAAGGCAGAGTCGAGTGGGACGACCTTTTGCACAATTGGGTTGATGATACTATCGATTCCACACAATCTCCTCCAAAGCAGCTCAGGAGTATAGATTATCCTGCTGCTGAAAATCCTGCTTCTGGCTGGGATGGCTGGAGAATAGCATTTAATTCATCAATAAATGACAATCGCGGTGAGAAAATAATCACAGAGCCGGTTATTTGGCAGCAGGAAGACCAGTTTGGCGGTGAAGGCAGAGAAACCGATCCTCAATGGATTGTCTTCTTTACAACATTTACCCCGAACATGCAGGGTACCTGTGACTTGAGAACCATTGATGAATCCGGTGGCGGTTTCTTGATGACTGTTCAGGCGGAGACCGGGCGTAACCCGACTTTTGCCATTCAGGATATAAATGGTGATTCAATTATTAACACCACAGATTATACCGGCGATGCCGGTTATGCGGGACAGAAATTTACAGGTTCGATTTTGTCGCGTGTTGATGTGGATCCATATTCAAATGCAATTTATGTAAAAACAGGTGTTCAGGATCCGGTTATGAGAATTCAGTCTTCCGGATTGAAAAGCTGGAAAAGTGCAGTAACCAGTTTTTACAGAATTAAATAAGGTGAGGGTTGATATGACTACTGACTATAAAAATAATGGATTGAAATTTACAAGAATTATGCTGGCTTTATGTCTGCTGGTTACCCTTGGCGCTGTGTCTGTTTTGAATGCCGAGGAGCAAACGACTGCCGGGGATGCTCTGGATGAGTTGGCTTATGGAGAAGTCAAGGCTGTTCTTGAATATGAAAAAGATCTTTTTTTGGTGCTGGTTGAGTTGCCGATTACCTTTCGTATTACGGATGAGACTACTTTTGTCTCCAATGGACTTTTTACTGTTACCAAGGGAACCGCCAAGACAATGCTCGTTGGCAAAGGTGTCAGATTAAAGCAACATTTGGGTAAAACCGGTGAATACATTGCAGACGAAATTACTGTTTTAAGCAATACAGAGTTGATTGAAATTAAAAAAGAACAAAAGACAAGAATTGGGAAAGTTGCTATCAAGCAAAAAGATAGCATGAGAAAGAATTAGCCTTAAATGCTTTCTTGTTTTCGCAAGTTTGGCTTTTAGACCATGGAGATCTGGATGATAAATCTCAATAACAGTAGTTGGATAATTTCTGGAAAGAACGCGTTCTTCTACGTTTCTGTTTTAGCTATACTCGTAAGTGGCTTGGGACTGGTATCCTGTTCCGAGAGTCCTGCTGTTTGTGGTTTCCACAGCTCTTTTCAGGATGGCGAATGCGTTTGTGATCCGGGTTACAAGAAAGTTGACGGACAGTGTCTGGAAATGACAGATGGTGACGCAGATGTTGATCAGGAAGAGGACAAAGATACCACCGACAACACTGATGGCGATACGACTGACAAAGATCAGGATACTGATTATATAGAGCGGGACACAAGTGTAGATGGCGATCTTGACGACGAGAAGCCAGAAGTTGAAACTGCATGTAATTGTCCGGTATTTGAGGGGCAGTTCTGTATAGATCCTGAAATCAGTAATCCCGCTGGATATTATTCTGTCGTGATAACTCCTGGTCAAACAGTCGGTTGCACTTTACACGTAAATGTTCGCGACAAGCAGAGAGTGATGTTTGATGCTGAGGTTTATTGTCAAGATAATGGCAGAGTTAACATCCCGCAGCTTGGTTGTGAATTGGAATACAAGGCAGATGATAATTCGGTCAAACTGATTTGTGATCCCAATCAATATAATTTCTCCTTTGAGTTCTGCGATCAGCCCGATGGTGATGATGAAGATGATGCAGATGCTGAAGTTGTTGATGGTGATGTCGAACTTGATGATGAGCAAGCTGATTCGGATCTTGACACTGACGGTGATGATGAAGTAGATGGCGATGATGATCTGGCCGACGGCGATGATGAAGTTGACGGCGATGATGAAGTCGATGGCGATGATGAAGTCGATGGCGATGATGAAGTCGATGGTGATGAAGATACGGACGAGGAAATCGAGGAGGCACAACCCGAATGCACCGAAGATTCCCATTGTGATGCATATTGGTGGTGTAACTATCTTGAAAAAGTCTGTGTAGAAGGTACATGTAATCCTACTGCCAACCCTCCAAAAAATTGTCCAGCCGGTTACGAATGCAGCGACCACGGCGTGTGCAATTTTGTTGTTGTGGATGGCGATGAGACCGATGTTGATCTGGTTGATGCAGAGGCTGCTTGTGATTGCACTACAAATAGTGATTGTTCATACGGATCTTATTGTTTGGGTCAGTGTGAATGTATACATGAATGCTGGTCAAACAGCGATTGTCAGGAGAATGAAGAATGTAATATTCCTCTTGGACAATGTGTTCCTTCCGGTGTTGAAGTTTGTGATTATCTGAATAATGTCAGGTGCGAAGATCCCTGCAAATACTGTTCTACCAGCAATACCTGTGAACCAGGTTGTTGTAATGACTCTGAATGTGGCGATTGCCAGATTTGTGTCTATGGTATTTGCGAAGCAGATCCTGACTGTGGCGGAACGGATGGAGATCAGGAAGAAGATCCGCAGATTCTTTGCCCCAATGGAATCGAAGACTGCCCTATGGGTATGTATTGCAATTCCGGGATTTGTGATTCCATGTGTGAAACGGTTCAGAATTGTGTAGATTTATACGGCTCCGGTTATATTTGCAACGAGCGTGGACTTTGCGTTTCCGATTGCTTGTGTGAAACCAATCAGGACTGTGCCGATGCAGGTTATGCCAAGCATTTCTGTTCCAATTGTCAGTGTTTGCAGGAATGTGACTCTAATGCTTACTGCGAGGAAAAATTCTGTCCCCCGGACTGCATTTGTGGTGAGTGGGGATTTTGTGAAGAAGGTTTCCCTGTTGATGGAGATGGCACAGAAGAAGTAACCGTTTGTAGTTCTGACGGTATGTGCCCCTTTGGTCAGCATTGCGATATGGTGAATAGCGAATGCATCAGCCTCTGTAGCAGTGATGATGATTGTGAAGGCAATGACCTTTGCGACGAATCTCTGGGAAAATGTCAGGTGATGGAAGATGGTGATATTGTCGAGGTAGATCAGGAAGGTATTGAAATAGTTCCCTGTGACAATGATGAAACCTGTACCCAGATAAAGGCAAGTTGGCGTTGTCAGATGGAAACCAATTACTGTGTGGATCTTTGTGGTTCCTGCCCGGATGACTATACTTGCTCCGAAACTGGAGATTGTTATTGTGGTCCTGATGATCCATGCGCCGATGGCGATGTTGCCGAGGTAGATATTGATTATGATATTGACCAGTCCTGTGGCAATGTTGGTGATGACATCTGTCCTACAATGTATTACTGCAATGATCTGGGTAAATGTGTAACGGAATGTTTGCCTAATTGTCCCGCTGGTGATTATTGCCATCCGACATCTTTCAGATGTATACCCGAGGTTGTTGACGGTGATGATTGGGAAGGCGATGGTGAAGGGCCTTGTTATCAGAACCAGGATTGCGGACAGTATGCCTACTGCGACATGACAGATAATACCTGCAAGTCCGAATGTGATGCTGATGATGATACCAGAAACTGTCCGGAAAACATGGTTTGCTCGCTGATTGGAATTTGTGAGCCGGATTATGCACATTGTTCAAATCAAATGGAATGTCCCAAGAATACTTACTGTGACAATGTAATCTGGCTGTGCAAATATCGTTACTGCAACGGTGTGGAAGATTGTCCGGATGGAACTACCTGCACAGGTCATGGAAGTTGCGAAGCCACGGGTACAGTGGACGAATTTCCCTCCTGCACACCAGTAGCTGATGGCGATGCAAACGCTGTTTGCGATCCTCCATGTTCCGAAGGTGATTATTGTCACTATGGCGAATGCCTGCCTAACTTCAGTCATTGTGTGGATGGTATTGCAACTTCCGACTGTATTGCGCCGGCTGTAAATTGTGAAGATGGCTTCGAATGTAATCTGGAAGGTAATTGCGTTGAGATAATTGTTGTTGATGGTGATGAAGAGCAAGCAGAGGATGAGGCTGAGGTAGAGGAAGAGGCCCCAGAATATGTCTTGGCCTGTTATTCGAATGCCGAGTGTCCCATTTATTCGAACTGCAACTTTGACGGTGAGGAAATAGATGGCGATCTTGATGAAGATTATATCAAACCACCCAGAGGCGAATGTGCAACATCTTGTCTGAATGATTCCCACTGTTCGGACGGATTGAAGTGTAACTGTCTTGGTCAGTGTGTGGTTGACCCGTCAACGGCTCAGGGTTGTGATGAGTTTTATACCTGTCTGGATGATGAAGACTGTGGCGGTATTGCATATTGTCTGGATGGTTTCTGTCGACTCGATTGTCTGATCTGGGATGAAGAACGTATTGGTTGTCCCGAAGGTCAGATGTGTGGTGATTTGGCGAAATGTGTAGAAGAAGTGATTGATGGTGATGACGATCCGGATATCGACTTGGTTGAAGTTGATCTTGAACCCGAAGAAGAGCTTGAACCACCTGATATGTCTTGTCTTGCACAAAACGAATGTCCCTACCATACTGACTGCGATCTGGCGATTGAGAGTTGCGAGGCCGTATGTCTGGACGATAAACAGTGTACCGATGTAGCTTTCCCTGTTTGCAACAACAGAGGAAAATGTGTGGCAGTAGATGCAGAATGGGACGACGGGCTTGGATATCGTCCGTGTACCAGTGATACCCAGTGCGAAAGCATTACTTATTGCTTTGAGAATACCTATTGCAGAATTGATTGTTTCGAGGCTGGTGATTATTACTGCGATAATGGCTTTGATTGCATCAGAGGAAAGTGTGTTCCACTAAAATAGATGACAGGATTGATTATGAGGATCAATAACACCAGGACAACTGAGAAATATTACTATCGGGAGGCCACCATGACATCTCCTTTGAGAGCCAAGGGAATGCTAAAAAAGATGACTCTTTTGATGATTGCAGCATTTGCAGTTCTGATGCTTTCTCCATCTGTATCTTTTGCAGATTCGCAGAATGCATATCACGGTACTGTTAGGACGGATGTGAGTGGTACGTTCCTTGATCATACCTCTGGAAGAGAAGATGGATCCTTCAAGGAATACACCTGGACCAGTGTTCCGTATGCTTCTGAAAGAGGTTTTTATTTCTATGTCAAGGCCTCTGGTCGTATTACGGCCCATACCTGCCATCCTGACAACTCCATGTCTGGTGTTAGGATTCAGAAAATTGGTGGTTCTTACAGTGGAACATACTATGGTTGTCGTGGATCGTCCGACTGGTGCTACAATTATTGTCCTTCCGGAATCAATACTTCCTCTTATAGTGTAAGTTATTTGCAAAGTAATACCAACGCTTTTGTTGACTTCATTGCCAATGATGGTCTTGGTGACACGGATTCCTGTCCCCGTGGTAAAACTGAATCAGATATGAAGTATTACGTCCGGGTTCGAAATAATGATGGAACACACACCAGGAACATAACATTGCGCCTGAGAGTAGATGATGCATGGTTGAATGACGATGCATACTGGCAAAATTCAACTTATCATGTCTTAAGAAAAGATGCTGCAAGTTCAACCGGCTGGTATAGATCCAATGCAAATCTGGATGCTTATACTTTAGATACAAACCTTTGTGGTAATCAGACTACCTATCGAGATCAATGGACGGGTGGTGCTGGTGGTGGATATCCAACATATACTCGTGGCAATTGGGGTGGGTATCCAGGCTGGGGGAGCAGTGGTGGTTATAATTCCTATCAATGGGGAAGAGGCAGATATAAAATATACACAACTCTTGATGGTGCTGGAAAACAAGGCACAATTAAATGGCATAATATTGGTTGGGGCTGGGAAGATTATAACTATAACAACAATGACTCAACTAAGCATTGGAGACGACAGGGAAAGAAAGAATGGACATTTTACTATGATAAATCTCGCCCGGTAGCCCATAGAAGCGGTGCAGTCGTTAATACCTGGTATACCGGTAATCCGGTGATTTCTTTCTATGTAACCGATGCGGGTTCGTCTGGTAGTACCGGATCTGGATTACAACAGTTCAGATGGTACTGGACTGATGATGGAACTCCTAGCTATACGAATATCACTTCAACTCCCTGGAGATACCCTTCATCGGGAACCAAGAATACTTATCATGACAAGATCGGTTCCAGAACCTTGAAGGTAGAGGCAAACGATGTGGCCGGCAACACTCTTGCCACGACTTCTTTTGTCTACAAACGAGATCATGTGCCACCGGTGATGTGGCGCACAGGTATGGCTCCGAACAAATGGCATAAAACTGCATCGAACGTAAAATTTTATGCTCAGGATATACATTCAGGTCTGGATAGATTGTCCTATAGTCACAGTACCACCGGATGGCCCTCCGAACCTTCAGGTTCCGGCACTTACGTAAGTGGTGTCTCTGGTTCTTCTTACACTACTGGTGCTAAATACAAGAGTTTTAATTTTGGTGATAACTCGATCAACTATGTTACCGCCAGAGCAAAAGACAAAGTTGGTAACTGGACCAGTTGGAATCCAAGCTGGCTTGATCCTTCTGAGTCTCCTGCTAAGACATGGTACAAGCTTGAGTTACTTTCCGCCTATACCGGTGGATGGAATGCAATCAGGGAAATCGAAGGTTATGTAGATGGTGTGAGACAGAATATGTCTTCAAACACTGACAAGCGTTGTTCATCGTCATATAGGCAATCTTCTCCCGGGTGGGTAACCAGCTATGGAGATTACAACTGTTTCAATGCCTTTGATTCGTATATTACCTATCAGGGCTCGAGCTATGTTAATTACGTTCAGTGGCTACTTCCCCATAGTTCTAGACCATCAAATTACACCACATACAATCCTTTCCCGGCACCTGAGTGGATTTCGTGGGCTCATTCGAAACCGCTTCATCAAATAAAAATTTATAATGGCAGATATTTTAATGACAATAATCAGGATATGTTTAAAGACTATGTTCTTTATATTTCCAAAGACGGTACAAATTGGTCCGTGGTACATAAAGGTGTGTTGCCAAGGTCTACTAGCGCATATGTCATAAACATCAATGATGCAACCGTGGGTCGCGCATGGTGGGGTATTGATGGTAGCCCGCCAACAATCGACATGACGATTCCATGTGAGACCAGTGGTTGCTGGTCTTCTGCAGATGCTAAAATTACAGCCTCTTATAATGATTTAACTAAGTATACTTTTGATTGTAAATGGGATAGTGAGCCATCCAAACCAAGCTCCGGCTATACCGATGTCAGGGATTACTATTTTACAAATTCCGGCTATACCGGGCCCGGTAGCAGAACATTGTACTGTAAAGCCTGGGATAAGGCAGGCAACGAGGCCAGTATGTCTCAGGTCTATAATTACGATCCCGGAAGACCGGTAATTAGTGTTTCTGCTTCTGGTGTAGCTAATTATGCGTGGACTAGCTCTGATGAAGTAACCTTTACCACAACAGTTACAAATATTTGGTCTCCGGTAAAGCAATATGAATATCAAATCGGTACAGCAGCAGTTGAACCTGTAACGACCTCAACAAATCCCAAGAACCATACGCTCGAGAATTTGGCAGAAGGACCTAATACAATAAAATGGCGTGTTAAAAACAGTGCAGATGGTAGTGCCACTCATACATATGATGAAACCTATTCAGAATGGAAATCATATGTTGTCAAAGTGGACACAACAGCTCCACCTAAACCTAATGCTGCCCCGCAGGGTGGTCAAACTCTGGCTGCAGCTTTAGCAAGCACTACGGCATACTCAAGTGCATACACCTATCTCAGTAAACCCAAGTGGCGTTTCCCCTCTGTTAGTGATGGAGCAAATGGTTCTGGTATTAAAGAGTATCAGATTGTAATGAATGATACCGCTTCTCCCTATACCTCATGGACCAGAACTGTTCCTACTTCTGCATGCTCAGGTGGTTATTGCTACTGGACCGCTCCCACTAATCTGACAAACGGGCATAAATACAGAGCCCGCGCCAGAGCCAAGGATAATCTTGATCAATGGTCTGCTTATTCTTCCTATGGCTATGTAACAGTTGATCAATCTGCTCCTTCAGGTACTTCGGTTGCTCCTCTTGGTTGTACTAAAGTGGGAACCAAGTATTATACCGGTGCCAGTGCTGTTACATTGCGCACCAGTGCCACAGACAGTTTTCAGCCAATTAAAATTGCCATCAGAACTGCGGTTGCTCCGTCTGATAATTGCAAGAGCATACCCCAGGGTGGCAACGGTGGTTATGTAAGCTTTAATGGTGGCTCCAGTGGTAGCAATATTGACTTTACTGGAATTTCTCTTTCTGCCGGTACAAATAATTTCTGGGTATATTTCCAGGACGCCGGTGGTAATTGTACTGTTGCAGCAAACCCCGGAACCAAGCCGAGTCTGACTATTATACGGGATAACTCTGCGCCAAGTGGAGATATCTCTGTTTGGGCAGGAACACCCACAAGCGATTGTTATAATTCAGGAAGCAATTATACAAATTCCACCTCTGTTAATCTCAAGCTCTGTGCCAGTGATTCATCTCCCAATATCCAGATGGAAATCAAAAACAATACTGGATGTTCCAAATCTACCAGAGGCGTGATGCCGATTGCTGATGCCGGTGCAACTTTGAGCATGAAAGGTAGTTTGAATTCCAATGATGAGCAATGGCAGCGTCCGACTGCTTGCAGTATTTTAGAATTGGGTTCTGAGTACTATTATGAAACAATAAGCCTTGTTAATACTACAGGTGCATTGCAGACGTTGGATCTTTCTCTGAATTCAGGCAAGGGCAACGGCGTTATCTCTGTATACGACGGCACATTCGATCAATTCTATCCGCTGGACAACTGCAGTCTTTATGCAGCAGCAAACGGTAAGGCGACTTCTCTTAGCGATATTCCAATTGGTTCTTTTGATGAAATTACCCTGGTTATAACCTCGCTTAAAGAAGCAGAAAAATTTGACTGGTTACTGGATATAAGTACAAACAGCAGCAAGTCCATTGACTCCTTTGACCCGATTGCCCTGGCATATCCTGGTATTTCCGTAACTACCGAAGGTAGCCTGCTTGAAACAAATGCAACCTGGCAACCTCAGAAAAATTGTAACAGCATAATTAATGAAGATGGTCATCATTACAAGACCCTTCTTTTAACCAACAACACTGGAACAAGACAGGTTGTTGACCTGTTCCTGGATGATGCAGGAAATGGCAGCAGTCTTTCTGTCTACTCTTCATTTGATCCGGACAATCAGCTTGCCTCCTGTCTCCATTCCGATTTTGGAGATGGCGACAGCAATGCAACAGAGATTAAAGGTGTAATCATTGATTCATCTGAACTGCTTACTGTTGTAATTAGTGGGGCCACTGCTGATGCACTTTTCGACTGGAAGTTCACCGCGTTGACAGCTAAAAGCGATGACGAGACTGCTCCGGTGGCAATTGCCGAGGGTGGAAAAAGTGTCAGCGTCAATGGAAAACTTTCCATGGGTGACATGCTTTGGGCACGTCAGTCAGATTGTTCCACGATTGAGGACGGCGATACTTACTACTACGATACTGTACCAATTATCAATAACTTTAATGTAGCTCAAAAAATAAACCTCAAGCTTGATGCCACCGATCCGGAAGGACAGCAGAGAACGATTGCTATTTATAAAGGTGAATTCTTCCCCGAGGATCAGTTGAATAATTGTCTGTCCTATGACTTTGGTCAGGCAGATGATGCAAGTGAAATAAACGGCTTTACCATTGAGGCAGGCGAGCGTTTGATTGTTGTTATTTCTCAGGGTAACAAGCCCGGAAATGCCAATGCCTACGACTGGACTCTTAATGTTACAACTGAAGGAAGCCAAAGTAAAAGCACTGGATGGATTGCCTATGATCCATCATCTACAACATATGCATGGACTTTGCCTTCATGCGATAAGACTCACTCCGTATGTGTAAGATATCGCGATGACACTCTCAACACAGGTGAATGGGTATGTGACGGTATTGTTTTGGATACCACTGGGCCGAGCAATCGTTCTCTGGTTTTAGAAGGAGGAGCTGCCAGGACCAACCGAACCAATCCTGATGCCAAGGTAACCCTGCTGGATAACTGGGGCCCAAGATATACTTATCTCTCTACGAGTTCAAGTACACCTCCATCTACAGGATGGATCAGTGTTGCAAATGGAACACCGGGAACTTTAAGCAACAAAATTTCCCTTACTGGTTCTGATGGTACTAAAACAGTCTATGCCTACTTTAAAGATGGCGGTGGAAACGTCTCCGGTCCTGCCAGTGACTCAATTATTCTGGATACAACCGGGCCAGTATTGTCAGCTTCCATTGATCCGATCTTTAAACCGGCAACCAAAGACAGAGAAATACATCTGAAAGTTAACGCTGCAGATGACTGGAAAGATTCCAATGGCATGGTTAAACTTTGTGTCAAAGAATCATCCACTACACCTACAGAGTCCACTTGTAGTCCGAATGGATGGGTAAGCACAAAAGTCGGAACCGATGTCACTAATGTTGTTACCAATACAAACCTTAATACCGGCTGGAGCAAAGGCTACAATAAAAACATTCTCTGGAATGAAGCTTCCGTTGGTAAGCCTGATGGTGTTACCACAAATGTGGTAGGATTTGAGGATGCAAATGGTAATGGTGATGGTTATTGGTATTCTTATGGTAACTACGCACCACAGGAAGCCAGTACCACATATAAGGTTTCAATCTGGGTCAGATCTACCAGTACTTTTAACATTAACTTCTACACTGCTGATAATGGCGAGTGTAATAGATATTGGTCTTCATCTAGAACATATACCTCTGATGATATTAACACCTGGAAACTGATGCAGTGGGTCTTCACCAGTCCTTCAACCAATTGCTCCGATTCTCTTAGTTTCCATTGGAGTGGTATGTATGGACGTACCTGGCTGGCATCACCAAGAATGGATGCACCATATCATCAGTTGAGCACCAACGATGAATTAAAGACAGTTTACGTTTGGGCCATGGACGAAGGTGGAAACATCAGCGGTCCTGTCAGTGATTCTGTCAATCTGGATGAACATGGACCACTTTGTGGTGGTGGTGTGATTGCCATTCGTGGTAAAGGGGCTGCCGGTTCCGGTTTGCCTACACCAAATCCGGATGCAAGCTATACATACACTGCAGTGGATAACATTAAAGTTGAACTGGATCCATACGATGTGGCCGGGATTGATTTGATAAGACTGGCAACTAATACCAGTGGTCCTTGGAGTGACTTTACAAGCGCTCCGAATGCAAATGGCGATAGCTGGTGTGATTCAGGCCATAGTGATTGTCATTTGATAGACTTTAATCTGAATGCTGGTACGGTTCAGGGTGAGAAAAAACTTTACGTTAAATTCAGGGATAATCTTGGTAACTGGAGTCAGATTTGTCAGGATAGTATTATTGTTGATAATCTTGGTCCTTTACCCAGTAAAACTTTGTCGATTGTGGACAATGTTCCCGGTAAACCCGGATACACCAACTTGCAGACAGTTGAGGTTAACATTAATGCAGAGGATGACTGGTGGTCTCCTGCTATGTATTACAGACTCTGTGAGAACGTGGCTGGTACTGCAAACTGTTATCCCAGTACAACAGGCTTTGAGGCTCTGCCGGATGCTGATGCTAATGACTATCGCAAGGTCAACTATACCTTGTCCAATGGCGATGGAACCAAAAATGTTTATGTATGGCTGAGAGATTCCGGTGGTAATGTCAGAGGGCCAAGTGGAAATGAGAATATGCACGCTTCTGTGATTATGGATACCACCGCTCCTGTGTGTGGTATTGTAATCAATAGTGGTTCTGAATATACAAACAATCAGGTTGTACAGTTAAGATTGGCAGACTCCAGTAATGATACCGAAATGTACTGTATCAAAAATGACGCTTCGGTTTGTGGAGATTCGGAGTATATGTCCTGGCCTGCCGCTCAGTACTTTACTAAAAACTACGACCTGTTTGATTCAATTCCGGTTACCCAGGGAAGTAAAGCTGTTTACATTACTTGTAAGGATGATGTGGGTGTAGTATCAGATCCAGTGTGGGATTCCATTATTTTTGATAACAAGTATCCAATCAAGGCTGGAACACCGACTCTTTATAACACTCTTTTAGCTTCCACCAATAATATCAGACCCACAATCGAGTGGAGTCCTTCAAGAGATCAGTTCGCAGAATGCCTTGATAATTCTCACTGTGGAGCCGGAAGCACCTGTTCCGGTTATTATTGTACACCTGCTCTTGGTACGGGACTTCATGAAACTGCCTATTATGCAGAATGGTCCAAAGATCAGAACTTTAATACAGCATCCAGCGGTTTGCCAATCTACAGCGCCTATGTTACCCGCTCGGTTTATCCGGCGAATGTGAAAATGAATATCGGTAACAATCTCTCGGAAGGCTGGTGGTACATAAAAGTTCAGTCTAAGGATAAGGCTTTAAATATATCTGCGGGTGAACCAAATTCCAGCGAACCTTGGGGAGATACTTATGGATTTTTAGTGGATACATCTGGTCCAGAAGTACCAAGTGGTGACAGAGCCATTGTTTTAAAGAACAATCTTAGTTGCAGCACTTCTCCAAACGCACCGGAACTTGAGTATACTAATCAGACATTGGTGAGATATGATGTTTCTGCTACAGATCCAAATCCACCAATGCAGATGAATGTAAGTAATATTTCCGCAGGATTTGATGGGTTGCCCAAATGTGTTGCGCTTGCCGGAAACTGGAGAGCCTACTCGGAATGCAATCTCAATTTTGATTTGACGATACCTACCAGCGGTGTTCCTGCTGTTTCGCCCAATACCACCAAAAACCAGCGAGTCTGTATTTACTTCAGAGATCAGCTTGGTAACACGAGTCCTGCTTATGAAGACTCTATAATCTTCGATCAGGAAGGACCCACACGTCCGGGTTCGCCAAATACATATCCTTTACAATCTACACTCAGACCAACCTGGACATGGACCGCTTCGACAGATGATGCCAGTAATTTTCTTGGTGTCGGTATGGCGCAAGCCTCTGATGGCTGTCCTGGTGCTCCATACAAGATTGAATGGTGGAAGACTTACGATGAAAGTACACGTGGCAGTGCCAGCTCTGCATTACCTAGTTATACTGCCACTACAAATCTGGAAAGCAGCACAGAGGGTATTTATTGGAGTGCAAAAGTTATTGCCTATGACAGATTCTGTAAACCATCTCAGGAATCGGTTGTTTACACGACCATCATTAAAGACGGTATTGGTGGAAACTTTGCTGTTGACATCAACGGTGTTGATGAAATTTTAACAGAGAACCTTACTGCCAATCTGATGTTTTCAACTGATGATATAAGTATCGTCAGTATGAAATACTGGGTTGCAGATTCTAATGGCGATACGACAAATATGCCTTCGTCGTATGTGCCTTTCCAGGGTGCGGTAACCGGATACACTCTTGTGCCGGTTGGAAGCAGTCCCAAGAAGATTGCCTGGGTTTGTGCAAGAGGTGCTGATGCTGCACAGCCTACACCCAACGAAACGGATGTAGTGTGTGATTCTATATTCTACGATATCTGGGCACCTACCGGCAGCATTGTAGCTTCTCCGAATTACACCAATGTTCCTACTGTAACTGTTGTACATCAGGACCTTACTGATGATACACCAGAGTGGGAGCCAGTCAGGTGGGGAATAAGCAATAGCAATAGTTCTTCCAGTGCTACATGGAGACAGAAATCAGCTCTTAGTGCTTCTCATGATATCAACATTAATGGTGCCAACGGTATCAGAACCATTTACGGATGGTTTAAAGATGGTGCCAATCATCAGACTGTTGAAGGTTCTCCAGTCACTACGACGGTGTTCTATGATAATGTAAAACCGAATGCCTTGGGAACCTGCTATGTGTTTGATCCTAATGGTAATCCCGCAACGGTGATTGCTGCAACTGATGATACCGAACCGCATTGGTCATGGAGTGTACCTAATCCTGCAGATCCAGGATATAATGCCAGCGATCCTAACGCCGGTTCTGGTTCTGGTCTCAGAGATGTGGATAAATACGAATTCTGTTGGTCACAGTCAGAAGGTGATGAAAGCAATTGTGCTACTGTTGATGTAGAAGATTTCCACAATACCGGTAGCAATGAACTCAGTCCTGGTATCTGGTTCTGCAAAGTCAGATCTTATGATAAAACCGGTCTCGCTTCCAACTGGTCAGCAAATGGCTCAGTAGAAATTGTCAGCTTGCAGAGTCCTGGACTGGCAACAGTCTACGGTGATGATGCTGATGCTTTGGGGTCACAGCAGGCTTCCGTCAGATTGATTGTTGATCCAAACGGCAATACTCCTTCGGTTCAGTATGCAATACAGGAAAAGATTTCAGGTAAATATATCAATACAAATGGAAGCTTCCCTTCGGATGATGATGCTTTTGGTGTACTTCCAAAATGGCAGACTCTCGCCGCCTGGGGTGGTATGGAAGGTGTGAGAGTTTTCGGACTTGATGATTTAACCAACTACAGTTTTGTTGTTTCAGCAACATTCCTCAGTGGACTTGAATATCTGTCTGAAAAAGAAGCCTATGTCAGAACCCTTGACAGAACTTCTACTTTAGAACCGACGGTATCTTCTGCTACGGCTGATTTGTCAAACAATAATGTTAAATTTGTTTTAGCCAACAAAGATGCCTCTGATTATCCGGTAACAAGTAATCCGGCGGATGTTGAAAAATTTGATGCCGATGGACAAAAAGCTTTTGTTACCACAGGTAACAATCCTCTTAAATATGGTATGGAATACGTTTCTCAGCAATATGCTGGCTGGAAACAGGATTACTTTGTTTCCATCATGACCAAGCGACTCGCCAAGTTTAATTCCGCATGGCAGTGGCAGGAGGGTGGAAGCGCCTATACAACATATACTCAATATGTGGTTAGTCAGGAAGTATCTGACAATGGTGTGACCATTGTTTCCTACGAAGACAATAATGAAATCAGCAACGGTACAGATAGTTTCATTCTCAATAAAGGTGAAACAGGTAGCTTTACCGCTGCGCAACTTACACCTGCTACAAGAATTTCCGGATCTGGTGGATTCAGTGCAATTTCCAACGGCGCCGATATTGGTGGCGGTCTGGTTTCGGGTGACTATGCTGATGTGCGCTTTGCTACAGTGGTTACCAGAGGATACTCCAGTGCAATATTTGATGTGTTGGCCTTGCAGGACAATACCACTGTATCCTTGTATGAGAATGGTTCTGCTACAGCAAAAGCAAGTCGTGTGTTCAGCAGAAATCAACATTACAGGTTTGATCTTTCTGTAGCCAAAGATGCTGTTATCGTTGTCGAGGCTGATCAGCCAGTTTTGGTGTACTACAATAATGCCGGTACAGGTGGAGATGATTTCTATCCGATGCCTCCTGTTTCTCAGGAACTCTATGGTGTACCTTCATCCACTGCATATGTCGCATGTGTTGAAGATGCAACCAATGTCGTTGGATTTTTGTCCAATGGCACTAAATGGGAATTTACCTGTGACAAAGGCGAGTTTGTAAGCAAGTCGGGTAATGGAAGCCTTGGCAGTGGCCCTGCTTATCGTATCGTAGCCTCGAAACCTGTGGCTGCTATTGGTGTTGATGACAGCAATGGTGGTGACGCAGAACCACTTCTGTCATCCCAATTCATGACCACCCAGCTGAGCTTTGCCAAAGCACCACAGTATGTTTCTATCGCAAGTAAACATCAGGGTGCCAACTACACAGTTTATGCAGCTAACGGAAGTGTAAAATCCAGCGGAACCACAGCGGGAACCGGTGATGGAAGTCCTGGTCTAACCCACCTCGGAGCTTTGGCAGCCGGTGATCTGGTTGAGCTGGAGAGTCCGTCGATGGCCTATTTCGATTACAATAATGTCGAAACAGGTGTTGTGGCTTTTAATCCTAGTTTGAACGTGGACAATCCTGTCTATGAAGGAATGGTTGCCGGTATTGCTTTTGATCAAGCAAGAAATCTGTTCTACACCCAAGACGGCAGCAATGGTCAGATGTATAAGTGGGAAGTTAGTAACTTTGGTGAGCAGTGGAACAAAACTTCCATAAGTGGCGCAGGAACGGTTGATGAATGTCGCGACATGGCCACAGACAGCAAATACATTTACTGTCTTGGTAAGCAGAACGGTAAAGTTTCACGTTACCGTATCGAAGGTGACACGGCGACATCCCTCAGTCAAATGGGTTCCTTTACAGATGATATTATTGATGCCTACGAAGGTATTTCAGTTCATGACGGATTGCTGTATGTTGGTGGAACTGATAATTCAAGTCGTAAGGTTTCTATTTATCGTACTGCCGATTGGGCTGAAGGTGCTGGCACCTGGATTGAAACTGCAGTTGGCGTATTTGATATTTCTTCCAACTCCGAAGCCAACGTTGGTACGCTGTTTAATGATGGTAGATATCTCTACACTTCAGACTTGAAACCTGGAGTGGAAAATCTGGTGTTTGCACATAATATGCACAACCAGAGTGTTGTTTATCAGGCTCAGGGTGATGCATATAGCGATTATGTTCCATCCGGTGGTGTACTGGATCGTTTCGACGATAATGATTACACAGACAGATGGCAGCCTAAATTTGGCCCATGGGTTGAAAGCGGTGGAGCGTTGAAACTTACTACAAGTTCTTTCAATGCTGCAATAGTGGCCAAACGGGAAAATGCAGAATCGGCATATTACATTGCTGAAGTAGATGCCATAACAGATGGCTCGGATACGCAGAATCTGGGTATTGCATTTGGCTTCGAATCTACTACCGACTGGTATCGTTGTTCCTTTGATGATACTGTTTTGGGAATTGGTGACAAAGCCGGTATCTACCGCATAAATGATTCATTAGGTGACACCTGGATGGATTATCGGGATGATCTCGAATTCGATAATGATTCCTGGCATCATATTAAAGTGGTTGTTACCGATAGATCCTATAGTTGTTATGTGGATGATCAATTGGTTGGACGTGTGGAAGGTGACTCGAGCTTCCCGGTTCTGGATGGAAGATATGTTGGTGTAACTTCCGACAAAGGGCCGACCAGGTTTGATAACTTCCGTCTTTCCTATCTGGTCAGTGGTCTGGAAAACAGTGATTCGATTGTTGTTGCCGAAGGCGCTTCGGATAATGCATCTCCGGATACGGTTTCAATAACCAGCACTGTGCCTCCTTTGTCAACATGGACTAATACAGATAATATTTCAGTTAACTGGAATGCTCCGTCTTCAAATGGCACATCCTACAGCTTTGCGATTGGTTCAGTTGATGGACAGCATAATATTTCCAGCGGTTTTGCCAACGGAAACTTTGAAGGTGGTGTAGGTTCCGAGGCTTATAATGTGTATGTCGACGGCTCTCATACTAACGCTTTTGATGATGACTGTAGCGACAGCACCTGTGCCATGAGAGTGCAGGGAGTTGGTGTGTTGGCCGGTAAAAATATTTCCGGTTCCGCATGGTACATGGCTACAGAAGGAAATAGTGGCAGCTGGAACTACGTTCTCGATATGCCGGCACCTGTTTTAAGCCAGAACAATAAGGAATTTGTGCTGGCATTTGATTACTCCTGTGTTTCAGCATCATCTCCTGCCAGCCCGGCAAGTGATCCAAGTGGTTGGCATATTCAGTTGAAATCCGATGATGGCAGTACATACCTCAGTGACAACAATGCAAAAGCATACCTGGCGGATTCTGCTCTTGTTGAAATAAAAGACATGGATGCTTTTGAATGTGCTGCTGGTGAAAAAGGACATGTTATTGCAGTAATCGAAACTCCGGCAAATGCTGAGTCAAAAGAGTTCTCACTTGCTATTGCGGGGCATAGAAATAACGAGTCGGTTCAGGATATTATTGTAGATAATATTAATCTTCACGAAAAAACCGACTCCTTTATCGAAACACCGATGGCTGCATATTATGTAAAACTGGATAACAATAGCAGTTATGTTGAAGATTCTGGTAATCCTCCTGTTGATATGGCAATTCATCCTAACTTGAGTTACACCGTTGCCAATGTTGAATCTTCAGATTCAACATATGTGCATGTTTTGGGAAGGGATGGAGCCGGTAACTGGAGTGATGCAACTACATATGGCCCATTTTTAATAGATAACAGTGTGCCAACTGCACCTAGTTTGAGTTGTGCCGGATTTGTCGGCAGCCAATGGACAAATACCAATTCTGCCACATGTAGCTGGACTGCAACTACTGGACCATCACCTGGTTCATATGAAACATGTTATACAGATGCAACTGATTCTTCTGCATGTTCCTGGCTCTTACATGGTAGTGCGGATGCGGAACGAACCAGAACAATTTCAAGTCTGTCTGAAGGAACCAGCTATTTATACGTGAGAGCAATTGATACAGGTGGTACCTCTCTTGAATCCAAGTGGACCTTCAACATTGATACAAGTGTTCCGGCTGATCCTTCAATTACTTGTACCAATGATGTATTTGTTGATGATCAATGGACCAAGTCCCTCAATACTACCTGTAGCTGGGATAAAACAACCGGACCGGATCTGGGTGGTTACTACTGGTGTGTTGATACAGATAACTCTAACCCATGTGATCCCGTAGCTGATGGTATCCAGGATGTGGATGCAAATGTTGCCATATCCAAATCTGATTCCGGTATTTATTATCTGCGTGTTGTAAACAAAGATGTTGGTGGTACTTCCGGTACCGTTACATTCACCTTGAAAATGGATGTTACACCTCCGGCCAAAGTCAGTCCGCCACCTCTGGTTTACGATCCTGCTGATCCTGTAACACCGATTACCAGAACTGCAGACGATACGCCGACATGGTCATGGGGCGCATCCGCAGATTTACATTCAGGTCTGTCAGATACCGCAGATACCAGATATGAACTTTGTATCTCGGATAACAATATTACTTTTGCAAAATGTTTTACTACCAATAATACTCAGTTTACCATTCCAGAAGGTGAAAACCTGACTGGTAATACAACATGGTATGCAAGAGTCAAGGCAGTTGATAACGTTGGAAACATATCAGCATTTTCCGATGTTGATCCAGATGGTATCAGAATTATCACAGTTAACGAGCCTAGTGCTCCTGCGGTTGTGGCGTTGATTGATAAACCTTTGG
>Ga0070728_10001528_pt1 | contig 33700 bp, 19 predicted proteins | sample tdDd471_FD_66723 | JGI IMG/M metagenome (GOLD analysis project Ga0070728, IMG submission 66723) | Marine sediment microbial communities from the Atlantic coast under amendment with organic carbon and nitrate - tdDd47.1 | ecosystem: Environmental > Aquatic > Marine > Coastal > Sediment | place...
CTGAGAGTTTGAATGATACGAGTCTTAAGCAAACTCATGAGCTTCTGCTAGAAGAAAATGACGAAAAAACATTGTATGAAAAAGCACTTGGAGTATTACTCGGTTTTGTTGATGAACAAAATAAACGCCTGTTGATTGCGGTTGAAAACCTGAACATGCTTTTTGATGAACAACTAAGTGACAGTGATGGTTGGCAGTTGCGGGAAACACTTATTAATGAACCAAGAGTTATGATGGTGGCTACTGCAACAAGTAGATTTGATATGATCGATAATATCAAATTACCCATGTTTGAATTGTTTGCCATTCGAGAATTGAAACCACTTGACTTATCTGACTGTCGTAAAATATGGGAAATGAGCACAGAGCAAGAGGCAACTGACATTCGTATGCGGCCCATTGAGATATTGACTGGTGGAAACCCGCGCTTATTAACTATTCTTGCAGCCTTTACAGCCAAATCTTCTTTTTCTGCTCTCGTAGAGGATTTGATTTCGCTAATTGATGATCATACAGACTATCTTAAAAGTAATACGGAAAGCCTACCTCCTCTTGAACGCAAGGTTTTTGTTGCCCTGGCCGATTTTTGGGATCCGGCATCTGCGCGAGATATATCCAGAATCACACGCATGGATCTCAATAAAGCAAGCATGCATTTGTCAAGGCTTGTTAAAAAGGGAGCAGTAATGGTACAGCGGCAGGAAGGGAAACGCAGATACTACCAGCTTGTCGAACGTCTGTACAATATCTACCACCAAATGCGCAGACGTGGTGGTGGACAGGCTAGAGTGAATACCGTTGTTAAATTTATGGTAGATTACTACGAGAAAAAAGAACTTTGTCAAATCATCAATAACATATCAAAGGAAAGTCTTGGTTTGGCACCTGAAGAACGAAATGACCATCTGCTTGCAGTGCAGAAATTAGTTGAGGAGTATAAAGAACCAGACGAGCGAGTGCAGATGATTCAATCAATAGATTCCCGAATTTTTGATTGCCCTGATTCACCTTCGGCTTTGAAGCAGCTGCAACAGGAAATTATTTTAGGAAATATAGGCACCGTGGATGATATCGATTCAGAAAATGAGGGAGAAATAATTATTGAATTCCTTATTTCTGAATGCAGAAGTGAATTGACTGCTTTTGAGGATGTGCTATCTAACATTCAAATTATCGAAGAGAATGAAGACAGCTTTTTTAGCAGATTGGCAAATGCATATTTTGGTAGTGATACCAAAGATACTAGTTTAAGTATTAATACAAAAATTAGTAATACTAAAGAGCTATCAGTCTTGGCTTTTTCTTTTTTGGGGTCAAAACTTCTTGGTAAGAAACTATTGAATGAATCAAAAATTGCATTTAATCGAGCACTAGAATTGGATGAAAAGTCTGTTTTTTCTTTGGTGGGTCTTGGTAATGTTCATACTCTTCAGAAAGAGTTTAAAGAATCCGAGAAAACTTTTCGTCGTGCAATAGAAATTGATAAAAAATTTGCTTTTGCTTGGTTGGGTTTAGCAGGTTCTCTGTACGGTCAGGAACGGTACGAGGAGACAGAGCAAGTTTACCATCATATCATTGGCTTGGATGACCAACTATCTCTTGCTTGGGATGGTTTGGGTGAATCTCTGTGTAGCCAAGAAAAATATAAAGATGCTGAAAATGCTTTTCGTAATGCAATAGATTTTGATGAAAATGACGCACATATTTGGATTAGTCTGGGAAATACTCTAAGGCATCAAAAGCGATATGATGAAGCTGAAAAGGCTGTTCAACATGCTATCAAATTGAATAAAGATAGTGCTTCTGCTTGGATTGAACAAGGTAAACTGATGGAGCTTCAGAAGCGATATGATGAAGCCGAGCGAGCTTTTCGTCATGCTACGAGTTTGGATGAAAATGATATGTCGGCTTTAGTTAGTTTGGGAAACTTTTTGGAAGGACAGAAACATGATTTAGAATCTAAACAGGTGTATTATAAGGCTTTGGAATTGGACTCTGATAAGAAAAACAACTTAGCCGAAAAAGCTTATTACCAACTTCTGCAAGGCAAATTTGAAGAAGCTTTAGATATTTATGCGATACAAAGTAAGATGCTCAATAAGATCTCTGAACTGGGTGTAGCATGGGTATATAATCTCTTTTTCCTTGGGAAATTTAAAGAAGCAAAAACTATTGCAAATGATCTGGTTGAGAAAAATCCAAACAAAGCGGAATATATAAGCAACCTTGGCTATATTCTATTATCCCAAAAGGACTACGAAAATGCTGCTAATTGTTTTAATAATGCAGTGAAGCTGGACAATAAATCACCATTAATTCATGCCAACCTTGGTATTGCATTAGGATGTAATGATAAAAAAGAAGAAGCCCAGAAATCATTCTCAACGGCTATCGATCTTTTAAACGAGGAAAATATTGAATCTGCTGCTATGAACTCTCTTGCAAGGTTGTGTCTGGTGCTAAGATATTCTGACAAGTATTCGCAAGCAGAAAAATGGATAGAAACAGCACGAAAGAATTTACCCGCCATATCTGAATATGTTTTCACGCATGCCTTAATATTGGCAGCCCAGAGCAGATGGAGCGAAGCTCTGAAGCCCATGAAAAGTTTCCTGGAAAACAGGACTTTCGCCGCAAATTTCACCCCAGAAGTTATCGACTTCTTTATCCATGAAGCGGCAGAAGGTAATGCGAATGAATCCTTGGAAATACTAAAAAAATCACCAAGTGCCGAGCATCTGGAACCGCTAATTGTAGGATTGCAGAAGTACGTTGGAGAGAAACCCAACGCACCCCAAGAGATTGATGAAGTTGCAAAGGACATCGCAGCTGAGATTGAAGATGTTAAGAATAAAAAAACATCAGGACAAACAAAAGCCAGCAAGTAGCAGGTATGATGAAGTTTGAAATTAATTGTTGTTATATATATCTGAATAGCATTTTCAGAAAACCAACGATCAGACCCTCGCAATTACGTTACAGGGTCGAATTCGAATTGAAGTATTCTAAGCAATTTTTCTAAATGATTTAAGGAATGAGACAATATTGTTCCATATTAAGTATTACTTGCGAAAGTAGAGTAAATTCAATGTTTTTTTCAGTTGTATTGGCAGTGCAAGACTTATGAATTTTGAGGTATAAATATGGGAAAAGCTACTAAGCAACTAAGCAATCCTTATTCAACAGGAAGTGGTGGTGCACACTTTGAAGAGCGTGTACAGGCTTCGTTCGTTGTTCTCATGCTAACTGATGGGTTTGTTCCGTGTCTTCCAAGGTACCCAATAAGGAAGATTAAATTGCAAGGCAAATATGCTGGTTTCGAGACAGATGATTTAGTCGTATTTACTAAAAATAAAGATGGCGATGAACGTAAGCTTCTTGGTCAGATGAAACATCAAATTACAATCTCTGAAAATGATCAAGTATTTGGTGAAGTCATTAAGGGGGCTTGGAAAGACTTCAACAATGATAACCTTTTTACTAAAGGAAAAGATGTTATTGCTCTTATTACAGGTCCTCTAAGTACGACAGATACTTATGATGTACGTACAATCCTAGAATTAGCTAGACATTCAGAAAATGCCAATGAGTTTTTTCAGAAGGTAGAGCTGAAAAATTTCTGTAGTGAACAGAAAAGAAAAAAGTTAAAAGCATTTGAAACACAATTACAAAAATCCAATAATGACAATCCACTTGAAAAAGATATTTTTTTTGAATTTCTAAAAAGTTTTCACCTCATAGGTTATGATTTGGACATTAAAGCTGGATTAAATTTGTCCTTGTTATATTCTTTAATGTCAAAATATTCACAGGAGAATATTGAAAATTTATGGGCTAAAATAGTCTATGATATTGGTGAATACAATCAGACTGCAGGTACTATTTCTCGTAAAAATATGCCAGAAGAATGGAAAGAGGCTTTTACACTGCAGATTCCATCTGTAATACCAAGTGAATTATCACTAACCAAACCTGAACCATCTGCAATAGAATGGGACAAAAAAGATTTTGCAGATGATTTGGCAATTGCCAATTTAATAGGTTCATGGAGCGAAAGTAATGAAGCTGATATTGCACTTATTAGCTCACTTGTCAAGAATGATTACTCATCGTGGATAACTAGTATAAGAAAAACTTTGCATGATTCATCAGTTTCAGTCACTCTGAATAATGGTGTGTGGAGAATCAAAAAGAGAAAGGAATTATGGGAATCCTTAGGATCAAGAATCCATAATGACAGCTTAGATTTATTTCAAGAATTAGCAGTAAATGTTTTAAGTGAAAGAAACCCTAAATTTGACCTGAAAATAAATGAACGTCATGGAGCGGCGATTTATGGAAAAGTGCCTAAATACTCAAATGAAATACGAAAAGGTTTAGTTGAAACTCTGGCATTACTTGGAAATAAAGCTAAATATTTGACCCATTGCTCACTGCATAAACCAGAAACCACAGCAGTATTGGCTGTAAGGAAAATTTTGGAAGATGCTGATTGGAAATTATGGGGAAGTTTGAATAATCTACTTCCAATACTCGCAGAAGCTGCGCCTGATGAGTATTTGAACGCAATCGAAACTCATTTGCAAAGAAGTCCTAGCCCTATTACTGAACTATTTTCAGAAGAAGGTGACGCATTATACGGTGGAACATACTCAATGGGAATTCGCTGGTCTTTAGAGACACTTGCCTGGGAGGAACAGTATCTTGTTAGAGTTTGCATAGCCTTGGCCAGAATTTCATCAAGTGATGGTGGAAGTAAATCAAATGCTAATTTTGAGGATTCAATCGCTACAATTTTATTGCCATGGCTTCCTCAAACTACAGCTTCTATAGATAAACGGAAAGTTTCAGTCAATACACTCTTAAAGGAATTTCCTGAAGTTGCTTGGAGAATATTGTTTGTTTTACTTCCTGGTAAACATCAAACCTCACATGGAACTCATAAACCATCATGGAGAGACAGCATTCCAGTTGAATGGGATAAAAAGGTTAGTCAAAAGGATTATTTGAAACAGTGTTCATATTTTGCCAAAATTCTGGTTTCTATGGCACTCGATGATATTGATAAGATAACTGAACTTGTTAGTAACCTAAATAATATACCACAACCTTCATTTGATAAAGTGCTGGAATACTTGTCATCTAATGAAATTATGCAAAAACCAGAAGAACAGCGTTTAATGGTTTGGAGAAAATTAGTTGGTTTTACAAGTGACCACAGACGTTTTTCCGAGGCTGACTGGACGTTGAATAGTGAAACTGTATCTAGAATTGAAGAAATTGCGGCCAAACTAGCTCCAGCGAATCCATTAAATCTTCATAAAAGATTGTTTGATAACGGAGCGTGGCATTTGTTTGGAAAACTTGGGAGTTGGGAAGAAACTGATAAAATCGTTCAAAAGCATCGAAAGAAAGCACTAAAAGAAATTCTTAATTATGGAGGAATGGATGCGATAATACAATTTTCCGAGTCCGTTGATAATTCTAATGATATTGGTCATTTGTTAAGTGTTATGGAATATGATGAGGCCGAAGTAGCTTTACTGCCAAGATGTTTGGATCCTGATAAAACTGTGTTGGTAAATCTAGCTAGAGGTTATGTGTATAATAGGCAATATAGACACAAATGGGAATGGGTTGATAAATTTGCCCAAACCAAGTGGTCGATTGCACAAAAAGCTCAGTTTCTTGCTTTCTTACCATTCACCAAAGAAACATGGAACAGAGCAGAGAAATGGCTTGGTGGATCTGAGAAAGAATACTGGATTCGTACTAATACATTCAATCCTGATGATAACGAAGACATAGGATCAGGAATAGATAAATTAATTAAATATGGAAGACCAGAAGCTGCTATTCAATTGTTGTCGGACAAGCTACACAGAAAACAATATTTGGACAAAAGCAGAAGTATAAAATCTCTGTTCGCTTTACTGGCTCCACATGAGGAGATTGATCCTCCAAGTTCCATGACAAGACACAATATTCATAGTCTTATTCAGGCACTGCAAAATGATCCAGATACAAGTTTTGATGAGCTTTATGAACTAGAATGGTCTTATCTTTCTATACTAGATCGTTATAGTGCTGCTATGCCGCAATCGTTAGAAAAAGGACTTGCTTCCGATCCATCTTTTTTCTGTGAAATATTGCGTATGCTTTACCGATCAGAAAAGGATGCAAAGTCTGACAGAGAACCAAGTGAGCAAGAAAAAGCTAATGCTTCAAATGCATGGAAGCTATTTGGGAATTGGAGAATTCCACCTGGAATGCAAGAAGATGGTTCTTTTTCTGAAGAACAGTTTTCAAAGTGGCTTGAAGATGTTAAGGAAAAGTCTGCTGAATCTGGGCATCTTGACAGAGCCTTATATCGAATAGGTGAAGTTCTGTTTTACTGTCCTTCTGAACCTGATGGATTATGGATAAACCAAACTGTTGCCGAAGCACTAAATAATCTTGATGCAGAAAATATGAGAGAAGGATTTTATATTAGAGTGCATAATTCTCGTGGTGCTCATACTGTGGATCCAACTGGTAAGCCTGAAAGAGAGCTGGCTCAACAGTATAGAAAAAAGGCTGATGATATTGAAAACGCTGGATATTACCGATTTGCAATCACCTTGAGAGATGTTGCAGAATCCTATGATAATCATGCAGAAAGAATTATTACAAGACACAAAGCTGAACTTGAGGAAGATCAGAATGATGAAGATGAATAATGAAGGCTGAAAAATCATAAGCTTGATATAAAACTCTTTTAGAAGAAATTAGCAATCACCAAAATCGCCAACCAAAAGCCCACCCATACAAACAGAAGCTCGAAATCGCTCCTACTATCAACGACCAGGTCATCGTGAAGGGCGTTATAGGGTTGCATCCAAGTTCGGTCAATCTAGGCGATTTCATCAGTCAACTTTTGTGGACATATTCTCCATGAGCATTTTATTGCAACTCAATGGTACCTGGTCAAAAACTAGCGTGAAGACATGCCAGATAAGTAAGTACACGCCATAAGTTGACCGATTTTCTAATTGTTGTCCTAAAGACTATATTAATTTATCCAGATTCTAGGAATTGCGCTCCAGATTAATTCTGCTAAAACTCTTTTCGCCAAGAAAATCAAATTTTCTAGTAAACAGCGATGCCAGTTTTTCATCAGCAGTTGCAAAGAATATTTGCCGTTTACCTGTTAATACTATTTCACGCAAATAGTCAAGAAAAGAAAGAGAGTTTAAATCGTCAACATGCGCAACCGGGTCATCAATCAGAATCACAGGAGGAGCTTCAGAAAGTTGTTCGTTTTGTGCTAGAAATACTGATAGTGCAAAAGCAGAACGTTGTCCTGTACTTATTTCACTAAGCTTTGACTCTGTTCCATCTATCTTTCTTATAAGTTTATTCCAGCTATTACCAAGTTTGCTAAACTCTGCAGGTGAATGGATTTGAGAAAAAATTTTCTCAATTCTTTGTTTATTGTTAGCTAGCATTTCGCTCATTGCGCCACTAAGAGAGTTTTCTCTTATTAATCCTTCAAGTAATGATTCGGATTCTTTAAGACGATCTACTTTAGGTTGCATTTTTGACTGTTTTTCTAATAATATATTTTTACGTGCTATAAGCTTTTTACTAGTAGTGTCAATTTGTTCTTCTCTTTCAAGAACTGATAGAAAATAAGTTGAAAGTTTTTGAACTGATTTAGCTTCTACCACCAAATCTGCAATTGGTTTGGTGCTCGACCAAGGGAATTGGACTAAATGATTTGTAAGTTTATTTAGTATTGCATTGGTTGTTGCGTTTCTTTCTTTCAATCTAAATAATTCACTCTTTAGTTCATTAGGATCGGAACTGTCTATTTTTAAAGACTCCTGAATTGAAATTAATAATTCAGAGGAGATCTTCTTCATGTCATCATAACAATTTTTGGTTTCATCTAAGTTCGCAGTGACATCAGAGTGAATTTCACTAATGAATTCTACCGTAAATTCGGATGTTGAATTATAGCCAAGGGCTTTGATTTCATCAACATATGTTGTATATGTGTCAAGCGATAATCCAAGTGTTTCAAACTCGTTTAGCTTATCTTCAATTGATTTGGCTTTCAACTTATTATCTTTAATCTCTTTCCTAATTTCATCGACTTTTTGAAGAACATCACGAACAGTTGGTTCAGGAAATGTAATGGTTTTCTGGGCAAAGCTGCTAAGTATCGATATTTTATGTGAGGTCATCGTTTGTTTTTTGTATACATCTTCATATTGGTTCATATTGTTTAGAAAAGATAGCCCTGTTTCTTCAATTTCCTTATCTAAACCTCGTTCAATATGCCTCCCAAGTTCGCCTGATTTATATTTATGATGACATAGTGGACACTCATCATGATTTGGACTTGAAACAAGTATCTTAGATGCAATATTTCGTAGCTGCTGATAAAGGTTGATAGATTGATCCCGCAATCTGCAAAAATCAGTATACGAGTTTTTTGCTTCTTCATATTGTAATAAAGTTTCTTCCTCTTGTTTTATAGAGATCTCTTTAAATTTGTTAATATTTATATTAAGTTCAACATCTGAAAAGGAGAAATCAAGTGTGATAGTAGTACCATCTGTAAACAAGTCTGTGTCAGATGCTCTTTCGTCAATTCCATCAAGTAAGATTTCCAAATTTTCACTAATTGTTTTTAGACGACCAAGCTGTGCTGATTTTTCGGGAACACCACTCAATATAATAGTGCTTGTTTTTTTCAATACATTTAACAATTTAGTATTTGATTGAATATCATTTTGTAAAAGTTTTTGCTTTTGAATATATTCTGTCAGCTTATCAATCTCTGACTCAACCTTTGAAATTTCATTTAAATTGAAACTAATGAAGTTTTTAATTACATCTATCGAAACTGGTGAAGATAGCCAATTCAGATCAGTTGCTTGGTGAGCTATCGATACAATTTCTGATAGAGATTCAACGATTTTGCCTATTTTGACATTGTTATTTTGCTCCGAGGGTATGCTCCATTCAAGAAGTTGCAGCATATCTTGAAGTTTTGAATATATTTGAGTTGATTCTGATTTGTTGTTTTTTGCATCAGTTAATTGAACAATAATAGTCTTAAGTTCTTCTTTAATCTGACTTGCTTGTGGAATCAATCCGCGCAGTTCTTGTTTTACCGCTTTAGCAACATTATTAATATTTAGCCACACCTTTGATGCTTCAGAGCCTACGATCAACTTTGAAAGGTCATCTTTTATATCCGAATTAGAATCTGCAAATCTAACAGCGGCATCGGCATCGAGAAAATTAAATTGAGCAAAGCTATGGCATAAATTGTTTGTTTTTATTTCAGATTTACCGTACCACGCTAAATTTCGGTTACGAAACAATTTTTTGTCGCGATTTGAATCAGCGGTATAGCTTAAGTTATTTGCATCTTTGAACAAAATATTATACTGAGGGTCTACATTTGAATTCCTTCTGTTTTTTCCACAAAATATGAGTTCAATGGCTTCTAATAATGTTGTTTTTCCAGAGCCATTCGCTCCAAAGATAAGATTCACCTTACCAAATTTAAAACTATTATGAGTAGGGTATTTTCTAAAGTTATTGATTTTTAGCTCATTTATACATGTGGACTGATTTTCAACTGCACTGCTTCTGGATGTTATATTTGATGATCCAGAAGATGAATTAGAAGTACCATTAATAATCTTCTTTATCCGATTTGGCATGTTTTCATTACAAAATATTGCACCATCAATATTGCCATTGATAAGTATTCTTTCCCAAATGGATAGTATATTTGATGTTGGAGTATTACTATGGTTTGTATCAATATTATGTGAAAATATTTCATCTAGTTCTTCTTCAGCTATTACATACTTACGCGCATAGGTTCTGTCGCCTTCTATTAGTTTCTTTGCATGTTGCACTTCCCCTGTTTCAAGTAATGAATTATTTAAAATAAAATACAAATAGTTATTCCATTGAAGGCTTTTCCATTTTTCAAAATACCTCTTACCAATAACTTGATCTTGATACTGTAGCAATTCATCATGTGATTTGGGAAGATTTGGGTTGATGTCAATGTAGCAAACAGCAAAGGGGCGATCCCCATCTTTTCGCTTATAGCACAATATAGTTTCATCTATTTGCTCAACATCACTGTATTTTCCGGCAATGTAGTCGATAAGTTGTGATATATTCAGACTCATTCGTTTCTCCCAATGTCAAACTCAGATTTACCTTCTACCTTATCGTACCTTTTTATGCGGTTGCTGAAGAAACAGATAACCTCGTCGTCTTCATTTCTATACCAGACAGCTACGCGCTGACTAGCTGCAATAAGATCATCTTCATCAACAATGCTTCTTTTTAGATTCTCCAAAACTCTTTTGTAGACGGCCTCAACTTCATCAGCATTAGTTTCTTCACCCATATAAATCGCAGTTGCTCGTTCATCTGTTGTTGAATTAATATTTTGGTGTGGGTGTAATCTTTCCCAGTTCAATGAGAATCCGTTTTTAAGATCTTTAAGTTGAACAGGCAAATTCTCCTCATTTAAAAGCAGAGTATACAATCTTCCAGACCGTTTTAGCTTTTTGTTTCTATAACTTCTAGCAGCATGATTAGTATCTTGTGCATATGTAATTCTCTTGATCACTTCATTGTGTTCAATTGTACACGATTTTAGCTTTTTAACGTTGTGCCATTTTAATTGATCAATATCTCCCGTAGTCAATGCAACCAATCTCTCAACATTAAGGGGATTGTCATTTGAAAGAGATTCTATATCATGTGAAGCATTACCACTCTGCGGAGCTATTGAAGAAAATCCGTCTTCTAAACTATCTTGCTCTTCCCATTGCTCTGTCAATTGACTCCAAGTAAATGTTTTATTAAGCTGGGGGCCTCGTCGCCTTGGAAAGGGGGCAACAACTCCGCTATGTTCAACTTTTGTGGACGTTAAAAAGAAAATAGCTTTTAAGTAATTTAAAAATAGAACATGGGAATGAAAATAACTATTCCACGTGTAGTACAAACCTTTTTTGTGGTTTTTGCACAATGTGCGATCTCTGTCATCAAATGTTTCTGATTGTATATACCAAGCCGATCCTGCAATATTATTCCATTGGTCTTCATGGCCTTCTATGATCATACGAACGTCTGAGGCCCAGTTCAAACATATGATTTCAGTGTTAACGTTACTGTATCTTAGAAGACGCTCTCTACATTGCAAAAAAAGAGAGTGGCGTGGATCTCTGTTTAGCTGAAGATTCAATATTAACGCTTTCTCATGAATTTCTAAGGCATGATTATCTTGAAAAGCCAATACATCAGAACAAATCAGGGATACTAAGTGGTTACTTTGTCCACTGTTGCTAAATTTATATATGTTTTTTCCTCTTTCCATTCCATTAACTTCGAAATGGTCAGGCTCACTCATTGCGTGTGTTTTAAATTGGACAGTTATCGTGAGAACACGATAATCAGGATCTTCAAGACTATTTGTCTGAAAAATATAAGCCAGCGGGTCAACAAATTTATTAGAGTTACTAGGTAGCTGCTCATAGATTATTTTTGTGTGATCGCCTAATATTTTTGTTACATCATCAAGTTGACTAACTAATATGCTTTCGCAACCAAGTGCCCAAATTTTCCCATCTACAGGTGTGGTTCCACTTGCAATTTCCTGAATAAGTGTAGCCCAAGGCATAGAGTATTCAGGTGTTGCTACTAAGTCAGCTTCTAGTAGTTTTGCTTTTCTTAAAAACTCGCCAAATTGTAAATTTGCAAAACTTGCATCTTGATTAAACACACCACTTTCGCTAGCTTTAATGTCTCCATGTGGTTGCATAAGTAAAACAGAATAGTTATTTGCATCCGGAATCAAAACATTTAGGTTTGGATTTGCCAAACCATTCGATGCAAGCAATTCAGAAATATTTTTTATTTCCATAAAACACCATCACTGTCAATAATACTATTCATAATCTAACCACAAAGTACTTGTAATAAAGTAAGAAATGAGCATAGACACTTACTGTTTGAACTCTAAACACATTAAACTTCTAAAATAACTGCATATCCCTAAAACATTAGCCCCATCGCCACCCATAGTATTGTAGATGAAGAAGTCTTGATGTTATAACATGGCTTGATAAACAGGTTTGATGCTAGAATAATATCACAATACGCTAAATGGTCAATTTAATATTCTTTCTAGCAAGGAATTGATAGTTAGGTTATAAATGAGCTAATGAATTATTGCAAAGTTTTGCAATCCAAGCATATTGGTTATTTTGAAAATCTTGATCTGTTTTTATACCATAATCGACAATTACTATCTGCAAACAAAATTGATAATTACCCAAAAAATTTTTCATCATAGCATTCAGACTATTACCTTGATTCGAGCACATAGGGAGATCACCTAGAATATAACTCACAGAATAACAACTATATCCATACTTACATCCTCCACAATCTGAATTACATAATTTCTGAATACATAAGCAATTGCACCAAAACGAAACAAGTCTACTAATTATGAATAGAACGCTAGTTTTAAAAGCATATATTCGTGGAGGTGGGGGGACAGAACACTCATCAGACAAAACCCGCTAACAAAAATCCAAACCCATACAAACAGTAGCTCCCTCTAGCCCGTTCCAGACCCGAAAGCCGATAGGCGAAGGGCGTTATAGGGTTGCATCCAAGTTCGGTCAATCCAGGCGATTTTAGCAGTCAACTTTTGTGGACATATTCCCCAAAATCGTTTGAAAGCACCTCAAGGTGACATCTACCCAGAAAATATGAAACACCCTGAAAACTGCTGAAATGGGATGAATATACACCTTCGAAATGCTAGCCCGAACGCTAGCCCAGACAAAAAAATAGCTACTTAGAAGTTTCTAAGTAGCTGATATTACTGGAGCCAACAGGCGGAGTCGAACCGCCGACCTACTGATTACGAATCAGTTGCTCTACCAACTGAGCTATGTTGGCTTAAAACAAAATCAAAAAGTACGGCAATTGATCCCTATATCATTTAAGAAACGCAAAATATGGATCCACGATATAGTTTCACAAGAGCAGATTTGATAACAGGAAGATGCTTCAATGTCAAGAAATTCCACCACTTGACACACATAAAAAGACCGGAGTTTTTTTCGCTCCGGTCTTTATGATTAGCATATGGTTTTATTACTTGATATTGTAAATGGAGTCACGTCCCAAAAATCTTGCCTGTACTCCCAGTTCTTCTTCAATACGAAGAAGGCGGTTGTATTTGGCAATACGATCTGAACGACTAGCAGAACCGGTTTTAATCTGTCTTGCATTGGTAGCGACTACCAAATCAGCAATAAAGGTATCTTCAGTTTCGCCGGAACGATGAGAAACAACTGCTGTCTGATTGTTTGTTTTTGCCATTTCAATAGCAGCCAATGTTTCGGTCAGTGTACCAATCTGATTCAATTTGATTAGAATGGAATTAGCAGCACCCATCTCGATACCTTTTTGATAACGCTTGGTATTGGTTACAAACAGGTCATCACCCACAATCTGGATTTTCTTGCCCAGTTTATCGGTCATGGTTTTCCAGCCATCCCAGTCATCCTCATGTAAACCATCTTCAATGGAAATAATAGGATATTTTTCCACCCAGTTAGCATAGAAATCGGTCATTTCCGCAGCAGTGCGGGATTCATTGCTGGACCATTTGAAAGTATACTTACCATCTTCGTAAAATTCCGAAGCGGCTGCATCCAAAGCTAAAAAGATATCTTCGCCAGGTTTGTAACCGGCTTTCTCAATAGCCTGCAAAATCAGCTCAATGGCTTCTTCGTTGGATTTCAAATCAGGTGCAAAACCACCTTCATCACCAACTGCCGTGTTATAGCCTTTGGCCTTAAGTACTTTTTTAAGATTATGGAAAGTCTCGGTTCCCATTTTCAGGGCTTCAGAAAAACTCTGAGCGCCGAGTGGCATAATCATGAATTCCTGCAAATCAACATTATTGTCTGCATGACTTCCACCGTTTAGGATGTTCATCATCGGAGCCGGCAGTATGCAGGAAGCTACGCCACCGAGATAGCGATAAAGTGGCATTCCCATAGTTTGGGCTGCTGCTCTGGCTGCTGCCATGGAAACGGCCAAAATGGCGTTGGCACCAAGGTTTCCCTTGTTGTCGGTACCATCCAGCTCTATCAGGCGCTGATCCAAAGCAATCTGCTCTGCTGCGTCCATACCTGCTATTGCTGGTGCAATGATTTGATTTACATTGGCTACGGCTTTACTTACGCCTTTGCCCATGTATTCGTTGCCACCATCGCGAAGTTCTACAGCCTCATGTTCACCTGTCGATGCTCCGGATGGAACAGCGGCACGACCACGAAAACCACCAGATGTGTAAACATCTGCCTCGACTGTGGGGTTACCACGGGAATCGAATACCTGACGTGCAACAACTTCTTCTATTATTGTCATGATCTCCTCCGACGACGACGTGAGAGACTTCTAGACGAGCGGGAACGTGAAGGAGCCTCTTCAACCTTCAGAACCTTAGCAGCAGCGATTTCACGCAAAGCGATGGTGGACGGTTTATTTTTGGGTGCATCTACCAGGGATGTATCCCCTTCCAGGATCTGACGTGTACGCTGACTTGCAAGGTGTACCAGCTCAAACCTGTTTTCTATTTTTTCCAGACAATCTTCAATGGTTACGCGTGCCATATTTTGACAATCTCCTTGAACAAAAAACGTAAGTGTGTGATTAAATCATCACCAAAAGCCCATTAATACTAGGCATGTCGAACAAAAAAGCAAGAGAAAACGCTACTTTTATGCACTTTTACCACCTGTTGCACAAAACAAGCACCTTCCAAACATTCCCCTCCCCCACCACAAACTGAAAACATCTATAAAAACAATACAATAGCACTTGGCAAGCATTCTACAGAGCAAAAATTTTATAGTCAAGGGCTTTGACAATAAAATTGAGATTTGTCGACCATACCAGCAAGATTTCCAATATGCAGAGCAAGCAACCCCCAAAAAAAGGAAAAGTCCGGCAAATGTGCTGTTCAAACACCATTTTGTCATGTTTGAAGAGATAATCATATTGCTGAAAAGGGGTGTGATTTTTATTTTCGGGACGTTTTCCACAAAAACCTGATTAGCATCGCTCATGGCGAGTGATCGACGATTAGTCGATTGTATCGAGCCATTCAGCCTTCGATACAAATTTTAAAGTGATAAATCACTTTAAAATTCACTCAGTCTGAGCGGAAAGATATTGTAAATATGATTTACCGATAAAATAATTCACGCCCGCTAAAAAGTATGCTGCCCTAAATTTTGACTTTATTTGATTAAAAAGCTATCATGATAAGTCCAAATGGATGTAGGTCTAAAACCGACTCGCCATCGGACAAAATGAATTTATTATTTTTCAACCCTGACTTTGAGGGAGCTTTAAAATGGGTTTAAAATCCGTTGATATTACAAGATTTTTCCTTTTCCTTGCTTTAGCAACTTGTTGTTTTGGTTTCAAAGCTCAAAATGCATTTGCAGAGGTCGTTGCAATTCCTACCTGTAAACTTTGTACAGAGGACCCATGCACAGATTACTGCGAAACACCACCTTGTGCTGAATGTACAGGCGATGAAGGTGATAGCTTCATATTTTTTGGTGGCAACTCAACCGGACCCGCAGGATTAAACTACGTTTGGGATATCAGGTGGATCGACAATATTCCATATTACCTGAATGGTCAAACTGTTGTAAAACAGTTTTTCAACCCCCATACTCCGGCAGCCCATCCGGATGGCTGGCCAGCAACTCTCACAGTTGACAAAAGTGGTGAATATGACACCAGTGACCCTTTAAATATTAAAATCAACAATGTCGAACCGACAGCAATTGTATATGTATTTGACATTTCAAATAACGTTCAATACGAAGCAGCCAATGTATTTGTAGGGCACACGATAACTTTTCATACAGAACAATCGTATGATGTAGCAGAAAAGAACAAACTTTGCGCTCCTGGAAACCACTGCGGTATAGAAGACCCGGAAATTGATTTTTCTTATGATCAGGTTGGATTCAACTCGGAATATACAGGAAGAAATCCAACCAAAGTCTGGCAAACACCCGGCTATTACTGGGTAAGGGTTAAAATAACCGATGATGATGTTCCTCCCTCCTACTCTTATACTGATATTATGATTCACGCCATAGAAATGGGACCATATGTTGAACTGGAGGCGCAGCCCGAATCCTTTACAGAAGGCGAAAGAGTAGTATTCACAGCCAACCAAACAATTGAACTTACCAACCCGATTGTATCATATGAATGGGACTTTGATTACGTCCCCGCAAACGGATTTAACACTATGGGTACAGGTGAAACCATTTACTACCGTTTCCCTGACTCCAGAGAAAAGCCTTCCGAAGAACCTTACGAGCCATATTACAATGTGGCAGTCAAGGTTACAGATTCAGCAAACGATACATATGTTGCCGAAAGAAAGTTCTATCCGGACAACATCCCACCTGTGGCAGTTCTTGAACTGAAAACAATGGAAGATGTAAAACTCATTCCCACGGAATACATCACAATTAATCCAGATACACCAGAGGCCGAGGGCATCCCGGTATACGAGTTCAACGAAGGACAATTGATAAAATATGACTCAATGAAATCCTATGCCGGTTGTCTTGAAGACTCTCCTTTAAACGATGAATGCGACCCTGAAAACGGACGCTACGCACCTGATGAAGAACCACCGGTAACCTCAAATGCTCCAGGTTATGTTACCGGTGTTCAGTGGGACTGGAACTTTGGAGAAAGTTTCTTACCATCCCCCGAAGACATTAGCAGAATAGAAACCCATGCCTACAACGAAGATACAGACCAGAACATAGTACCAGGTGAACCTATTGTCATTATGTTACGTGTCATTGATGACGATAACAAAGCTGAAAACCCTTCAGATGATTTTATTCAAGTTTTCGTGCGAGTACTGGATATCGAACCCATTGCAGAAATCAGATTATGTAATGAACTTGGTACCATCTGCAACAAACCCGATGCGCCGATTGAGTTGCAGGAAGGCATAGCAGCTTTATTTAAAGCAGCCGACATCAGTGACAATACAGACACTGTAACACTGGTGGAATGGGACTTTGACTACTCCGGCAATCCTGAAGAGTTCAACACAGAAGCCACCACTACCAGCATTACAGAGACCACCGAACATTTCTGGCTGCAGGTGGGAACTCCAACTCTGGCAGTAAGACTCACCGATGATGATGGCAAGCAGTCAATCGGCACCCAATCCATGAATATTACCGATATGCCGCCGACAGCGATTATCACCCCAAACGATGGTAGCGTTATTCAGGTTAACGAGGGCGATACGGTCACATTCTACGCCGATACATCCCTTAAAGCACCGGGAGACAGTTTTACCAGATTCCGTTGGGATGATGACTATACACCAAACAGCTTTGCCCCAGATGCACGCTGGGATTACGAATCAAATTGCGAAAGCGGATTCTGTTCTCGCTTCACAAGTCAATCCTGTGAAGGTGGCGCATTCCCGGATAACGATTGCCCCATCGGACGCAACTCGCTGGTCCAGGCAATAGGAGACGGCCCCTCGACAAAATACATTGCCTTATGTGTAGAAGATGCGGACACATGGGAGCTTGGCGACGACCCCGAAAACATGGGACTTTGCGTACAAAACCAGACTCCAACTGACCCCAACGTTTACCCCAGAATTGCCACTCTGGAAATACAAGTGCAAAACGTAGCCCCGGTTTTTGTTACAACACCCAGCACAATAGTCAATGAAAATCAACCCTTCGAGTGGTTGCCGGAGATTTACGATCCCATGTGGAGTGGCGACAGCAATCCGGATCTGACCAAGTCTGACAACTATTACTTCACCTGTGAAAAAGACAACGGCAACAAAATGCCTCTGGATATGGAATGTAACACCTCAACCGGTTTCCTCTTGTGGACACCCGGGCCGGAAGATGTAAGCTGGCCACCAGACAACGAAAACCCAATAAATCTTGAACATACTGTTTGCGATGACGATGGAGGATGCACCACTTATAAAGGAACAATCTATGTCCAGAATGTAAATGATCCTGCCATTATAACTGGCTATTCCGGAGATACGGTTGTGCCTATCGGAGATGAAGCAGTTATCTCCATCAGTGCAACAGACCCGGATCTTCCATCCGGTACCGAACATTTAATTTACTATATTTGCACAGATGACTCGGCCTACTATACCGCCGATATGAGAATTGACAACAATGGCATAGGCATATTCCGCTGGTTTCCGTCAGCAGATGACTATGGAAACAAAAATGTAAAAATTTGTGTTCGTGATGACGAATGCCAAGGTGATCCTTCGGTATGTAACGATTGCCAGGAATGTATCACGGTTCCCTTCCAGATTTCAGATGCCAATAACATCCCGGAAGTTTCATTACCGGCTGACTTTGACACAGAGGCTGGATATGTTTGTGTAGAAGGTGATTACGTTCAACCAAACGGCAACCCAACCTGGACTTACATCTGGAGACAAACTTCTATCGGCACAGGTCTCTGTATCGAAAACCTTGGAGTTTATCCGGACAAGCCACTGGCCTGCTTTGCAACAAGCGCGCATGGTGAATACACACTGGGCCTGAAAGCCGACAATGGTTCAAACTTCAGTCAGGAAAAATCAATTACCATTACCCTTAATAATACCCAACCGGGTGCAATAGTTCAGGGACATCGTAATTACGACCTTGGCAGCTTTATTGATCTGGATGGATCAAGCTCGAAAGACTATAACATAAACGATACAATCACCTATCAATGGACAGACAACCCACCGATTCTGGAATTGGCGGAGAAAACCAAGAAAGATCCTACTTTCAATGTGCCGGAAGAAAACGGTATCGGTCTATACCGTTTTGATTTGACAGTTACCGATACCAGAGGTTTGGAATCTCCTGAAAACTATGCAACCGTTGGCATTGAAACTATTGATATAAGCGACAACGGGGACATCGTTAAAGCCATTCCATTTGCAATCTTCGAATCAAAGATTTGTCAGAGTGCAGAAGAATGTGAATTGACCGATGTAACAATACCGAAAACACAGCAAACCTTTTTACTTGATGCATCTGACTCAATTAGCCGCACCAGCGAAGGTGGCAAAGCGGGGTTATCTTACACATGGAAATATCTTGAAGATGGCCCGGACGATCCACTGATGGATTCTCCAAACGAGGATTATATTTTAGAAGTCTCGGCTTTCAAAGCAGGAGCCTATAGTTTTGAATTGACAGTTACCGACACAGCCGGAACAAGCAGACCATTTGTAAAAACTGTTCTGGTAGCAGATGATGACAACATTCCCCCAATTGCCAAAGCAGGCGATGATATCATCAACAAAACCATCAAGGTGCAGTGCGGATCTCCTACTACCAAATATGCATTGGTGGAGCTGGACGGAAGCAATTCTCTAGACCCGGATGGTCAAACACTTCTTTACTCCTGGGTACAAACCGCCGGTATTATCGTACCGTTGCAAAATGCTGATACAGCCACACCTTCATTTTTGGCTTTCAAACCCGGACTGTACAGCTTTAAGTTGACAGTAAACGATGAAAAAGTGGATTCACTTCCGGACACGATTCATGTGTCGGTAGCAAGTGAAAATGGTTCCATACCTACTACAACAATAGATTATGACCGAATCAGTAATGGCATATATCTGGCTGATCCCGGAGAAGAAATCACACTGGACGCAAGTAATAGTGGTTCTTTAACCAGCAATTCAATTTTCTTCGACTGGTATCAAACCGGGGGACCATCCGTGGTGCTCTCCAACTGGGAAGAGGATGTTGTAAGCTTCAAGCCGGATATAAATGGAGCGGTTTACTCTTTCCGCCTGATTGTGATGGATGATGAAGGCAACTGGTCAATCCCCCGCGATATAAGCATTTCGGTATTGTCACAAGCCAACAGACCCCCTGTCTGTGAAGTTGCAGAATCTTCCATCAACACCAGCGTCGGTGAAATTGTGGAACTGGATGCTTCTTCAACTACTGATCCTGACAACAACACTATGACATACCTCTGGACGCAAAACATAATTGCCGATGAGGAAGAACTTACCATCACGAATGCAAATCAGGCCATTGCAACCATCACACCTGAGGTAGCCGGAACATTTGAATTCGAATTCGTAGCAAATGACGGCATTGAAAGCTGTTCCCCTGTTTCGGTTACTGTCACAGTTTCACCAAACGGAAGACCCACAGCAAACGCCGGAGAAGATCAGTCCGTCTGCCTTGGAGATACTGTGCAACTGAACGGAAGCTCATCAGAGGATCCTGACCAGCACGAACTGGAATACATCTGGAGCGTGGAAGATGATGGTGGCACAGGACTAACTGAAAACGAACTTTCACCCAGCAACGCTGTTGTTGATCCCACTTTCGAAACTGTCAACCCTGGAGTTATAACACTTTCACTAGTGGTAAGCGATGGCTTTGAAGGAGGTTCTTCCGAATCCGACAGTGTGCAGATAACCATCAGGCAATCCTGCGAAGACGGAGATCAGGAAGTCGATCAAACAGATGGCGATGAAGACACCGACAAACCTGTTGATGGTGACACGGATAGCGATGAAGGTAGTGGCGGTGGTTGCCAGTCGACCAGCGATTCCTATGTGCCGATCATCTTCGCCGGCCTCTTCATACTATTGACAGCAGGATTTATCAGAAGAAAACGTTTGCAGTAACTAAAGCTTGCAACTCATAAAAGTCAGGACCGCCGCTTCAAGTGGCGGTTTGATTAGGCCCTGTAAGGGCCTGACACTGGCTCAACCTGAAGGCCGAATATTCCGACTTCCGCAATGATTACTATTTACCCTTAAATGGATCTATTCGTTCTATCAAGCTCATCTGGTCTGATACTTTATCACGTTCATCCTGCTCTCGGATGTACTTTATTATGCTTTTCTCATTTATACCAACTGTGCTGACGTAATAACCTTTGCACCAGAATTTACGATTGCCGTACTTGTATTTTAGGTTCGAGAAACGCTCTAATATCATCAATGAACTCTTACCCTTTATGTATCCCATTATCGTCGAAACACTGTGCTTCGGCGGGATTTTCAAGCACATGTGAATATGATCAGCACAAGCATTGGCTTCCACTATCTCTATGTGCTTGTAATCACATAGCTTGCGCAAGATCACGCCAATCTCTTTCTTGTATTTGCCATAGATCACTTTGCGACGAAATTTCGGGGCCCAAACAATATGGTATTTGCAATTCCACTTTGTATGCTCTAGACATGCTGTCCATGTGCACTCTCCTTTCAACGTATGCGGCGGAAGTCGGAACAACTTCCTTATACATGGAGAGTGCCTTTTTTATGCCATATTTATAGGCTTCGCCTTGTCAGAACCCCACGCATAGCGCGGGGTTTTCGGGATATAAAAAAAATCCCCGCAAAATTGCGAGGACTTTGTCAACAGTCTGAAAAGGTGGCCTAATGGTCACCTTTTTTGTATGGTAGAAGGCTAATTGGCATTAAAAACATTAAATTTTAATCTTCCCTTACTTAAAAGCCAGATAATTTACCAATAATACAAGCGTATTCTGTAATTTGCCCTTGACAAAATATCAGCTGTTTGCTAACTTTATCTTGCCACATGACGTAAACTGGCAACTAGGAACATACATGACTGATTTTACTGAGGAAATCTCGTATTCTATTGGAGAACTCTCCAAACTTGTATCTACAAGTCCGCGAACTATTCGTTATTACGAAGAAATCGGGATTTTAGACCCCCCCAAAAAAAAGAGTAACAAGCGAATTTATAATAACAAGGATCTGAGAAGACTCAAATTTATCAAGCGTTTAAAACTATTGGGGTTATCTCTTGCCGAAATGGCAGGACTGAAAAAAATATACCGAATCCAGCAATCAAACAATGCAGTTCTTTTAAAACTGCTGGATCTGTTGGATCATCATGAGGAACGTCTTGATCAAAACATTCGCGATCTAAAAAAGTTGAAAACAGAAATAACTTCATATAAAACAAGAATAAATACCAAATTAAACAGAAACAATAACGTCAAATCAGCTAGGAGATAATAATGAAAGAAGTCGTCATAGTAAGCGCAGTAAGAACCCCCGTAGGAACATTCCTTGGTTCACTTTCCGCAGTTCCAGCCGTCAAACTTGGTTCCATAGCCATCGAGGCAGCCATAAATCGCGCTGGAATCAAAACAGATCAAGTGGAACAAGTTATCATGGGCAATGTCCTCACAGGAGGTTCGGGTCAAGCCCCCGCGCGTCAAGCATCCATTGGTGCCGGAATTCCGGCAGAAATTCCCTGCTTAACCATTAACAAAGTTTGTGGCTCCGGCTTAAAGGCGGTTCAGCTGGCTGCCAATGAAATCATGCTTGGCAACGCCGACATCATCGTGGCAGGCGGAATGGAAAGCATGAGCAGTGCACCTTTCGCACTGCCAAGGGCGCGCACCGGTTATCGTATGGCAATGCCCAATGCAGAAATCGTCGACCTGATGGTCAAGGATGGTCTGTGGGATCCCTACAACAACTCTCATATGGGTGGATTCGCTGATCTCTGCGCCAAGGAAAAAGGTTTCTCCCGTGAGGAACTGGACACCTTTGCAGCAGGCTCGTTCAAAAAAGCACTCGCAGCGCAGGAAGCCGGTCTTTTCAAGGATGAAATTGTTCCTGTTGAGATCCCCGTCAAAAAAAGCACCGTGACAGTGGACATAGACGAAAACCCGGGTAAAGTAAAATTCGAGAAAATCCCTCAGCTTCGCCCGGTTTTCAATAAAGATGGTGTAACCACGGCCGCCAATGCTTCGTCAATCAATGACGGTAGTGCCGCTGTAGTTCTGATGTCTGCCGAAAAAGCCAAGGAACTTGGCCTAACTCCCATGGTCAAATTCACCGGCTATGCCGAAGGCTGTCAGGAACCCCAGTGGTTCACCATTGCCCCAGCAGTTGCCATGGAAAACGTTTTTAAACATACCGGACTTAACACCGGCGATATTGACCTCTTTGAAATAAACGAGGCTTTTGCTGTTGTCACCAAATACGCCATGCGCGAATTTGGTATTGATGAAGAAAAAGTCAACGTCAACGGTGGCGCGGTAGCCCTTGGTCATCCTATCGGAGCCTCCGGATGTCGTCTTCTGGTAACACTGGTACACGCAATGAAAAACAAATCCGCAAAACGTGGACTGGTTACTTTATGCATAGGTGGTGGTGAAGCCAATGCAATGATCGTGGAGGCAATTTAACTTATACAAAACTTAGGAGCATCACATGATTAAGCAGATTGGTATTATCGGTGCAGGACAAATGGGTAGAGGAATTGCACAAGTTGCAGCCCAAACAGGTTTCGATGTAGTCCTTCTGGACACCAAGGAAGACATTGTTAATGCAGGCATTGACTTCATCGGCAAAATGCTTTCCAAAGCTGTCACCAAAGGCAAGATCTCTGTCGATGACAAGCTAACCGTATTGTCACGCATTTCCGGTACAACAAACTACTACGATCTTAAAGATGCCGATCTGGTTGTTGAAGCTGCTACAGAAAGAGAAGATCTGAAGCGCGAAATTTTCAAAAAAATGGATGAGGTCTGCAAACCCGAGGCAATTCTGGCAACCAACACATCGTCCATTTCCATCACCTGGATTGCTGCTGCAACCAAGCGTCCCAATAAAGTTATCGGCATGCACTTCATGAATCCGGTTCCAATTATGAAGCTGGTTGAAATAATCAGAGGCTTATCAACCGATGACGACACCTTTGAAACAACAAAAGCAGTCAGTGAACAAATGGGCAAGACTGTAGCACTGTCCGAAGACTACCCCGGCTTCATTGTCAACCGCATACTGATGCCAATGATTAATGAAGCTTTCTACACTATGATGGAAGGTGTAGGAACACCAGAGGCCATTGATGCAGGAATGAAGCTCGGCACAAATCAGCCAATGGGTCCACTGGCTCTGGCCGACCTTATCGGGCTTGACACTTGTCTGGCCATTATGAATGTATTGCATGAAGGCTTGGGCGACAGCAAATACCGTCCCTGCCCTCTTTTAAGAAAATACGTAGATGCAGGAATGCTTGGACAAAAAACAGGCAAAGGCATCTACCAATATCAAATTTGATTTATTGAAACTGAAAAATAAAATATCAGGAGAAACAAATGGACTATAAAAATATTCTTTTCGATGTCGAAAATGCCATCGCAGTATTACAAATAAATCGCCCTAAAGCTTTAAACGCTCTGAATAACGATGTGTTGGTAGAAATGAAAGATGCCATCACTAAAATCGAAAACGACGCAAGCATTCGCGTGCTGGTAATCACTGGTGCAAAAGACACCCCGGCAGAAGGCAAAAGACCAATGCCCTCTTCTTTCGTGGCCGGTGCAGATATTGTAATGATGAGCACTATTCCACTGGAGGACAAAGAAACTCCGAAAGACTTTGCCGAAACTGGACAGAAAGTTATGCAACAACTGGAAAACCTTCCTATTCCAGTCATCGCAGCCGTTGACGGCTTTGCCCTCGGTGGTGGATCAGAACTGGCTTTGGCCTGCGATATTATCTACGCATCAGAGCGAGCCATTTTCGGCTTACCGGAAGTTACCCTTGGTCTTATTCCGGGCTTCGGTGGAACCCAGCGTCTTCCTCGACTGGTAGGCAGAAACCTTGCAAAAGAATTGATTTACACCGGTGACAAAATTGATGCCAATCACGCCAAAGAAATCGGTTTGGTAAATAGCGTTTTCTCATCTGATGAATTGATGGGCAAGGCCATGGGTCTGGCCAAGCGCATTATTGCAGCAGCCCCTCTGGCAGTAAAAGCCTGCAAAGCAGCCGTTAACGATGGCTACCACAAAGAACTGGATAAAGGCTGCGAAATAGAGATCGACAACTTCCTCGGTGCATTCTGTTCAGAGGATAGAGTCGAAGGCACACAGGCTTTTGTAGGCAAAAGAAAAGCAGATTTTAAGGGCAAATAATATTGCCTGTAGTAGATAGAGTTCTTTTATTACCTTACTTGAAGGAGAATTGTTTTTATCCGGATTCCTGTTTCTCGTGATATCTGTTTTCTAAAGGTGCGGCAACCTTGTTTTCGCTCATACTATTGTTACAAATGTAATGCCGATTTCGGAATTCCCGTTATAGAAAAAACAACCTTGATCCCTTCATTGATAACCGGAGGAAATTATGAAATTCGAGCTTACCGAAGAACAGCAAATGATAAAAGACATGACTCGTCGCTTTGCCGATGAGCGTCTTAAGCCGATAGCAGAGGAAATTGACAGAGAACATCGTTTCCCTAAAGAAATTGTAGACGAACTTGGTGAACTGGGACTCATGGGCGTTGCCGTTCCCGCAAAATGGGGTGGCTCTGGTATGGATCATATATCCTATGCCATCGCTATCGAAGAGTTGTCCAGAGGTTGCGCCTCAACAGGTGTAATTGCATCTGTCAACAACTCTCTCTATTGCGATCCGGTTGAACACTTTGGTACCAATGAAGTCAGGGAAATTTTCCTTACGCCATACGCCTCCGGCAAGAAACTTGGTTGCTTTGGCCTTACCGAACCAAGTGCAGGAACCGATGCGGGCGGCACACGTGGAACCGCTCTAAAAGACGGTGACCACTACATCTTAAATGGCACCAAAAACTTCATCACTAACGGTCGTGAAGCAAACGCTACCGTCTGTTTTTTCAGAACAGACAAAAACGATAAACACGCCGGTATCACCGCTTTTGTTATTCCAACCGATGCACCGGGATTTTCGGTAAGCAAAGTTGAGAACAAACTCGGTATCTGTGGTTCTTCCACTGCCGAATTGGTATTTGAAGATGTTCGTATTCCCGCCTCCTATATGCTTGGTGAAGAAGGTAAAGGCTTTAAAGTGGCCATGCATACTCTAGATTGTGGACGAATTGGTATTGCAGCACAAGCCGTAGGTATTGCTCAGGCTGCCATGGAAGCTGCCCGCGATTACGCTTTAGAAAGAGTCCAGTTTGGCAAATCAATCGCCAAGTTCCAGGCCATCCAGTGGATGCTGGCAGATATGGCAACCCGTATTGAAGCCTCACGCCTGCTGATATATAGTGCCGGTGCAGCTAAAGACAAAGCCGATGCAACAGGTGGTCGCTCCAGCAAAGAATCAGCCATGGCAAAACTGTTCGCCTCTGAAACAGCCATGTGGGTTACCACCAAAGCTATTCAGGTTTTCGGCGGATACGGCTATATCAAGGATTATCCGGTTGAAAGACATTTCCGTGATGCAAAAATCACCGAGATTTATGAAGGAACCAGCGAAGTACAGCGCATGGTAATCGCTAACGCCATGCTTCAGGAAAGCCCACTGTTCAAATAGAAGTTTCTATATCTGTAACCTTTATTGCAAGAGAGGTGAAAGATGAACTTTGAGCTAACAGAAGAAGACATTATGATCCGCGACATGGTTCGTGGCTATGCCAAATCAGAACTTGCTCCCAAAGCCAGGTGGCGTGATGAAACATCCACCTTTCCAGAGATGGAATACAGAAAAATGGCCGAGCTTGGTTTGCTTGGCATGAACATCCCCGAATCTTATGGTGGTTCAGCAGTTGGAGTTGTCCCCTATTCTCTTGCAGTTACCGAAATTGCCAAAGCAGATGCCTCGGTAGCTGTCGGTATGTCGGTAACAAATATGGTTGCAGAAACCATTTATAAATTTGCCAGACCTGCAATCGGCAAAAAATATGTCTCGGCTATTGCATCAGGTAATGCCATAGCCGGGGCTTTTGCATTAACCGAGCCATCCAGTGGCAGCGATGCAGCAGCCATGCGAACCACTGCCGTAAATGACGGCAATGAGTGGGTTTTAAATGGCAGTAAGCAGTATATAACGTCAGCAGATCATGCAGGTGTTTTCATCGTAATGGCCAAGACAGATAAATCTGTCAAAGCTTCATTGGGAATTTCCGCCTTTGTTGTAGAACAAGGTACACCCGGATTATCTTTTGGGAAAAAAGAAAACAAAATGGGCCTTAGAGGATCTTCAACGCTGGAAGTCCTTCTGGATGATGTAAGAGTACCCGCAAGTCATCTGATGGGTGAACCTGGGCAGGGCTTTTCCATCGCAATGACAGCCCTTGACGGTGGCAGGATCGGAGTTGCATCACAAGCCCTTGGTATCGGTCTAGCAGCGATGGAGGTGGCACGAGACTATTCTCTGGACAGGAGGCAGTTTGACAAATATCTGGCAGATTTTCAGGCAATAAAATTCAAACTGGCAGATATGGCAACAGAATTAGAAGCAGGCAGGCAGCTTGTACTTAAAGCAGCCTGGCTAAAGGATAATAACAAACCGGTAACCCAGGCAGCTTCAATGGCCAAACTATTTATAAGTGAAGCTGCAAACAGAGCATGCGCAGAGGCCTTTCAGATTCACGGTGGGTATGGTTACGTCAAGGAATATGATGTAGAACGCTATTACAGGGATGTCAGAATAACCACAGTATACGAGGGAACCAGCGAAATCCAACGTATGGTTATAGCAAAGAGCATCCTTGATAGTTAGCGCAACAGGAGCATGCTATGGGAAAACTATTTTCCAAAGAAGAATTACAGAAAATCATTGATAAGAAAGAATCATGGTCTTTAAACGACTTGGCCAATGTTCTGGAGAAACGCCCGGAAATCGAAAAAGATTTCACAACTCTTTCAAACGTACCAATCGAAAGGCTTTATACGCCGGAAGATATACCAGATTTCGATTATGAAAAAGATCTTGGAATGCCGGGTCAATATCCCTTTACTCGTGGTATACAGCCTACAATGTACCGCGGTCGCCTCTGGACCATGCGCCAGTTTGCCGGATTCGGCACTCCTGAAGACACTAACAAACGCTATCATTATCTGCTCAAAAACGGCCAGACAGGTTTATCAGTGGCTTTTCACTACCCAACTCTAATGGGCTACGATTCCGACAGTGACCGCAGTCGTGGTGAAGTGGGACGTTGCGGTGTTGCAATAGATACGTTGCGAGACATGGAAGTTTTGTTTGACAAGATTCCGCTTGATCAAATCACAACCTCCATGACCATTAATCCGCCAGCCTGTATCCTGCTGGCCATGTATCTGGTAGTCGCAGAAAAAAACGGCATAAGCTGGGACAAGATCGGTGGAACCTGCCAGAACGACATTTTAAAAGAATACATTGCCCAGAAATCATGGATCTATCCACCCAAACCTTCACTAAGACTAATTACCGATATGATCGGCTTTGCCACCGAAAACGTACCAAAATGGAACACTATTTCCATCTCTGGCTACCATATTCGTGAAGCCGGCAGCACCGCTGCACAGGAGTTAGCCTTTACCATTGCAGATGGTATTGGCTATGTACAGGCTTGCGTAGAAGCTGGACAGGACGTAGACTCCTTTGCTGGACGACTTTCCTACTTCTTCAATTCTCACAGCGATTTCTTCGAGGAAATTGCCAAATTCAGGGCAGCCAGAAGGATCTGGGCCAGAATTATGAAGGAAAGATTCAAAGCCAAAGATCCACGCTCATGGATGTGCCGTTTCCACACCCAAACAGCCGGTTGCAGCCTTACCGCACAACAACCATATAATAACGTCGTAAGAACCACCATGCAGGCACTTTCTGCGGTTCTTGGTGGCACTCAATCCTTGCATACCAACTCACTTGACGAGACTTTGGCCCTGCCAACAGAGGAATCAGTCACCATTGCATTGAGAACTCAGCAGATAATTGCCGAAGAATCCGGTGTCACCAACACTATAGACCCACTGGGTGGCAGTTACTTTATTGAGGCTTTAACCAATAAAATTGAAGAAGAAGCCTTGGAATACATCGAAAAAATTGATAATATGGGCGGAATAATTGAAGCCATTGAAACTGGCTTCCCGCAAAGAGAAATTGCGGATGCTGCTTTCAGGTATCAGCGTCAATTGGAAAACAATGAAAAGTTTGTCGTGGGTATGACTAAATACAGGACAGACGGTGACCCACCCATTCCAACATTGTACATTGATGATAAAACCGAAAGAGAACAAATAGAAAACCTTAAAAAGGTTAAAGATAGTAGAGATCCCGCTGTTGTTAAACAGCACATTGAAAACCTGAAAAGAGTAGCTCAAGGAAGCGAAAACACCATGCCACATATCATAAATGCGGTACGTGACTATGTCTCTTTACAGGAAATTTGTGATGCGTTCCGAGAGGTCTTTGGTGAATACCAGGACCCGGCCTATATTTAAGGAGGAATAAATGTCTAATAATTATAAGATCAGGGTACTTGTTGGAAAGCCTGGATTGGATGGACATGACCGAGGCGCAAAAGTGGTTGCCCGCGCCCTGCGTGATGCCGGTTTCGAGGTTATCTATACTGGTCTTCATCAAACACCGGAAAAGATCGTGGCAACGGCAATCCAGGAAGATGTGGATTTTATAGGACTTTCCATCATGTCCGGTGCACATATGTACCTTTTCCCCCAAATCATCGAATTATTGAAGGGAAAAGGTGCAGAGGATATTTTCGTTTTCGGTGGAGGAATCATTCCCAGCGAAGATATCGCCAAACTGGTTGAACTCGGAGTCTCGGCTATCTTTACTCCGGGAACAGATACAAATGACATTGTAAGTTTTGTAAAAGAAAAATTTAGCGAAAAGAAATTCGCTTAACAATTTAAGAGAAGTAAAAATTTATCGGGTGGAAAAACAAATATCATTTTGATCAGGAAATTAGTGCCCAGAAAGGAGAAACAGAAAAATAGTTTAATATCAAATATAATTTCAGATACTTAGGCAAATTAACTTTACTGTTCATTTTAATGTTGAAACTCCAAAATTCATTCACAGCATGATTCACTATCTCATTTCCTTACGCCTTATCTCATTTTAACCAGTTAAAAAGAGAGGCGAATATGGACTATGATTTATCTCAAGAACAGGAAATACTCAGAAAATCAGTGCGCGATTTCGCTGAAAACGAAATTGCCCCCATTGCGGAGGAACTCAGCAGAAACGAAACATTTTCAACTGAGTTAACCAAAAAAATGGGGGAAATGGGTTTATTCGGCTGCGTAGTTTCTCCAGACTACGGAGGTATGGGAATGGATTACCTCTCCTATATTATTGCCGTAGAGGAACTTGCCAGAGTAGATGGATCACAGGCTGCAACGGTTGCAGCGGGCAACTCACTTGGTATTGGCCCGATCTACTACTTTGGATCTGAGAAACAAAAACAGAAGTACCTACCAGAATTATGTACGGGTAAAAAACTGTGGGGTTTCGGTCTTACTGAACCGGAAGCAGGATCGGATGCAGGAAGCAGCAGAACCAAGGCGTTTTTAGAAGCCGGCTACTGGACTGTCAACGGCTCCAAGATCTTCATTACCAATGCAGCCAATGAATTGAGTATGGGAAGCACGGTTCAATGTATAACCGGCAAAAATTCCAATGGCCAAAAAGAATACAGTTGCATCCTGGTGGAAAATGGCACCGAAGGCTTCGAAGCCAAAGCAATGCACAAAAAAATGATGTGGCGCGCTTCCAATACCGCTGAACTTTATTTCGATAACGTTCATGTACCGGAAGAAAACATTCTTGGTAAACGCGGTGATGGTTTTAGACAAATGCTTTCCACGCTTGATGCTGGTAGGCTTTCCATCGGAGCCATGGGATTAGGTTGTGCCCAGGGAGCCTTTGAAGCTGCTGCAAAATACGCCAGTCAACGTAAGCAATTCGGCAAAACCATTGCCTCATTTCAAGCTACACAATTCAAACTGGCCGACATGGCAATGCATATCGAAGCGGCTCGTAACCTTTTATATAAGGCTTGCTGGCTCAAGGATAATCACAAACCATACAAAGCCGAATCGGCCATGGCAAAATTGTACTGCTCTGAAGTAGCTCACGAGGCAGCCAATCACTGCGTACAAATTCATGGAGGCTACGGCTTGATGGAAGAATATCCGGCAGAGAAATTTTACCGAGATCAAAAATTACTGGAAATAGGTGAAGGTACAAGCGAAGTGCAACGGATTGTAATAGCACGTCAGGTACTGGACAGGTACAGCTAGGCGACTATTAGCTGATTTTTTTCTTTCAATTGAACAACTGCGAGGACAAACAAATGATTACTTTCAGTAAAGAGCAATTGGCAACACCGAAGTTTTCGAGAGATGTTTATCTGGTAACAGGCGGAATGAGCGAATTTCGTCGAGCCTACCCCGAGCGTCGTACAGAGGAGCTCTGCATCGAGGCCCTTCAGGAGGCAGCCAACTACATCAACACCACCCCACAGGAACTAAAGAAACACATTCACTCCTGCTACTATGGTCACTTTGCGGATCACTTCGGGGATCAGCTTTTGGGCGAGTCAGTCATTCATGACAGACTTGGCCTCGATCCTCTCGGTAACATCGGCATAAAAACAGGTGGTGCAACAGGTGGCTCCACTTTGTGGGAAGCCGCCAAAACAGTGGCCTCCGGCTATTCCAACTGTGTTCTAGCCATGGGCTGGGAACGTATGGACGAGGTTCCCACCGATGAAGGAAACCATCTTATTTCCTGCGCTGCGGATAAAGACTGGGAAACACCACTGGGTCACATCTACACTGGTTATTATGCTGTTATGGCGAAAAAATACTGGAAAGTCTTCGGTAAAGAAGAAGAATCTTTCCGTCGCACCATGGCCAAAATTTCAGTCAAGCATCACGGTTATGCCAGATTCAATCCATTCGCACAGGCACCAATGGATATTACTGTCGACGATGTTTTGAACTCGCCGATAGTTGCAGACCCACTGCGCGCCCTCGATTGTTGCCTGATGAGTGTTGGTGCAGCCTGCAGTATTCTTTGTGACAAGGAAACCGCTTACAAACTTACCGACAACCCGCTACTGATCTATGTTGCCGCAGGTTCACACACCCTGCGCCCGGCCTGTCGCCGTGATATGCAGATTCCGCTCTTGCCAAATGAGAGAGAAGATCAATACGCCGATATGGCAGAGAAGTTCCCAGGTGGCGAAAGATATCCTGGTTTTACAGGATTCCTTGCAGCACGTATGGCAGCATACTATGGCTATAAAATGGCGGGAATCAAAGATCCTACCAAGGATTTCGATTTGGTTGAGTTACATGATGCATTCACCATTAGCGATATTCAATCATACGAAGATGTCGGTATTCGTCCATATGGCTACGGCAGAAATTATGTCGAGTCCGGCGACTGCTACCACACCAATCCCAACACGGGAGAGCCGGGCATACTACCGAGCAATATCTCGGGTGGTCTTATTGGCTGCATGCATGCAGTCGGAGCCACAGGCATCATGCAGGTTATTGAAGTCATGCATCACCTGCATAATCGCTGGGGTGAGATTCACGGCGACCAGACTCGCTGGGATCGCTATGGTAAAGATAAACCAGCCGACTGGACCAACCTTCAGGTTAAAGGTGCCAAACGTGGCCTGGCAATCAGCCACGCCGGTGTGGGAAGCCATGTAACATCAACTATTCTGGTCGATCCTGACTATCGTCTGGACAAGTAAGGAGATAAAATTATGACAACAGTGAAAACAAAAAACGGCAGAGAATATATTTTCGATGGTGAATTTCACGTCGCAACCCCTAACGAACCAATTCGCAACGAAAACAACAAACTGGTTGGTGTAACCAACCCCAGAACCATGACCTACGTCCACTCCTATGGTGGCGAGGCCACATTTTTCAATGGTCTTTCCGAAGGTAAACTCTACGGCACCCAGTGTGAGAATCCGGATTGCAAAGATGGTTACAAGACCATCTTTTTACCCTTCCGCATCCATTGTCCGGATTGTCTGGAAAAGGCAACGCCAATAGATCTGACGGATCTCGCACGCCAAACGGCCACATTGCACACCTTCATGACCACCATGCGTACCGGAGCATTCAACACACTGGACAAACCAATCAAGTTCATCAACGTGGAATTTGAAGGCGTGTCCACCATATTAATGAGCTATCTCTCGGTTGGAGATCCTCAAATAGGCTTGAGAGTAGTGCCAATTTTCCGCACCAAAAACCCAACCTACACCATTACTGATTTATCATTTGTAACAGAGGGAACCCCCGAAAAACTGTTACCGGACGGCTTCAGCTATTAGGGGTTAATGTAAAAGCAATAAATATACGGCCAGCCCGAATGGGCTGGTTTTTTTTTGTAATATAAACAACGCTTTTGACAACAAGACTATTCTTCCTTCCATGTACAGCAAATCTGTCATGCTTCACTAAAATTTCAACTACAGCATTAATTTTTATTCATTTATATTATTTTTTCTTGACTATGATATTATATATACTATAATACCTATTACTTTTTCACAATAAACATGGCAGCCTATAGGAACCTGCAACAGGGGATAACACCACTTTGACGTCAACTTTTTGTTACTCATTTGGCTTACTTTAGTATTCCTGAATTCAACATTGAAGTGCAACTCTCCAGATAAAACTTGAGAGGTTAGCTGCAATATGGCAGCCTCTCAGGTGCATGAAAAAAGGAGAGAAACCAATGAAGTCATATGTACAGCTA